>Ga0208739_1000026_pt1 | contig 62699 bp, 66 predicted proteins | sample CryBogCBE27Jul09_FD_184566 | JGI IMG/M metagenome (GOLD analysis project Ga0208739, IMG submission 184566) | Freshwater microbial communities from Crystal Bog, Wisconsin, USA - CBE27Jul09 (SPAdes) (version 2) | ecosystem: Environmental > Aquatic > Freshwater > Lake | place: Crystal Bog... | reverse complement strand
CGCTCCGGGCGTCCCAGCAACACCCTGAAGTCCCTGATCTCCCTTGTCTCCCTTATCGCCCTTGTCACCCTTGTCGCCCTTGTCTCCAACTACACCCACCGTAGACCCAGCTGTTCCGGGAACTCCCTGAAGACCTCTGTCGCCCTTGTCTCCCTTGTCTCCCTTGTCTCCCTTGATACCCTGCGGTCCAACGCCGCCAATCGGGCCAGCCGGTCCAGGAGATCCCGGAGGTCCCAGCGGCCCAGCGGGTCCGGCGGGTCCGGCGGGTCCGGCGGGTCCGGGGGGTCCAGGAGCTGTGCCGGCAGGGCCAGCCGGTCCAGGGGGTCCAGCCGGTCCAGTATCGCCCTTCAGTCCATACGGTGCCGCAGTTCCGGCCGATGTTGTGATGGGTGCCTCCGAGACTGTTTGATCCCCCTGAGTAAAATGCTCGGCAACACCCGGCTGCGTAAACTGCTGTCCGTAATTGGCAAGCTGTCCGGCAGTCGTGGAATCGTATCCAGACCACTCGGTGCGGGAATACGGCATCAGGTTAATACTGTTCAGCATTGCCTTGAACTTTGCTACGGCAGCCTTGAAGGCGGTCGGATCAGAACCCGGAGGAGGAAGGGGCAGCTCAGCCTTGCCAGTGGGCTTGAAACCAAAGCAATTGACGCCAAACTTGGTATTCGGGTCAAAGTAGCCACCATTCACACCCGGACGACCGCAGGCTGTACGACGCACCGTATCGGGCTCACTCTGCAGAGACTGCCATGTTCCGCGCTGTGTGGGGTACAGAGCAAATCCACCTGCCGACCAACCGTAGCTGCACCATTCTGCACCGTGATTGTAGGCATCAATTATCTGCTCAAGTGTGGCCAGCTCCGCACCATAGGCGGCACACACGGCAGGCGCATCTGCATAGGTGAACTGAGCATCGGAAATGTGAAACACCTCACTGCCCACCTGAGGTCCAGCTCCAGTTGTAGCCGGCGCAGCTGCCGGTGCGGGTGCTGCGGGAGGCGGCGTGGCTGCAGGCGCGCTGCTCACAGTGAGAGATGAAATATCAATGAACCCATAGTACCAGAGAACGAGCACGATCATTGCTGCGACAAGCCAAAGTGCAAAGACAGCAATGACAGATCCAGTGGTAAAAAGAACAAAAAGGGTAAGGATCCCGACGAACCCTGCCGAGATTAAAAGGGTTGCTTCAATGGACTGCATGCCTTATTACTAGTTGAGGCGATAATACATTAGCAGCCGCATCGTATCCGCCATGGGGAACTGCTGGGGTCCGTGGCTGTGAACGTGCTCGTCATTGTAGGTGACCCATGTCTTCCCCGGCGGCATATCGCGGCCATACGTCCACCAGTGACCTCCATTGTAGCAGACGACGGCGAAGAGCGCATACTCAATCTTGTTCAAACTCAGAATGCTAGAGTACGTCACTGTGGATTTCAGCGAGGTCACATGAAAGGCAAGGATCTTGGGAAACCCAGCCAGCAGAAACTGCTTGGTGCATCCTTTCTTGCCACACTTCTCGCACGTCCAGTCCGGAATTGAATGAGGCTGCGCGGCGGCAATGATGGCATCCACCACGGCCTCCTTCGGCTTGGACGGGACAATCGGGAACTCAATCATTGACTCGCGCTTGCCATCCGTGTAGGGGCAATTGTCACACTTGAGCCGGTTCTCCACACCAAAGCGGAAGAGCTTGTCCAGCATCGGCACCTTGTCACAGAGAAACTCCAGCAGCTCGTGCGAATCGCCAATGCCCTCTCCAGCCGGCATCAGCGTGGTATTCACGCAGGCATACAGATCCTTCAGACCCATGGCCCCCGAGGTGGACCAAATGTCGTAGAGGCAAACTTCAACTGGGTTCTCCGTGTCGTGCTTCTTATCCTGGAAACGCTGTTGCAGGTCCGGGATGCGAAAGATAGCCTGGAGCGCAGCATTGACCCAGCAGGATCCCCGCTGGTTGCGCAGGCCGAAAGACTTCATTGTTACTGGTTGAGACTCCATGTTTAACGGAAGAACGCTGAGAAGTCAGATAAGAAGGGAACTGGTTCCGTTTTGGACGATCCCGTGCTCGGCGTGAATTCAGTGTAGGGATTGGGAAACAGATCGCGGTCTCCCGGAACTCTAGATGAACCAAAGAACTGACTATTCGGATCCGATCCCGTCCCCGCAGCACTCGGCAGTCCGCCCGATGTCGTCAGAGTTTGGTGTTGCGACGGACTTACAATTCCCGCACCCTCCACCATGGTAGAGTCCTTGGGTTTCGGTCCAAGAAGAGTGGGGTAATCACGAGTTCCACCCGCTACAGCACCAGGACCCGCATTGTCACCCATTCCGGCAAAGGCAGGTCCCCAGATATTTCCCTTGTTGCCTCCTGAATTAGACGTCAGAAATGTAGAGGATCCACCCGTGGTGCTGGCGGCAGGGGTCAGTGTACAGGCTCCGGCTGCATAAGTGTATCCAGTCGCGCACGTCGGTGTCTTTGTATCGGAGGCTGTTGTATCCTTGCAGGTTTTCTTATCATCTGAAAGTGTGTATCCTGACGGGCACGTCGGGTCCGGCGTGCCACCACTCGTGCCCGGAGACGAGTAACCGGCACTCTGTCCAACATCAGCAAGACTTGCTGCATATCCGCTTGCCACCGCCTCGCCGGCCGAGGCAATTTGCGCAGCGGTCAACTCTGCATTGGCAGCCCCCGCCGGTTGGGTCACAAAGTAGGCAACAAGCAGGGTCTTGATGTCATCCTTGTTTGCCAAGAGAAACCCTGTATTTGCATGTGTCGTCAGAAACGTATCCACATTTCCAATTGTCAGCGGAGTTGTGGCCGGTTGATAGACAGTTCCATGAAAGTCGGTCATGACATCAAAGATGGAGCCGCTCACCAGCTTTCGCTGATAGGACAGAAGATCGGCAGCGTATTTCGTCTTTGTTGCTTCATCTGTCGCCGTGGGCATCACGGGTGCCTCTGCACTATTGGCCTTTTCAAGGGCCTTTAGCAGCGTAGGGGGCAGCATTCCAACCACAATTGGGCAATCTGCATCGCCATACGGCGGACCGTGAAGAGCAATTGTATCCTGAAATCCTTCCCGAGACATTGACCAGATAAACAAGGCCACTACAAGAAGCAGCAGAGCCAAAGTCCACGCCTTCATTACACTCTTACAAGACATTTCGCGGCGGAAGAAGAAGTGTCATGACCACGGCAAAAAGCGCCGTGACCGAGATGCCGACCACCACGTAGAGAAGTGTATTATCCACGGGCGCCGGTGCAGGTGTGGCGGCTGCTGCCGGTTTGGCCTCCGGAGTGGCCGCCGCCTTAACAGCCATGGAGCCCCACACTGTGTCCAGCGCATCAAGGTATCCAGACTGCGCGGCACTGTTCTGTCCCTGAATGAAATAGCGCGTCAGGAAATCCCGCACATCGGCAAGATTGGCCTTGACCCAGGGATCCGTCTGAACGCCCAAAAAGGTATTCACCTGCGCAAGAGAGATGGTAGACGTTGCCGGCTTATAGACCTGCCAATAAAAACTGCTCATGACCTGGGCCACCGGGCTGCTGTTTGTGCCATCACCATATACGATCTTGATTTTCTCCGCATCCGAAAGCGCCGTGGAGGTGACACCCGCCTGGGCCTTGATACTCGTAAGCATGGTCGGGGGCATGATGGAGATAAGCTTTGTTGCCGAAGCAGCTGTGTTTCCATACGGAGGTCCCTGAACAGATGCCGTATCCTCAAACGGCTCGCGGGCCGTCCACAGAAAGAGAGCTACGGCTGCCACGGCAAGGACAATCCACTTTGTCTTCATTGTCTTCCTACAAGACGTTTTCCATGCACCCGGGACTTTTTGTTTCAGAGCAGACATCGTAGAAAAGATTGCCTGTCTTTCCAACTGTTTGATAATCTGCCTCTCCTAACCGGCGAGGCTTTGCTTGCTGAACCAGTGGCGCATAATATCCCTCGGGAAGCGGACCACCGGTGCGAGTATCGGCAGGAAAGTAATCCTCTTCTTCTCTGACCCGCACTTCATCGCGTCCATCTGCCGGTTCCAGCGCTTTGCTAGGAGAAAACTTGACCTGTTCCCTTTCCTTTGCGACGGAGCTCTCTGTCGATTGAATGTGAAATCCATCCGCAAGAACGAGACGAAGCACACCGGGATCCACGGGGAGAGCAAGTATCGCAGAACTATTGAGGAACTTTTCAATATCAGCCGTGGTGGGTTTTGTGGTGGCCGGAGAATAGACCGTGTCGTAGAACATCTGAACGGCCTTGATGTAATCTGCATCATTGGCACCGATGGGGGCCTGCGCGTCAATCTTGCTCTTCCACACTGCATAGAGCGGGGACTTTATGTCATCCGGAGGACGCTGGACGGCCGTTGCCACGCCCACGGCTCCACCGGATTTGTATTCGGTATCTACGAATGTTTCGCGCAAAGACCATACGACAATGAGTAAGAATAAGGCGAGTGCGAACCACTCAATCATTATTATTGAACAACACAAAACCAAGTCTCCTCCTTTTTAGGTGGAGCAGCTGGAGGCAACTTGGGTGGTACATTGGGGCGCACGCTTCGGTCATCGGACGCATAGTCAAGTGCATAGACACCCGACGCAATTGCCTTGTTAGAGGATTCCACACCTTGCCACGAGGAATCCATGGCATCATATTTGGACTGCGTATCCGGATCCCGAGGCGCAAATTCCTTGAACCCAGTCGCCGGAGTTTGGACGGCCAGCGCGCGGGTATATTCAGTATATTGGGCCAGCGTCCGGCCATCATGGGGTTTTACGGGCTGGGATGCTGCTAATTCTGCAATTGAAGTCATTTCCTTACCTTTATATAAATGACGGAATATTACCCGGACGGACTCCGCGGCGGAGACAAGAAAGAAGAAGCCATGAAAGCCCTCAAGCAACGGCCTCTTCTTGTTATCTTTTTTATGGACGGGTGCCCGGCATGCGAGGGTACGCATGATGCATGGAAGGAAGCAAAGGAAAAGACGGACATCCCGATGATTGCCATTGAATCGTCGGCCACGCCCGAGGGAGAAGCAACGTCTGGCTTCCCGACAATCAAGTATCAGAGCAAGGACGGTAAGGATACAGTTGTCACTGGAAGCAAAAAGACGGGAGATGAATTACTGGATGCCGTGAAGGCGCCGAAGAAATCAAGCGGAGGCAGAAGACGTCGCCTGCGTTCCCGTCGGAACGTCAATAGACGGGGCGGCCGGAAGAGCCGGCACCGTACCCTTAGCAGCTACGTATCCTTCTGAGAGAAGCTTGTCGGTGCGCTGTCCCTTACCAAGAAACTTGAGAAGTCCCCCATGATCATCCGTGACAACCGTGTGGAAATTGCGCTGGGCCTGAACCATCTGGAAGACATCAGTGGTGTCCATGTAGATGTTGGAGGTCTTGGCAAAGGCCGCATTCACCTCGTCGCGAATGTCCTTGCGCGTGATATCAGAAGCCGGCGGCTTCATGGGGTCATCCAGAATGTCTGTAAGATGAGGGTTCATGAACGGATTATCATCTGACGGACGGCTCTCCTTGTCGCCTACATATCCCGAGACAACAAGGCCATTACCGAAGGTCTCTACAATTCTCTTTGCCTGCGGAAAGAGACCATTCAGCAGCACAGTCGTGGCCATGACCAGAGGAATGATAAACAGATACATGGGGTTCATGCTGGACAGGAACAGCAGAGCGCCAAGGTAAATAGAAAACCGAACAACTGCATTCAGCGACTCCGAGACCGGCATATTGGCGGTAGGAACAAATTTATACCAAGTCTCCTGGCTGAGCAGGACGCTTGGTTCGGAAAACCAAAAAGGTTCGGTTGACATCTCTCTTATCTTCACTTGCGAGACTTTTCACCAAGCTTCCTCTGTAGGCGTGCCATCATGCGAGCACGACGGGCCTCGGGCGAGTTGGAGAGGATTTGCCGAGACGTATTTCCGGTGGCCGGCTGCTCGCGTTGTCCGACGACCATCTCATTCATATACTTGCCGAACGAGGATGTCATCTTTGCCCGCAGCATTTCAATCTCGCGAATGAGCTCCTGCTGGTTGATCTTGCCAGTCTCAATGCGATCGCGCAGGATCTCCTGTGCGCGGCTCATGATCTCCTTCAGCGCATCACTGTCCTGAGGGTTCTGCATCAGACGAATAAGCTCATCGGGGTCCTCCAGGTTGATGTCCAGATCCTCAAACTTGATGGACTGCACGAGATCGCCAATCACCGAGGCCAGGCGAGTATTCATGACCAGGTCAAGGATCTCCTTGAGAGAGTTCTGAGTCTCCTCATCCTCCAGAATGGCCATGACCTCATCCTGACGGCCACCGGGAATGGCGCCCTTGATCTGCTCAAATATCGCCGCAAACTTCTCCTTGGGATTGCCATTGAGCACTGAATACATCAGTGCCATGCGGACCTTCTGCCAGGCCTCGTCCGAGCCGTCCCACTTCACCTGAATACCCGGAAACAGTTCAGGGGCCGTGTCCTTGTCCGTGAAGAGAGTATTGTCCTTCTTCACGATCATCATCAAATGGGGAAGGAGTTCCTTCTCAATGTGAGCGAAAAGTTCATCGGTAGCCTTGGGGAACTTGGTGTCCGGCATGCGTTCCTTGAAGTACTGAAGCAGATTTCTCAGGTGCTCCATTTATTACTGTAGTAGAGTAGTCTTGTAAGCGAATTCAACGAACCGAAGTGCAATGCCAAGCATCAGGCCTATCAAGGAAAGTGTGACGACGTTATAGTCAAACGTGTTGTGCTCGTCAAGGTCTATGTCAAGATCAAGGATCATTGGTGATCTAGGGTGGATATTCTTTAAGCAGAACGATTGCCTCCGCGAGCGGCAAACTCAGCCTTCTGCTGGTTGGTCAGGCAGACGCATCCCAGGTCGCCGGAAAAGGGAGACGGGCAGCACTCGGCACTCTGCTTGTTGTTGGCAAAGGCATAGAGGGCGGCATCATCGGTCTGATCGTAGGGGTGCTCGGGGGTCGGCAGCGGCTCGGCACCCAGGATAGGAGAGGATCCGGAGTAGCCCGTGACAGTTCCGGTCTGCAGAGGCATGCCCCTCTCCTGCTGCATGAACTTCTCCTGAACCGCCGGAGAGGCCGTCATCATGGCCGAGTTGACAAAGAGCCCAGCAAGGAGGGCGGCAACAAAAAAGGCGATCAGGGCTGTGGTTCTCTTCATACTTGTGTTTGTGGAGAGAAAAGAGTGTCCGGTCGGCAAAACGGATCGGTTCCAACCAAACGAAAAGAAACCCCACCATGGAGACCCCCGATTATAGTTCAATGTATCTTGCCGATCTCAAGCTCATCGCAAAGACCCGCCGTATTAAGATGTATTATATCAAGTCCAAGGAGGAACTAGTCAATCTTCTCAATATGCCCGAGCTCCCCCAGGCAATGAAGGTGGAGAAGATGACGATCCGCGAGCTTCGCCAAGAGGCAAAGGCACGAGGCATGTCGGGCATCTGGGGTCGTCGCCGGGGAGATCTGGTCACCCTGCTATTTCCCGAGAACGTCCATCAGGCTGCCCCGGACCAGAATAATGAGGATAAGAGCAAGACAAACGAACATCATCAGCCAGAGGAGCATGACCCCAAATAAGTAAGGATATAGGATGTTGAGCACCCTTGAAATAAGGGGGCGCAGAACCTCTGTCTCCAGCGCCGACTGCATGTCGGCTGATTTTAATTTTTCAATGACGTCCTGTATGAGTGGATCCAAAAACTTCGTCATCGCGAAATTTGTCTTTCCGTCAGTATAAACATAGAATGAAGCTTACGCAACCGAAACTTGTTCGCCTGGGCCTGGTGCTTGCTGGCGTCGTCGTTCTTTATACGCTGTTCACGTCCTATGGTGGCGCCAAGGGCTCCCTGCTGGACCGCGCCGAGGAGCTGGGTGGCACCGGACCCACTGCCCCCCTGTCGGAGGCTGGCCCCAACATGGGCCTGCCCTTTAGCATGGGTGGCAACGCCGCCTCCGCCGCCGGCATGCAGGGACGCACCCCGGCCTCCCAGCAGACATACCAGGAGACGACCCTCAACTCGGATGAGCTGCTTCCCAAGGGAAAGATCGGCGCCTCGTGGGCCGCCGTGAACCCCGCGAGCGGCGATGACCTGAAGGGACAGAACTTCCTTCAGTCGGGTTACCACTCCAACATCAACATCATTGGTATTGCGCAGACCAACCGGAACCCGACGTACGACATCCGCTCGGAGCAGCCGAACCCGCAGGGACAGGTCGGCCCGTTCCTGAACACGACGATTGACCCGGACCCTTTCAAGTCCACTCGTGCGCTGGAGGGACTTTCGGCTTAAATCTCGTGACTAAGTAATGTTGCCTGTAGCCATTGGCGTAACCACTGTCCTGGCCCTTTCCTACTTTGCCGGGCCTAGAAACACATCGCCCATGACAGGTCCTGATGGAAAAGTCTATGAGATCCAGAATCTTCCAAATAAGGAGGAGGCCGTGAAGCGCATGGCGAGCATTTGCGAGAAGCTTGACAAACTGCGGGCCAGCTATGCAGATGAACCGGCTCTTGCTGCAGATCCCCCAGTTGCCCGCTTTCTTGCTCGGTTCCGGCCCGATTGCTTTGTAGAGAATGACATGTCGTCCAAGGATACATCGTATTCCGAGAACAAGGGGCAAAAGATTGTCGTCTGCCTGCGCGACAAGACAAGGGCTCCCGAGTATCCGCTCATTGAGGAAAACACCGTTATGTTCGTGATGCTGCACGAAATGGCGCACCTAATGACAGAGACAATCGGACACACGCAAGAATTCTGGTCAAACTTTAAGCGGATCCTTCACGATGCCGTCAAGATCGGTATTTACACCTCCGTGAACTACGCGCAGAAGCCAACGCCGTATTGTGGAATGCAAATTACGGATAATCCTATCTAACCTCACTATAATGGAGTTGAAGTTGCCCTTGGAAGGCTCGTCAACAATTGTGTCCTTCTTTCCAGACGACACCATTGAAACGGTTCGGCAATATGTTGCTCTTGCCAAGCAAACCCACCCCGATCGCTTGTTCCTTCAGGTTCAGGTTGAGCTGCCGAAGGACTATTACTCGTCAAACCCGAAGCGATGGATGGATCTGTTCTACCGCATGTCCCATGGAAAGAGCAGCATTCCATCGGCCACGATGGATGCCTATCTTTCTTATGTTCGCACGGGAACGGGTGTCTCGGCCCGAGATGTTTCTCGCGAAGACTGGCAGGCAGTTGAGGAGTTTGTTCGTCCGCTCTTTGCGCCTGCAGATGCCTTTCGGGAATGGCGCATTCTCGGTGTGCCGGAGGAAAAGTCCGCGGTTCTTCCCCTTCCTCCCAAGGACGTCACTCTTCCCGAAGCCTACAAGCCGGTTCCTGCTCGGCAGCGTCTCTTTGAAACAATGCATCCAGAGGAGACCCTTGCACTCATGGCCGTGGAGCTCACAGACGAAACTAGCGACGCCGTGAAGCAAGTGTATTTCCCCTTTTTCCAATCCTCTACGCCTCCCAACATTGAGACACTGCGAGTTCCGCTCAAGGCAGCCCGCGAGCAACTCACGTCTCTGCTGAAGCTCAAGGCGCCCAAACCCGCCCATACGTCCATTCTCCGAGCAAAGTGGTATATTCCTCTGATCTCCACACACTTTACCTCGCCCCGAGTTCGGTTTGAACAGATTTTCTATGGACTGACAGTGTCCAAGGAGACGCCGGTCATCAGCTATTTCACATCCAAAAGCGAGATCACGCGTCACAAGTTTTATGTGGAGGATCCGGCTACAAAGGAGCCGTATCTGGATGTGCCAATGTGGAAGGCGTGGACATCGGGGACCCAGCCTCAGCGCCGACTTCCAACTCTGCTGCTCTACCGTGGCAAGGATCGGGGCTCGTTTGATCGCATTGCCATTACGCCCAAGGACATTACTGTGTCTACATGGAGATCCAAGGCTTCCGAGGAGGAGCTGAAGGAATTGCAGGAGACAACATTGGAGTGGATCAAGTCGCTGGATGCTGTCATGCCGTTTCTGGTAGAGACGGACATTGATCCTTCTCGCTGGGTTCTGAATGACCTCTCGGTTCTTGCGTCCTATGCCAAGGAGATCTCGGAGTTTGATATGCGGCGCTTCAACTGCCTGCAGACCATTTTCAATTACCAGGAGAACGCGTTTCGTCTTTTGCGAGCCGACAAGGACACGGACGTGCCCGATGATGTTCTTCGCGCATATGCAGTTCTTCAGGCCGATGGATCTCTGGAAGCCGAACTTGGCTTATCTGCAGAGGAGGCGGCTGAGGTGACGGAAAAGATTAAACGCCTTGAGGAAGATGAGAGCTTCAATTTTGAAAAGGTCATTAACAGCTACCCAGTGATTTCCTTCTCGTCAAAGGACGTCATGATCAAGTTCGTGAAGAACATGGACCGCGCACTCAGATATGCGAGCATGCTGCGATATGTCATGACCTCTGACAAGGAGGAGGTGAATGCCGTCTGCCCTCGGCGCTTGGAAGTTGTAGAGCCCGCTGCCGGCGTGGCCACAACGGTGCAAATTCAAGACGAATTTGATCTCGGCGCATTTGCCGAAGACATTGCCGAAGTTGCCGCTGTCCCCGAGCCCGGTCAGAGCAACGCCGCTGCCGCTCCAGCTGCCGCGCCACTCCTCAAGGTCAAGAAGGGAGGCCCGCTGACCACCCACAATTACTTCAACAATCGCATTCTGCAGATTGATCCTGATCTTATCAATGATGACTACTCCAAGAAGTGTGAAAAGCTGGCTCAGGTTGTTGTACTGACTCCTGCCGACCAAGCACGAATGGGTGACAAGTACAATTACTCGAGCGCACCCGAAGCAGAAAAGATGAAGGTCGCCAAGGGCGTGGCCATCTGCCCGCAATATTGGTGCATTCGCGATGAAATTCCTTTATCCGAAGACCAGCTTGTCACGGGCGAGGACACGATCCAACGCTGTCCGGAGTGTGGAGGAAAGGTTCGTATCACGGACAAGGAAGATACGCGTGAGTTCACCGTCATTAAGCGCAAGACCGGTTTCAAGTATCCCGACTTCAAGGATCCATCGGCCAAGACGGCAAACAAGAAGAAGGTTCCCTGCTGCTACCTGAAACCCGCAACTACGGCCAGTGCAGCTGTCTTGGGATCAAAGGCCGAGATTGACGATTATTATGTGCTGACCTCAGGCATCATTCCTCCCCTCCGTATCGCGTTCTTGCCGGCTGATCTGGCCGGTCGTCTCGGTGTAAAGACGAATTACTCAACCACATGCCCCAGAAACCGAATTGAAGCCTCGGCAACCGATATGTTCCGCGTCGGCATGGGCCTTCCTCGCAAGACGCTCCCCACTCTGCTGGGCGACAAGCGATCCATTCCCACACCTGCTCATGCAAAGGACAAGATCCTTCAGTGTTCCTTCTTTCGCACGTGGACATCCATGGGAGATGGCGATACACTCATTGAGCGCATTCTAGAGGGCATTGACAAGGCATATCGGGAAGAGACGCTCTCTCGCATGGACGAGATTGAATATGTCTCTCTCATTCTTGACTGCCGCGTGATACGCATCAACACTGATTCAAATACACTGGCTTGCGGATTTTGGTCTGACAAGACGAGCGCTCTGTCTCGCACGATTGTTTTGCTGGACACTGATGTGCTTGGAAAGGTGTCTCGTCGCGCTGGAAACGTAGGCACGAAGCTTGACTATGTAGCGGACATTGGCAAGTTTGACGAGCCGGCAAAAAAGACCTTGCGCAAGCTTCACACGCAAGCATGTGCGGCATCGGTGCCGACCCTTGATGATGCCGTGAAGGAGCTGATGGCAAAGAACATGTCCTCGTACCAGGTTATTCTGGATCCCTTTGAGCGCGTCCAGGCGGTCTTTGTTCCGCAAGAGGCTGTCCTGCCCGTGCTGCCTGTGAACACAGATATTCCCGAGGGCGTTCCAGTGAGAAGTGGATATGCAGATGTCAAGCCCGAAGAGCTGCCGACTATGCAAACACTCTCTGCCTTTTTGGCTGAAACCCGGCACTCCGGTTTCAAGCAGTCCGAACAGTTGGCGTCCTTTTCAGGCGAGTATACCGAGTTCATGCTTGAGTCCGGGTTCCGTGCACCGTTTCGGCCAGAGAAGACGGTCAAAGAGGAGCCTGTCCGGGAAGTTATGGATACAGTTCGGAAGAAGACAGAGGATGAACTTGTCAGTGGGAAACCGAATGCCGAGGATCTCAGACTTGCAAGTGAAATCACCTATTCGTCCGAGCTATTTGAGTTTCTAATGTTCACGCTGTCAAAGGACATCCAGGAGGCAGATCACGAGGACCTGCGCAACTCGGTGAAAACGCCTGGACCTACCCTGTATAGAGATCTGGCAGCATGGCTGGAAAGACAAGCCTACTGGGATGAAGTGAATGAACCGGTTCAGTTTGTGAACAAGGTTCGCACACCATGTGGGCAGATGGTAGAGAATTCGTGCAAGAAGTCAAGCCTGTGTGCATGGCACCAAAATACCTGCAAGATCAAGGTCAAGTCTATCGTGGACAAACGTCAGGTGCTCGTCCGCATGACAAAGACACTGAAGGAAAATTCTAAGCAGCGTGCGCTTGTATTGGACGGCCGCATGTCCCCATTCTTCAGCACAGTTCTGTATCTGGAGATGCCGCATGAACTAATTACCTCCGACGTGTAACCCGCCGACCCCTGCCCTTTGCTAAGAGACGGTCATTCTCATCAAGAAGACGCGTTATTTCAGCAAGTGTTACTGCCGACGGTCTCTTCCATCCCGGCCGCATACGGTTCTTGTTATTTCGCATTCTAATTGCGGCTGCGAGTTCCTGAATTTTGGCTTCGCGCGCATCTTGAACGTGCTCGGTCTGCTTGGCTCTCAGGATCGCTTGAGCCCTCAGTCCTTCGCTCATGGTACCGCCCCGACGAGTTTTCCGCCGAAGTCCACCCATTGTATTCCGAACAGAAAGTATTGACACGGATATCCGTAGCAATACATGCGTTCATGGGGAATTGAACCCCAGTTTAAAGATTGGAAATCTTTGATCCTAACCACTAGACGATGAACGCGGAGTGTCCTTTGGTGGAATTGAACCACCGACCTATTGCGTGTAAAGCAAGCGCTCTACCTCTGAGCTAAAAAGACCGTGTGTGGAACGAGCCCGCGAGTGTGCTCCATAGTGGAATTGAACCACTGACCTACCGCTGATTGTATACCTAAAAACTTCATTGTTCCCGAGCATACAACACTGCTCGGGAATAACGGTAAAAACAACTCACTTGTTTTTTCCTACAAAGCGGGTGCTCTACCCCTGAGCTAAAAGAGCATGTATGTAAAAATTGGTATGAGTTGAAAGTCTTTACGTCACCGGAGGTTCTTACGCCTTCGTGGCCGGCTTGACGAAGTGGACCTTCAGGAACGACTGGAGGTTCAGGTACGTCACCTCGTCCTTGTCCGACACGCGCAGGAGCTTGGCCAGCGCGGCGTTCGGGAGGATGCGACGCTTGAACGAGGGGTCAAAGCACGAGTGCTTCTTGACATACTCGCTGATGAACTTCGTCACCTGCGTCTGCGAGCGCGTCTCGCCCGCCTTGAGGCCCATGAAGTGGCACAGCTCCTCCGTGAGGGGGCGCTGGACGAGGAAGGCGTTGTTCGCGCGACGCTTCTCCCACGCCGCGCGCTGCTCCGGGCTCAGCGTGGCCGGGTCAACCTTCTTCTTCTTCTTGGAGTCGCGGGCCTCGCGCTTGGCGGACTTGGCGGCCTCCTGCACCGCCTTCACGGCGTCACGGACGCGCGTGGAGAGATCGGCGCTGAGCGACTTGAGCGTCTCGGCCAGGGCCACCAGCTGGGACTCCGACGAGACAGTGGGGACAACCACCGCCGGCACAGCGGCCGGGGCGGCAACCGTGGGCACCGTGGCCTCCGCCTTCGCGGGGGTGGCGACCTTGGCGGCCTTGGACTTGGGGGCCTTCGGCTCGGCGGCCTTGGGGGCAGCCGGCGGCGCGGCGACGACGACGGGGGCGGCGGTATCCTTCTTGGCAGGCATCTTGTTTGACTTATTGACAGAAGAAGAGGCAGACATCTTTAACGCACTGGTATACTCTTACCATCGGCGGTCATCTAAACCCTTTTCTTTTCCACAAACGGGGGAGGGGGGCGTTTTGAAAACTTCAGCATTCGCTCCTTGGCGCCAAGGTAGTATGCCTGATAGGCTAGAACGGGGTCCTCGCACTTATATTCGTCCGGCATGGCCATACGAAAGGGAGTGCGACCAATGGTCGGCAGAGGTGGGGGGTTGGCGGCCAGCCAGATAAGGTGAGCCTCTGTCTTATGAACCTTGCCATAGCGGAAGGTATACTCGCTGCAGAGAGCGAGGCCAAGATCGACCAGCCATTGGTAGTTCTCAATAGACTCGCGAACCCACACGGCGCACGGGTGATTGACGTGGGTCTTGCGGTATGCAGTTTCGGGGATGGTAGCAGGAGCCAGTACCCACTGAGCAGAGTAGAGAAGCTGTGCGCTTTCAAGAATCATCTTGACAACGTGCTTGTCGCAGTGGTACTCGGCAGCCTCGCGGGGAACAAGTGAAAGGACGAAGATATTCATGGTAACGACAAGGTCAATCAAGTAGGTCATTCTAAATCCATTTTACATCAGCATCGGTAAATTGCCGACATGACATTGAAGACGGTCGCATAGGGCTCTTTCTGCAGAGTGAGGAGCCGTATCATCATTCGCAGAGAATTGACAATATAACTAGGGATATTTCCTGCCATCACCTGCGAGGAGAGCATATAGGAACAGCTTCGGGCGGCGAGGGGGCAATCATCTCGCAAAAAGCGCCACACGGTAATATGAGATAGTTTCCCAAGCGCCGTGAGCTGATGAATGGATACATCCGTGAACCCATTATCGGCAAAGATCTGACATAGCATAATCCATCGATGACGTATGCGCTCCTCCCCGCCAATCGGATCTGGGGGCACCGGCAATCTACGATGCGTGCGTAAGGCCCACATCTCTCGGAGGCGCTTGCGAATGTCAGTAGTCAACGGAGTTCGGGTATAGGGGTTGGCCGGCTCAACAGATTTCATTGACCAAGCCCAAATAGATGCAAAGTCAAACCACCATATTTTGCCATTCTCCTCAAAGGCAAAATAGTCGAGCGGATGCTGTCTGGATGCTTCGGTGCACGAGACAAGCTCTTCGTCGTTTGCGAGGTCTTTCCTGCAAAGAACACCGGGTCCGGCGATCCGCAAATGATGAAGAACAAGCCATCTTCGGACCAGAGACTGACACAGTACGATAGATTGGTCTTTATTGTGGGTATCAATCCATAATTCTACATTTTTTGCCCGGGCATGCGTCCCGCACAATGAGTGTCCGATCATTGCATTTGACAAGCACTGTGTGGTTACGCCTCTTCGCTTTGTCGCCGCGCACCTTACCATTGTTCTTCTATAGAATAGTTCTTGAAAGTGGAAATGTGCGGACAAAATGGATCTACAGATTAGCAGACTAATATGACCACACAATCAGATCAAAATGTCCGTCAACGCCACTATCAATGCCTCCAACCTCGACATCAGCAAGGTCACCTTCGGCGACATCCGCATCAGCAAGAACAACGGGTCCAAGAGTATCCCGATCAAGTACAATGGGCAGAATTTCCAGATGCGTGTTCCCAAGCTCCAGTATCCCATGGGCGTGTCCATCAAGGAGACTGAGAATGGCGTCAATTACACGATGCTCGCCAGTCTGCGCGGATGCGACTCGTACGCCAAGGAGCGTGCGGGTGCGGATGCCGGCGAGATTGGCCAGATGTACAATTTCCTCAAGGATCTTGAGGAGAAGGTGATCAAGACGGCTGTGGAGCGCAGTACGTCGTGGTTTGGTCGTGCTCGCAAGGAGGATGTCCTCCGTGACAGCATGAAGTCGCTCGTCAGTCCTAGTGTTGAGAAGCAGGGTGCCGAGTGGGTGCCGAATGGCAAGTATCCGCCTAGCTTCCGCATGAAGGTGCCTGTCTATCCGAATGACAAGGGCACGCTCACGGTGAGCATGGATGCGGTGGACATGGCGAACCGCCCGATCAAGCTCACGCCCGAGAATCTCTCGGATGTGTTCCCGAAGCGCATGGAGGCACGGTTCATTGTGAGCCCGAGCATCTATGTGTCCGGCCAGGGATTTGGTGTGACATGGCGTATCTCCTACGCACAGGTGTCCGCTCAGCAGCGTGTTACGGCTGCGCAGATGTTTGATGCTGAGGAGGAGTCGGATGAGCCTGTTCCGGCTGCGTCGGCTGAGATCCCGACGGCGATGACGGAGGAGGATCAGGATCATGACGAGGAGGAGCAGGAGGCGCCTGCACCGGCTCCGGCTCCGGTTGCGCAGACACCGGCGAAGCAGGCACGTCGTCGGATTGCACAGCCTTCGGCGATCTAAAGCCGAGAAGGTCCCAGACACGTGAACCACTAGGGGGTTCGCAAACATACAAATCATCATCAATAAATATTATTTTTGCTTTGGATGGGAAGTCTAAAGGAGCCTGTCCGTCTCCACACTGCAGTACGGTCAATGACTTTAGTCCGCACGCTGAACAACTATGCACGATGGGCGGGTTCAAGACATCGCGGAAGGTCAGAATGCGAGTAGGTCCGCCCAGACATGCGTTCAGAATTTGGCGAGGCGTCGTCCAGTCCCTTGCCAGAAAGAACTCAACTGTTGTGCGCGGCAACACAGACCACAGACTGTCTCCAGTCACCCATTCCTCCTGCAAAAGCATGGCGAATGGGTTCTCATTGAACCATAAAATCCGAAAGTTGGCATGGTCCGACAGTGAGTGCTCTATAAGTCCTGTGCGTTCCAACTCTTCCGTGTAAAGCCAGTAAACATTGGCATGCGTATATTGTGTATCACGAGATCCCCGGTAGACATCGCGGTCATCCATGGTCCACAAATCAGAGACAACGTCCACATCGTGTTCTACTACATCCCGAGAGAGATCCGTGTAGAGGACAGACGGATCCAATACCGACTGCATTACTCAAAGGAGACAACAACCTTAACATCGTGGTGACGCACGGCCTTTGTTGCCGACCGACTAAGCTCATGCCTCTTGCGCCGGGTCCCGTCGGCCGCCGTCTTGGGCTGAATGGTCGTAGAACACTGATCCATGTCGGCGTGAATTGCATCGTAATTGTCCTCCAGGTACTTGAGCACCTCATCCTGAATTGCCCACTCAAAGAAGTTGAGCTGTCCAACCGTCGTATCCAGACCCATGAACTGAATGCGCTTCCAACGGCAGAATGGGTCAAACATCTTTTTGCTATAGGCCTTCAGGTGAGACTTGTAGGCAAGATACACAATGACATGACGGCCACTCACGAGGTACGCGACATTGTGCTTCTTTGCGTAATTGGTCACAAGCCAGTCCAGAAGACGAAGGCTAACCTTGGATTCGCCCGACAGAATGCACTGCACCTTCTTGAACTTGTCCTCGTCAGAATAGAACTTCTCTAGGCGGTGAAGAACCCAATGATCACGATTTTGGATGGTCTCCATTATGTTCTTACTGCGGTATTGTCGCTTAAAGTGGTTCTATGCGGTAAATATAAATGGAGCCCGTTCCAGTCGGTATTTCCGTGTCAACCGGCCAGGTTATTGAGCGCATTCGCAGTGAAGGCGGCATCCTGGAAGCCACGACGCCGGGGGTTTTTATGGTGCCCGATGGCGACAAGGAATACGCCACTTTTTTGGAGATGCTTCGTGATCAGCCCAAGATGGAGGATCCGGTCTTTGCCGAGGGCGAGGTAGCGTGGACGGTTGAGGAGGCCGGGTTCCCCCTTGACAAGATAGAGGAGTATGACACGGAGTTCAAGAAGATGTACGATGAGATGTTCTCTCGGTCTTCGGAGATGGGCGTGATGGGCGCGGGCGACTTTGAGGCAAGACTGCGAGAGCTCAAAAACGAACTTTCGGACAGTAAGATAGAGACCTCTAATGGAGGAGGCATTGGCGTCGTATCTACTGGAGAACAGGCCATACACTCACCTCAACGCCCGTCTACGCCACTTTACTTTGATGTGCAAATCCCTGTCGCCGGGCCTCTCGTACCGCTTTCTGCGGAGGGAGGTGATGCGAGTGACTCAAAAGTTAATGACGAGTGAAGTGGGTCGCATGTGGATGCGTGACCGGGCATTTGAGCGTACGGTGCGTCTGTATGGAAAGCAAGATCAGCGAACGGATGCTTGGCATGCTCAGCGAGGGACCATGATCACGGCCTCTGAGGTGTCAAAGGTGTGGACATCGCCCGCATCTCGTCTTGAGCTGTTGGAGAAGAAGCTGGAACCGCCTACCCGAAGCGACAGCAATCCCTTCAATGCCATTCCGGCTCTAGTTTGGGGAACCCGATTTGAGCCCGTGGCAAAGAAGATCTACGAGGACACGACGGGGTGTGATATTTTGGATGTTGGGTGTTGCCAGCATCCCGTTCATACGTTCCTGGGTGCCTCTCCGGATGGCCTGATTGTGCCTCGGTATGCCGATGCGGACCCTATGCGGTATGGACGTCTGGTGGAGTTCAAGTGCCCGATGAGCCGTACGCGCAAGGATGAGATCCCAAGTTATTACGTGCACCAGATGCAGATGCAAATGGAGTGCACGGGGATTGATGAGTGTGAGTATGTGGAGTTTCGGTTCAAGCAACTGAACTTTACCCAGTGGGATGAGGCCACCGACACCAAGGGGGTCTTTGCAGTGGATCCTGCTGGCAAGGTGGATTACAAGCCGGAGACGACTGAGCTTCACCAGTGGCAGAGTACGCACACCGAGGACCATCAGTATATCTATTGGGTGCTGACCGATATCAAGAAAGACTTTGTTCCAAAGGACCCGAACTGGCTCTCCGATCACCTGCCGGATCTGCGGGCATTCTGGGATGATGTTGAGCGGCACCGTGCGAATGGAACCAAGCCCGAGCCTCTGCCCTCAAAGGTCCCGACCCTAGACCTTTGATGACCACCAATACTTGACCCATGTCCAGCAAGACACCCGAGGCGCAGAAAACTTACGGGTCCATTCGTCAATTGTATACTGATTTCCCATTGAGAGATTGCAGCGAGAGCAAATGGGGATCAGATTTTTTACGTCTGTCTTTCCGCCCTTGCTTTCGGGAACATTGTGCCCGCATTGAAAATCAAACACGTTCATGGTATTCGTACACCACGAGACCTTGCACTTTGTTTGGAACTTGGGTCCAACACAAACTAACCATACTTGCTCGCGGAGGGCTTTTGGGATCTTTGTTTTAGATGTCATTGGTTCTTCTCACATACGGCTCTTAAACTGATTTACCTGCCAGGGTGTGTCTGCGCCAAGTGCCTCACCCACGCCATTGTCCTGGACGAAGTGGTTGGTGCGCTGGGCATACGACGAATCCTCCAGAGACATTGCGCGTTGCTGTTGGCTACGATCAATAAACCTGGACTCGGGACTGCCGCCGTAGAACCCCTCCATGCCAATCAGCTTGAGGGCATACGCTAAAACGGCAACTGCGATAAAGAACCAGACCCACTGCTTCATTGTTCAAAGTCCCGAAAAAAACGAATGTCGTAGTTTGTAAGAGAGCAGATATCACAATGGAGGACAAGGCACTTGATACTCTTCGCATCATGCTCGGGCGCCGCAAGCTTGAGACCACCACCGAGCGACTCACAAGCGATTCCAAGAAGATGGAGAAGATGACGCTCTATACGATTGGTGCCGTTCTCGTTTGTTTCAGCCAAAAGGAGAAGATCCTCTCCACTGACATTACGAACGTCCTGACCTTTGCCGATGAGAACACACATACGAATGGAATTGTTATTGTGGCCATGAGCCCGCCGTCCGAGAATGTGCTTCGGGTGGCAAAGTCTCATTCAAAGAAGCGTCTTGCCCTCTTCCACATTTGGCAGCTGCAGTTTGATATTACGACCCACCGGATGGCCATGCCGCACCGTGTTCTTACCGAGGCTGAGCGCACGACTGTCTTGGAGACCTTTAAGATTTCGGATCCGGAGAACCAGCTGCCGTGGATTGATTCGCAGGATACGATGATCAAGTGGATTGGAGCTATTCCGGGTGATGTCATTGAGGTGACTCGCCACTCGGACACGGCGGGGCGGAGTTTCTACTACAGATACTGTGTTGAGGATGTAAATGTCGCTCAGTAATAATGGAGGATCTAGAGACGTCGTACGAAGCAAAACTCGCAACGTATAACTCGCTGAAAAGCGCGAATGATCCCGCGAAGCTTCCTCAGATTCAAAAGCTAAACGGCGAACTTGCCGCCCTTTTGCATTCAATGGCCGAGATCTTGGCCAAGACAAAGAGCAATGCCGCGAACATTACCGCTTACCGAGATTCTCTGCTTCAGCAGCTCGTGAGCATTCAAAATGACGCGTCGATCATGAGGGAACAGCGGGATCAATACAATACACTTCGCATGCTTCAGACACAGGATGATGCAGTGTTCCGGTCAACCTTTTTCTGGTATGCGCTTGCTCTGGGATTTGCCGCTCTCTTCTTTTTTGTTATGCTAATGCGTAGTGGAGCCTACAAAGTCCCAACAATGCCCACGGCAATGAGCAGTCCAAACACAATGGCCGCCTTCACGTAGAGAGCCGTCTCATCGGCAACGGCAACCGTGTGAGAATGAAGCTGCTGCTCTTGCGCAAGGGTATTTTGAAGGGCCGGCCCTTGCTTCTGAATATCTTCAGACTGCGCCTGAAGATGTGAAATGTCTCCCGTGGTGTTTTGGTACGAGGAAATGAAGTTCTGAATGTAGGATGTATTCGCGGCTGCCACAGCCGACGCATCCGAAACGGCCTTGTTGATCGCGGTCATGGCATTCTCATATGCAGTCTTGTAAGACGCATTGCCCGTCACTGTATAGGCTGCGTAGTTTGATCTGTATGCAGCGACAGCAGCATGAAGCTCAGGCGGAATTGCAGTTTGTATGGGCTGGATCGGAGGCGGCGCACCAGGTCCGGCCGTGGCTTCGTGATCTTTCTTCTTTGTATTTCCCGTTCCGCTCATTATATTCCCTCTTCTAAAACAAAATGCCCACGTCTCCCTTTGGACAGGTAAACCCTCCGGTTCGTCGTGCAATGGTTGGCGATGCGTCTGAATTCACCCGCTTTGTCCGTATGTCTAGCACCATTGCCCCGTATGCAAGCCAAAATCAGGGAGCAAGCCCTAATCTCCTCGGATGGCGCAACATGCAAGCGAGCCGCGACGTTCGTGTGATCATGCCGATCCTGGGTGCTTTCAAGAGTTTTGTTCCTAATCGTTAAACAATGACAGACAGCTACGAAAGCATCCGGTCCCAGTATGCAGGCTATGCGGTAGAGTCGGATGTAAGCACCAAACTAAAGGAGGTGGCCAACAGTCTCAAGGAGCGCCACGTGCAGCCCGCTCCAATCGCAGAGCTGAAAAAGACAATTCTTCATCCACGCAGCATGGATGTTATTCAGACAGTTCTCTTTACGATCCTCTTGGCCCTTGTTGAGTTTATGGTCATTCCATCGCAGTATGCGTCCTACATTGTCTTTCTGACGCTTTGTGTTGGGGCGTCAGTGGGAATCTATCTATCTAGTAGATAATGGGAGGAACTCCGTCGTGTCCTATTGAATTTGACTTTACTCCATCCGGAACCTCATGCATGGTTCGGTGTCCGGAGTCACATGGGTACTACCTGACATCATCCGGTCAGGTTCTTTCCTGCACATACACGGCTGACCCAAAGATAACCTTCGTGCTTACCACAGCTCCGGTGTACATGGCCGGCGGTCAATCCACCCCAACGCAACCTGCTCTTCAGTCAAACATTGGTTATAAGGCCCTTCCAACTGCCCAGCAGCAGGCATATCAAAAGGCGATTGATGATTTCAATTCAAAGAAGGCCGTTGCCGATGCGGGGATTTCCAAGGATGTCCAGATCTCAACGGCATTTGCTGCGCTCCAGGCGGCCGAGAATGCTCGCGGTACTCCGGCAGGAGAGACGGCATATGAAAATGCCCGCGTTGCCTATTACACTCTGACGCAGGGTGATGCTTGGGTTGAAACGGAGAAGCAGCGTATTGCCAATACGGAAGCCCAGCCGGTCATTGATGGTCTTGTTTCACAATACACAAATCTACAGGCAAAGCGGGCCGAACAGGCCTCTACAATTCAGGTCATTAACGGACTCAGAGATAAGGTATTGACGGTCAAGGATGATCTGGCGTTCTCGGTTAGAACCTTTCAGAAGCAGGTAGACAATATCAAGAACCAAATCAACATTGATAAGAAAAATCAAGCGGAAGCGGCTCAGGCGACGTCTTCATGGGTGAATACAGTTCTGAATTGGATGATCGCGATTGCGACCCTTCTTTGCATCATCCTTCTCATTCGTCGGTTTACTCGGTCAGAGGTCCCCATAAGACCGCCTAGAGAGGACCCGTTTGCTGGATTTTTCAAGGCACTGGCCGCACCGGCGGCTCCACGCGTATAACCCGGTCAGATCAACTAAGACAACAACACAATGGAAGTGAGTGATTCCCGCAGTGTAGCTGACTTTCAAAAAACAACATTCTGCGGACATCCCCGTTCGCACGTCGTGAGGGTTCTCCTTCAAAACGTGCAGCTTGGTCATGCAGATTACGCATGCTACTGGTCGCTTGAACTTCTTTGCTCTGGACTTGTTCATAGCTTATGGGCAACTCTCTTTGATGCTGCCGCCCTTCACATCAACCGCGCAAACCCCAATGTGTTTCTTTATCTGGCCTCGGCTTATGAACGGTATGCGCCGATTGAGAGCACATTTACAGTTGGGACCATGACGTCTATTCGCAACAATATTGATGTCCGTACGTTGATCTGCGAAGTGGCGGCGACCCTCGCCGGATGCCGAAAGAACAAATTGCCGCCTCTTCCTACAATCAAGCCACTGCATGATTTTGACCCTCAGACCATTCAGGAACATCTCAAGGCTCCGTCCCAGTTGTTCGCTAGGCTCTCGCTTCGTCCCGCGGATCCTCTCCCGGTGGCCGTTCCTCTCAATGAGTTCATCTACTGCCTGCGGTCTGATGTCCGAGATGCCACTCGCGCACTGTACTGGATGGCATGGGTTTTTGCATACTGTCGCGAGCACAAGAAGCAGGCCAAGCAGGCCCTCATCTTTGCCAATCGCTTTGACGAGTTCGTGTCCGAGCCCCACGGAGCTCACCCTGTCTGGATGTTCTGGGACGCCATTCGCAAGCAGACCCAAGCAACCGCTCGGCCGGTGATTGATGTCTTGTACAAAATGTACTGCCTGAGATGGAGCCCGACCGATGCAAAGACCAAACAGCATCTCCTCATTGCCGCGGTCCTGATTGTCTGTGAAGGAACGACATTCGACGCTACGGTTGTTTCCGGCAATACGCTGGCTGTCTCCAATGTTCTGCAGGGGATGCCAGGCTGGATTGATGCGATTGTCCGGATGCAGAAGAGCTTTGCGTAGCCAAAATGGAACCAATTTTTCGCAGGTCACAAATAGTATCTATGCTCAAAATGCTGCCCTACATCCCTGAAATCTCTGCCTCAAAGGTCGCGGGTCTCATCGGTCTCCATGGCTTCCAGCCCCCGCACGAGGTCATGTATGACCTCATGTCCAAGCACCTTCCCACAAAGTATCGCATGGCCGATATTGAGACACGCGAGCGTCGCACGTCTACGAGCAAGCTGAAGCGCATTGTTCTGGCGAGTGCGGCTGTCCAAGATATCGTGGGTGCTGGCGTTCGTGCGTGTGTTGGAAAGACGGATATTCAGGATACGCTGGCCGATGTGGAGACGCGGGCTCGGATGGTCGTGGCACTCCGGCACTCTGAGCTGGCCAAGGATGTTCAGGATATGCTTGTGGGCGAGGTGCGGGGCGCAGTTCAGCGCCAGCGCGGCACCAACAATGAGGCGGCTATCCTGGATACCTACGAGAAGGAGAAGGAGGTGGTTGTCACGGAACGAAATACAAAGACCTTCCGCAAGGACTGTGGAACCTTCAAGCTTGTGGGTCGCACGGATGGATATGTCAAGGAGCACAATCGTATTGTGGATTCCAAGGCCCGCACTCGTACGTGGGCTAGCGTCCCGGTGTATGACGAGATCCAGCTTCGGGTGTATATGAACTTGTCCGGTGCTTCGGAGTCTGAGCTGGTGGAGTCCTTTCCCGATGGCCGCACGCGCACGACCAAGTATACGAATGATCCTGAGAAGTGGGAGATTATCTACACTGGGATTGCCGGCGCAGTGAAGGATATGAATGACATGATTGCCGACGAGACCAAGCTGACGGCTCTGGTTTTCGCAAACACCGTGCCGGTATAATAATGAAGATTACGATCCAAACAAAGGTCCCTCTGCCCTACTCTGCGCAAAAGGGCACAACGTACGAAACCCGATATTTGTATACCGGCTTTGGTAAGTATAATGAATATGAAAAGACGCTAGAGGTCATCCAGGTCAACCCCGATGGAACCTATGCTTTTTTCAGTCGGCCGCACGAAGCCGAGGTGTTTTCGCGGGTCTATCACGTGGAGACGGTGCTTCTTACCTTATACTCGGCCTCCCCTCGGGTCTGGAAGGAGGAGGTTGGGGATGCAGTGTTCTTTTTTCAGGAGATCGTGCAGGACGGCGCGCAGCCGAGCTTCTGAGCCTGCTCCTTGACGGCATCCTTGACCTCCGCCGCCGAGATGACGCCATCACCATCCTTGTCCAGCTTGGCCAGGGGCGACTTCTTCAGATCATCCAGAAGCTCCTTGATGGCGGCCTTGAGAACATCCTTGACGATCTTCTCCACATCAGCCTTCAGCGCATCTGGGACAGCCGACGCCACCACGGCGGCAACGGCTGTCTCTGCCTTGACGACCACTTCCGGCTCCTGGACGACGGCCTTCACCTCCTCTGTAGTAACTGTCTGCGTGGTGTCGGACATTGCGGTTTGTTCTATGACTAGAAAAGGTCTTGAATATGTAAATGGACGTCTGGAGCATTCTGTCTGTAGGAACCTCTACTCTGCTGATGGTCGCACTCATTCACATTGCCGTATTCTACGTTGTCAAGACGATGTATCCCCCTGCTCGCGCGCCTGCGCCTGTGGCTGCACCCGCACCGACGGTAAGGTTTGAGGAGCCGCCTGCGCCCCCGATCCAGCCGGAGGTTCCCCTGGTGACAACGAAGCTGCCTCCTCCCGTGGATACACGTGATCCGGGTCCGGCTCGCACGTCTCAGCCCGCTTTCAGCGAAGCGCCCAAGGAGAAGGAAATAGCCTTGACTACGAATGTTCCAACGTATGAAAGCCTCCTATCGGCTGTCTCCTCTGGCAAGGAAGGGGTCCCCAATCTCGGACCCATGTCAGGTGCCTCAGTATAGTGGAACACCTGGATGGATTTACCTGACACATGATTCTAATGGCAATGCCCACGCATACTTTACTAATGCAAAGGGAGAACGCCCGGAGACTTTGGCCCTGGTCATGGATGAGAGACTCTGTTGTGATACCATTTTTCGAGTCGTTCGACTGGCGCCCAAGATGTATGTCGTATATGATGTCCTGGTCTTGAATGGAACTCGTATTCATGATATGCTGACTTTTGCCGATCGCCAGGCCAAAATTGCCGAATTGTTGGATCTGTTTCATTTTCCGGACCTTGTTGCCTTGGTGCCAATTGCCAATGCGCCGGTAGGCACTCACATTCGTGGGTATGAACAATATGACAGTGTTCCAGGAACAATTGGCGTTTATCTTCCAAGTGTAGAGTAAATGGTGTGTTCAGCAATTGGTGGCACGCGCCGCCGTCGTCATCGTAAGATGCGTGGTGGAAATGGGTATGGCGTAGGCGCCCCGATTTCCGTTGGGTCTCTGGAGTATGTCCCGAATGATACATCTGCGGCTGGTGGTGCTGCCTACAAGCCGATGGGCGGCCGTCGCCGCCGCTCTCGCAAGCACAAGAGCCGTCGCCGTCGCACGATGCGGGGTGGCGGGTCGGTTGCGGGGGTTGGGTATTCGTTCACAGGAAACGGGGTGAGCGGCCTCGCCAATCACTCGGCCTACCCGTCCAATCTGCCCCCGGGCGGTGCCTTTGCCATTCCTGAGGGAACCCGCTAGGACGTCCGGCAAACAGCATCGGCGTATACATAGGGCATATACTTTGGGTCGTTCGTCACAATAAACGGCCCGCCAACAGACTTGCAATACAGCAGCATCGCCTGAACCTCAAACCGAAGCTGCGTATACTCGATATAGTCTTTCCATGCTTGGTATGCTTTCATACCGTTCATGGCAACTGTGAGTGGATCAGCAATCCGCATAAAGATGAAAAAGATGAGTATGATCGGCATGAGAATCATGTCGCTGATCATTTGGGCAGTTTGCATCCACGAGTCAGGAGCACACTTTGCTTGAAGTTGAATGTATCGTTCAGCAGTCTTGAACGGCTCGAGGGGTAACGGTATTCTTGTTGTCATTTGTAGCAACGATCCTTACTCCCGACGCCGGAAACTTTACCTCCTCCAATGTCCGAGCATCCACATACATAATCTCCGTGTCGTAGTGGACCTGGATCATGTGAAGGATAAGGTCTAGGCGAATTGTATTGCCGACAGCCATATACTTCTGCATGGCGTGTGTGAGGTCAACCTCAGTCTTCTTGTCTCCGATCCAAATCCAGGGAACATGCGGCTCGTCAACAAAGGGATCAAATGTCTCGCGCGTGATCTCCTCTCCCTCATAGAAGAGCACACAGCGCTTACGTCCGGGCTTGACCCACTCCTCAATGTAAATCGTGTCCTCGGGAACACGATCCATCTCTGCGAGGTCGTCAATGTCAAAGTCATCCGACAGGACATGGTAATTGATTGCGTGATCCTTTGCAGGCGGGCCCAGCAGCCAGGCGATGAAGGCGTAGAGAGCATTGTACATACGAACGGCGAAGAAGAAAGCGGTGATCATTTTAGCTTATCTCGTTTGACGCTGCCGGAACAAGTTCCATTTTTTTGTCGGCAAGGAACCCCTCCTTCGTAACTTGACCAACGACAATCTCGTCAAAATTGGTCCCCATCGCAATCGCCGTGGCCAGCGAGGTGATGATAAACGGAGCCGCCACCAGGAACCAGGAGACACCGCCAAGACCGATGCCGCAGAACATATCCAGCACCAGGACCACTGCCAGACCCAGGACCAGCTTGATCAAGAATGTCGCCCACATTCCCAGGGAGGCATCAAACCCAAGCTGGATGGCCAGGAAAATCGCATAGAGCAGAGCAGGCGGGCACAGATCTTCAATAAAACGCATCTTCAGGTATTACAACTAATCAAGAAAAAGATGGACGACGTCAGCATGGTTCAGCACATGACAGGATGCACGCGGGAGGAAGCCAACCGTGCCCTGCTCATGCACGAGACAGTTGTGGATGCTATTGTTGCTCTTACGCCCGCAAACCCGGTTACGTCGGGCGCCAAATATATTCCTGCCAAGCCGACGATTGACACGGGAATGGACCTCGAGCAGGCTGCTCTGTGTGCGCGAGGACGCTGGCTGCAGGACAAGGTTAACGCTGTAGTCTCAGTCGCCCATTCGAAAACCCTATCCGACCCGTCGGTTGCACCAGCTTCTGTGCCACCTGCTGCGGCTGCTGTTGTTCCTGTTGCTGCTGAACCGTCTGGATCTTCACCGGATAGTCACGAACAAACTGCTCAACCAACCCCGCAATCCGAGCCCCCTCAGTAAACAGGTTCATTGACCGAATGTGCTCCTTGCTCTGCTCTGACCGAGCGACATAGGTAGGTTCGTCGTCCAAACTGACAATGGCCTCTGCCCACTCCTCGGTCTTTTCCCGGTCACAGGCAATCCCAGCAGGAACAATCCAAGACTGGACGCCTTCTGTACTTCCGCCCGGATACTTGGGCTTGGCTGCGGGCTTGGAGTAGATCACAGGAATGCCATTGTACATGGCCTCAACGGCAATGCGCCCAAAACTCTCATAGTAACTCGGCATCACAAGAATCCGAGTTCGTTTGAGAATGTTGCGAATGTCGTCATCAAACGGAATCCACTCAATATTGTCTGGAGCCGGGGGAAGCGTAAGTTCCCCATAATACGGAATGACACCCAGAAACTTACGGTCCGGCATGTGGCGAGCCAAAGCAATGAACTGGGCCACACCCTTGTTTTGATTGGCATTGACGAGAGTAATGCAGTCTCCCTGAAACTCTTCGTCAATCCTGATCTTGTTCTCGTGCATCAGGGGCCGAACAATCGCCGTGCGGACAACATTCGGAGGCCAGGGATCTACATTTTTCCTGTAGTTGGGCTCCATGATAGAATTGATGAACATCATCATCTCAACCCACTGGATCTTGCGACCCGGATTGTTCCGAATAATGGCCAGGTAGTTTCCGTCGTAGTGGCATGTGGCCAGAATTGGCCGATTGTAGCCGCGGGCATTCAGTTTGCGAACCTCCGGCAGAGCTGGAGCGTGGGGGCAAATCCATCCTTGACTGACATCCAAGTACGCGCCCCCTGCCGAGAAGTGCATGTACTTAAATCCTCGATAGGTTCCGCCATTCACACCTACCTTTGGTACTTCAAGGGCCATAAAGACAACATCATGGCCTCTCTTTTCCAGTTCAATTGCAAGATCAATATCGTGGAGAAATGCACCGCACAAGTCGGGCATCCTCCCAGCAAAGAAGACAAGCTTCATTATTATGACACATCAACACGTTTTGTTTGAACCAGGCGCGTTGCGTCACCGCCGCGCGTCCAATCGTAGATCCAGTTGTTGGGATTCGAATACTCAGACTGCTTGATATCAATGAGCGGCTGGTAAAAGTTGGGGATCGTGCTGTCCATGACCGTCTTTGTCTGCTTGCGGTTCCGGATCATGGCCGAGTGAATGAGGTGCGACTCGTCATCCACCGCCGTCGGCTCGCCGCCACCGAGGTTGGGGGTCGTGGCAAACGGGCGGGCCCAGAGCTCATGTTTGCCCTTTTGGCGCCACGCACCGGGGATGCCCCACTTCAGCTCCGTATTGGCATCCACCGCGCAGCCACCTCCAGGCTGACCGAAGCCACCACGAGCAATGAAGCCGGGCTGATCCGCCATGGCCGACGCCGGGTTGAGCGTGTCCGAGCAAGCCGCCTCCATACCCGTTGTCTGGCGAGTGAGTGTAGAGGTATTGCCAACCTGCTTGGCCGCCATGTCATATTCATCCGAGCGGATGCGAGTCGGGGCGTTAAACCAGTCTATAGGATTTGTGGAGAACATCTCTTACCTTGTCGCACAGAAAAAATGGACAGAGAGACTTCAAGGTAAAGAACAACAGCCTGACATGATCCTTCAACCTGTTGATTGGCATGAGCACGATGTGAACGGAGCCTACGTAATTGATGTCTTCGGCCGCCTCGAGAACAAGCAGGTTGCCTGTGTGCGTCTGACTGGGTTCCGGCCATATTTCTTCACATCTGAAAAGCCGGATGTATTTGCAGTCTACGAGGCATCCAACAAGAAGTGGGTCCAGAAGTTTGGTCCTGACAAGGGCAAGGAGGTCTATGCCTTCAAGGTAAGCAAGAAGATCACGGAGAACCCGTATCCTGTCGTGACCCAGGTCAAGAAGTATGATACGATGAATGGCTTCAATGATATCAAGCACGCCAATGTGTGGAAGGTGGAGTTTGAGACACTGGCCTCCTTCAAGGCAGGCAAGTCAGTCATCAAGGGCGTTCAGTATGAGAGCAATCTGCCGCCTTTCCTTCGCTTCTTTCACGAGAAGCATCTGGGTCCGGCATCGCCTCTGAAGTTTGGCAAGGCGACAGAGATGGATATTCCTGAGGATGAGGAGGGAGAGCCCACGTATTATGTGGATGCCTTCTACACCTGCAACTACAAGGACGTGGAGACCTGCGAAGCAAACATTCCTCTGCTCGTAGCGTCTTATGATTTGGAGATGTGTCCGGCGGGCGACTCCAATCAGTTTCCCGTGGCCTCCAAGGATCCGATTATTCAGATTGGTGTCTCGTATCGCCGATCCACAGACATGATCACGCCGACAGCACGCGTAGTCTTTGTTCTCGGAGAGGTGGCGGACTCGGGGGACGCCACGGTTGAGTTCGTGTCCTGTGACACGGAAACGGACATGCTCCTTCAGTTTGCCGAGGAGATCCGCGCTCGTAATCCCGATATTCTGTGCGGCTACAACATCTTTGGTTTTGATGACGCATATATTGAGGGGCGTTTGAAGGTATTAGGTATTGAGCATGCATTTGAGCTGTCTCGTAAGAAGACGAGTGACTGGGGCGAGACCAAGTTCGCTACGCAAAAGACGGAGCTGGCGGCGGGGAAGTTTGACCTGAGATACTTTACTCTGCGCGGTCGGCTGGGGATTGATCTCTTGCTGAACATGCGCCGAGAGCACAATCTAGATAATTTCAAGCTGGACAATGTGGCCTTTACGTTTCTTCGTGACAAGGTGATCTCCTATGCTCACACATTCGTGACCACCAAGAGCACGCGTGGTCTGCGAGTGGGCAACTACGTCCGCTTTGAGTTGGTCGGCAACACGAACGATCCGGTCTATGATGGAGAGAAGTTTGAGGTCTGGGATGTCTCGTCCAAGGGATTTCGTATTCGCTGCGATCGGGAGCTCTTTACGGAATTCACCCCCGAGCAGATGAAGCACCTGGAGTGGTCGTTCTCTAAGGACGATGTGTCTCCGCAGGAGATGTTTGATCTTCATCGGCGCGGTGGGCCTGAGGGACGAGCCCGCGTGGCTCGGTACTGTATTCAGGATTGCGACCTGGTGGCCACGCTGATGGGCAAGCTGGATACGATTGTCAATGCACGCGGAATGGCGGATGTCTGCAAAGTCCCGATGCAGTTTGTGCTGACCCGGGGTCAGGGCATCAAGATCTTCTCGGCCGTGGTGTATTACGCCTCTCAGCGCGATCAGATCATTCGCACCATGGAGGTGGTGGAGGGCGAAGGTGTCGGCTATGAGGGTGCCATTGTCCTGCCACCCAAGATTGGAATGTACCTGGACCAGCCGGTCTCTGTTCTAGATTTCAACTCCCTGTATCCGACGAACATGATTGCCTACAATCTGTCTCCGGACACGTGGGTCTCCACGAAGATCATGGACACTGAGGGGTTCACGATGCAGCGGTGTGGCCTGAAGAAGGAAGAGATTGAGGCCCTGGAGCAAAAGGGCTATGTCTTTGAGGAGATTGAGTATGACAATAAGGAGGGCGATGAGGTCACTGGCAAGACCGTCTGTACCTTTGTCCAGCCGAATGACAATCCTATGACGCAAGGTGTTCTCCCCAAGACGCTAGAGATCCTGCTCAAGAAGCGCAAGGAATTCAAACAGAAGATGGAGGATCTACAGTATGATGAGGCTCAGAGATCTGTGTTTAACGGTCTTCAGCTTGCTTACAAGGTCGTTGCAAATTCCGTTTATGGACAGGCTGGGGCTCGGACCTCTCCCATCCGGAACGTCTACGTCGCCGCCTGTACCACAGCCGCTGGGCGCCGAGCTCTCCAGTTCGCCCGAAGCGTCGCCGAAAGCGAGTTCGGAGGAGACGTGGTCTACGGAGATACAGACTCCATCTTTGTCAAGTTTCCAACCAAGAGTGTTGCCGAATCCATCCGAATGGGCATTGAGTGCGGAGCGTCCATCTCAAGGCAAATGCGAAAGCCCTACAAGATCGCGTATGAGAAGACATTCTATCCGTTCATCCTCTTCTGTCGCAAGCGATACGTTGGAATGAAGTATGAAGAGGATCCGAACCCTGCCAAGGCGAAGCGAATGACCATGGGAGTGGTTCTGAAGCGGCGGGACAATGCGCCAATTGTCAAGGATGTCTTTGGAGGTGCGCTGGACATTCTTCTGCTGGAGCGAGACATTCACAAGTCCCAGGAGTTTGTCAAGGACATGCTGGTCCGAATTCTGGACAATAAGATTCCCATTGAAAAGTTCATTCTTAGCAAGTCTCTGCGCGATGACTATGTTACAACTGTCCCCGAAGATATCCGAAAGCACAAAAGCTCGGGGAAACACGACGAACTCAATGGTGCAAAGGCATCCTTTCATAGGGTCAAGGAGTATGCTCTGCAGTTCGGACTTACAATGCCCGACTCTTCACTTGCTCATAGAAAGCTAGCAGATCGCATGGAATCACGCGATCCGGGCACGGCGCCCAAGGTTGGTGATCGCGTGCAGTTCATCTATGTGGCCGAAAACAAGGACAAGGCCAAGCAGGGTGACCGAATTGAGCACGTGGATTATGTGCGAGCCCACAAGCTGAAGCCCGATGTCAACTTCTATGTTACAAATCAGATCCAGAACCCGGTGGCCCAGCTCTTTGCATTGTGCATTGAGCAGCTGGATGGATACAGACCGCCCACGAAGGAGAGTTACTCGGCAATGTATGCGCGATTTATGGAGAAGCTCAAGGACGAGGAGGAGGCTACGCTGGCTGTGCTGGAAAAGAAGGCGGATCAGTTGGAGACAATGATGTTCCTGGGATCACCCCTGCTGAGCAAGATGGTCAAGGCCGCAGTTCGGGGACCCATGGACGCCTTTGTCCGGAAATAGCTTTCGCACACTCTGCGAAACAATACCAATGGAGGACGACGAGCAGATCAACACATTGGATGTTCTTCACAGTATGTTTGAATCGGATCGGCAGTTCTATCAGACCCTTCGTTTTTTAACGTCGCATCGCGAGTCTCTTCTGGCCGCCCATCAGCGGAGCAACGCAATGGTCATGAGCATTCTGCGCATGCAGTCTATGCAGAGGAACCGAACGGTTCAGTATACTGCGACAATTCCTTTGACCTTCCCCGTTGGGTGGGACGATCCGGTTGTTGTTCGTCCGTCGGCGGCCCAGCTTGCGACGGCAACAGAGACGGTTACGGTTCCGGAGGCAGCGTCTAACAATTGCGCCATTTGCCAGGATGCACTTGCTCCGTCGCATACGCGTCTCACGCACTGCGGTCATTCTTTTCATACTGACTGCATCTCCGAGTGGTTCACTCAGAGCGTCCACTGCCCGATTTGCCGCCATGATGTCCGGACAGCAGGTCCTCCTGCACCCACAGCTTCTGCCCCAGGATACACGACACCTCCGGTGAGCAATCGGTTGGCCGCGTGGCTTGTGGGAGCGAATCCGATGAACCATACTGCAGAAACTGCAGGATCCGACGAACATCATGTTTGAATCGTTTGGCAAGTTCTGCAGCATCTTCTCCAGGAAATAACCCCTGAAGATCTGAGGGCTTTGGAGGGAAGCACCTGACCAGAGCAATCCGCTCTACAGACTTCATGATGCGGGGAACTTCATTGCAGGTCATGATCACCGGGACACGCCGATCGTTGCCCGTCATCCACTCGGACAGCTTCTTTTGCGCATGGGGATCCGATCCGTCCACTTCATCTAAAATTAGACACATGGCTTTATCATCTCCTCGGATGAGGGATGTCAAAGTACGTGTATGACGACACGAATTAATCAGCTGAGCCACATCTTCGTGGCTGCGCATGGACTGACTTGCATTTATCTCAAGCGGCTCCATCTGCGCCGAACGAGCAGCAGCCAGCGCCATGGTTGTTTTTCCTATGCCCGGCGGGCCATGAAGAAGAAGGACGTCTCTGTAGGGCTTCTTGGAAAGATACGCTGACAAACGCTCCTTCACCTCTGTGTGCCCCATGACCTGCGAGAGGAACTCGGGACGGCGGGTTTCACTCCACATACTCCTTCTTCGTCTTTCCAGAGAAAATGCTTACTGCTCTCAAACACAATGGAGGGTCCTAGACACGTGCTTAGGACACTGTTCCAAGACACGAGCTTCCCGCTGGTTGATCATCACCTTGCATCGTTCAACGCAATGTTGGATACGAGCATTCCGACCTTTGTCAAGGTCTCAAATCCCTACCAGCTTGAGCTCGTGGAGAAGGACAAGCCGACCCGCTACATTCGTGTCTATATCGGTGGAAAGGACGGCTCCAAGATCTCCTTTGAGGCTCCCGTGGATGAGCACGGTGCGCCGATTGTTCCCCATGCGTGCCGCCTAGACAACATCAGCTACGCTCTGAAATTCACAGCCGACGTGGTGTTTGAGTATGTCTTTGCCGATGGCCCGGTGGAGACAAAGACGTTTGAGAATATCGTCATTGGTGAGATCCCGCTGATGCTTCGTAGCAAGCCGTGCTACCTGACGGCCATGGACGGGTACCCGATCGGCGAGTGTCTCTACGAGCTGGGCGGCTATTTCATCATTGATGGCAAGGAGCGGGTTCTGCTGACCCAGGAGCTTCTTGGCAACAACATGATGTATTCGGGTATTCGCAACCGATCGGCAGCCTCGCTGAAGAATGTGGATGAGAAGACGCAGGGTGAAGCGGCGGAGGACAAGTTTGTCCAAACAGAGAAGTTTGGGGGGGAAAAGGAGACGTATGTCGGCATCAAGTCGGTTTCTGAAGATGCATCCAAGGGACCGTATTCGCATTACCTCGTGCTCGGGCCGCCGTCTGGGGTCATTGACGACCCGAAGCGATCAAATCCCGAGAAGCAGCTGAACCAGCGATCTCTGGTCATTACTCTGCCTGGGTTTCAGGATCCGGTCCCCGTGATGAGCGTCTTTGCGGCATTGGGCGTGACCACAGACCACGATATCTACGATCTCATTTTGGCCGGTGTGCCCGATCCCGACCGGATTGCCTACGACGACACCATTCGGCAAATCATTCTCAGCCACGTTCAATTTCTTGAGACGGCTGGATCCAACCTTGAGGTTCTTGAGCGCCTGACCAAGCGCAAGTATCGGTCCGAGGTCATTCAGAATATTTATGAGCTGATGTTTCCTCACATTGAAAAGTCTGACAATCCTGGTGTCCTGTTCCGTCGCAAGGCCTACCTTCTTGCTCAGATGGTCAAGATGGCAATTGACGTGTCCCTTGAACGCAAGCCTCCGTCCGATCGCGATAACCTTGAATACAAGCGGTTTGACACCTCGGGAAATCTGATGTTCCAAGAGTTCCGTCGTCTCTACCGCGAGACGGCCCAGGAGATGCTTCTCAAGCTGGACTCTCGTGTGCAGTATGAGCGCAAGACTTACGAGGGACGCAATTTGTCCAAGCTTGTGGAGCGGGAGACCGTGGGTACATATTGGAAGCGCTATCGACTGATGAATGGGTTCACAAAATCCTTCAAGGGTCAGTGGGGAGGCCGTGATGGCATTGCGCAGGAACTAAGTCGACTCTCCTATATTAGCTACCTGTCTCAGCTTCGTCGCACATCTCTGCAGATTGACCCATCCATGAACACTGCGCCTCCTCGTCGGCTGTATGCGTCGCAGTTCGGTCTCATGTGCCCCATTGATTCGCCGGACGGTTCGGGTGTCGGACACCTGAAGGCACTGACAATCCTGGCGCGTGTCTCCACTGCATTCCCTTCGCCTCTTGTTCGTGAGGCTCTTTTCAAGCTCGGGTTTGTTCGCAGAATTGAGGATATTCATCCCTCTACCTGGGATCCGACTTGGACCCGGGTCTATGTGAATTCTGACCTGGTTGGCCTCTGCGTCAAGGACACGGAGGAGCTCCATAGCAAGCTGGTGGCCCTCCGTCGTAGTGGCGAACTTCGGTTTGATGTCAGCCTTGCCTGGAACCGTCTGGAGAACATCTACACCATCACCTGCGATGCAGGTCGGCCGATCCGACCCGTGTATCGTGAAGGCGTGACCGAGGATCAGGTGATGGCGGCCAAGACGTGGGTTGATCTGATGAAGCTGATGGACTATGTAGATGCAGCAGAGTCGGGTGTCTCTCGGCTTTCGCTGGAACCCTTTCACCCCAAGCTGCAGTCGGAGATCCACATGTCCTTTTGTATTTCCCCAATGTCCAACTTGGTCCCCTTTCTGGACCACAATCCGGGAACGCGCAATAACTTTGCGACTGCTCAGCAGAAACAGGCGTGTGCGTGGTACCATACAAACTACAACAAGCGTTTTGACACCATTGCGTCCATCACAGTGAACCCGCAGAAGCCGCTCTCTCATACATGGATGTATCGGGAAATCATGGGTGCCGGTGGCTGCATGCCGTATGGCGAGAATGTGCTGGTGGCCTTTACGGTCTATGGCGGGCACAATCAGGAGGATTCGGTCATTATCAACAAGGCCGCACTCAAGCGGGGACTGTTCCGGACCCACTATTTCCACTCCTACGATATTCGCGAGTCTCTGTTGGATCCTTCAGTGAAGCCGCCCATTCGCACCATGATTGCCAATCCTGCAACAAATCCCAAGTTCATGGACTCGGTGAAGCGCAAGGAAGATGTATCCTACGAAATGCTGGATGCCGATGGAGTGATCAAGCTGAATTCAATTGTGGATGAAAAGACGGTGCTGGTAGGTATTGTCACGCCAATCACGGATTCCGAGGGACAAGAAAAGGGATGGCGTGATGCGTCGGAACTTCCCAAGCGGGGTCAGCATGGTCGGGTGGATGGCATTTATCGGTATTCCATGCCCGACGGCACCAATGGCGTCAAGATCCGCATTGTGGAGGAGCGGTCGCCGGTTCCGGGCGACAAGATGGCGTCCCGTCATTCGCAAAAGGGCACCGTCGGTCAGCTCATGGACGAGGAGAACATGCCCTTCACCGCCAAGGGTGTGCGCCCTGATCTGCTGTTTAATCCTCACGGATTGCCTACTCGCATGACCATCGGCCAGCTGCTGGAAGCCATGAGCAATAAACTCGGTCTTCAAATTGGCACGTTCATTGATGCAACGCCCTTTACGACATCTAAACGTGTGAGTGATCTGAGGACGGAAATGATTCTGCGGGGATTTGAGCCGCACGGTCACGAAACCTTGTATAATGGCGAGACCGGCGAAATGATGGAAGCGGATATTTTCATGGGACCCATTTATTACCAACGCCTCAAGCACATGGTAGAGGATAAGATCAATTACCGATCCACTGGTCCGAAGACGCTGTTGACCCACCAACCTCTGCATGGTCGTGCTCAGGGCGGCGGTTTGGCCATTGGAGAGATGGAGCGCGATGGAATGCTGGCCCACGGCATGTCCAAGTTCCTTCACGAAAGTTTTATGGATCGGTCCGATGGAGCTGAAATTCAGTTTGACAAGGAGACTGGGCGACTGGATACGAGCCCTGACAAGCTGGCCATGCCCTATGCAATGAGTTTGTTTGTGAAGGAAATGGAGTCGGCGCATGTGGAAATGAAGTTGCTGACCGCCGAGAAGCTGTAGATCGTCCAAAATGGATCTGCGCATAAAAAAAGGAAAAAGAGTAGGAAGCAATCTAAAATGTCTGTCTCATCTAACACCAACATGGAGTCCTGCCTTGAGTTCGCCCGCAAGATCGTCAGCAATGAGAAGGATGCCAAGGAGTATGCAGTGGCGCTGCAGACGTGCCGTGTCAGTCCGGCATACCATATCATTCTCAAGAGTGGAGACACTCTTCCAATCTCTAGCTACCCACTGATGGGGTGGGATAGCAAGGGGTGGACCACAGTCAAGGCCAGGATCCGCACGAAGCGGGTCAAGTGCAACGAGGAGTTGGATGAGGAGGCTGATCTCGCCAACTGGGATGATGTGGAGCATTATGGGCGCGCGACCTACGTCTCTGCTCCCGTCTTCGAGCACAATGGCTCGCTGTTTGATATCGGGTCGCGCTTCTGAAGCTTACACACATTCCACGCAAATCATACGGCGATGTAGTCTAGTGGTCAGGACAAGAGGCTTTGAACCTCTGAACCTCGGTTCGATCCCGAGCGTTGCCACGCACCGATATAGTCTAGTGGTTAGGATAGGGCTCTTTCACAGCCTTGACTCGGGTTCGATTCCCGGTATCGGTATTTTTTGCGCTATTAGCTCAGTGGATAGAGCGTGGGGCTTCTAACCCCAAGGCCGTGGGTTCAATCCCCACATGGCGTATTTTCGCGACACTAGCTCAGTCGGTAGAGCACGGCTCTTATGAAGCCGTAGTCGCGGGTTCAATTCCCGCGTGTCGCATTCAACCGCATTAGCTCAGCTGGTAGAGCATGGAGCTTTTAACTCCAGAGTCGCGGGTTCAATCCCCGCATGCGGTATCTCCTTTTTTAGATCGGTTCACTCGGACCGTCTAACAAAGGTTCCGTCTTCAAGACGAACATACTTCTTCTCAATGAACTCAAGAATCGCATTTGCTGAGCTTGACAGGCGGCGATCGCAACTAGAATACAACTTGTACTTTTCAGCGATTGTCATGACGCCGTCCTCCATGTACCAGGGAAGGTGACGCGCGGTAAAGTCTCCGGCAATGCGCACCGACATGTCCCGTCCACCATGATCGCGCAGTGCAAATGTCGTATCCACACCGGCATCATAAAGTTCATACGTTGGGTGGGGGATCCGCTTCTCCCAATAGGCCTGCTCGCACTCAAAGACCGACTTCTCTCCATATGGGAGCTCACAGTCATCGTGCTTCAATGCAAGACCGACAATCCAAGCCCCGGTGTAGTCCATGACTGAAACCATGTCGTCAATGAAGTTTGCCGGCATTGCTTGGTTGAGCTCAAGATCTGCATCCGTTAGAATGTATCGCCGAGGAAGGGTCCTGAAGACATCGGCATTGTAGAAATTGTTTAGCCACGGACCCTGATTGACAGTATTCCTCGCCACGCGAATTGGCGTTGCGTCAAGATATGCACGAGTATCCGGGTCAGTACTGGCATTGTCCATGATCAGAATGTTCTGAACGTAAGACGGGTTCTTTGCAGTGATCTGACGCACTGTATTCTCTACGTACTTGTGGTTGTTGAAGCAGATAATCACAATCGGGATCATTTTTATAGATCACGGACGAACCGCTTAAACTGGAGCGCGTTATACTTTTTACCCGCTTAAAGGTAAGGATGGTAGATAGGGTAGCGAGAATGTCTGACCATATGTACGTAATCAAGCGCAACGGCGATCGGGTTCCTGTCTCCTTCAATGAGGTCCTCACTCGGATTCAGCGTCTCGCAGAGGGACTTGCACATGTCAACCCTGATTTGGTCGCGCAGAAGGTCTGCAATCAGATTCAAGATGAGATCAAGACGTCCGACCTGGACGAGTTTGCGGCTGAGACGTGTGCCATGATGCAGGCGCGGTATCACCCGAACTATGGTAAGCTGGCGGCTCGTCTCGTGATTGACAATCATCAGAAGATGAATGCCAAGCCGCTGTCAGCCATTGTGGACCACCCGGTCTTCTCGGAGGAGTATCGCAGTGTCGTCAAGGCATATGGAGATGCGTACGAGGCGATGCTTTCCTGGGACCGTGACTTTATGTTTGATTATTTCGGCTTCAAGACCCTGCAGAAGGGCTATCTGCTTCCGGGTGAGCGGCCCCAGCACATGTGGCTGCGCGTGGCCGTCCAGCTTCACGGGGACAACTTTAAGAGTGTGAAGGAGACGTATGATGCCCTGTCGCAGGGGTATTTCATTCACGCCACTCCCACGCTGTTCAACTCGGGAACGAAGCACCCGCAGCTGTCGTCGTGTTTTCTGGTCCACATGCAGGATGACAGCATCAAGGGCATCTACGATACTCTGGGCGAGTGTGCGCAGATCTCCAAGTGGGCGGGTGGCATTGGTCTGTCCGTTCACAATATCCGGGCCCGCGACGCGGATATTCGCGGCACGAATGGCAAGAGCACAGGTCTCACGCCGATGCTCAAGGTCTTCAATGATACAGCCAAGTATGTCAATCAGGGTGGAAAGCGCAATGGATCCTTTGCCATCTATCTTGAGCCGTGGCATGCGGATATCGAGGAGTTTCTGCGTCTGAAGCTGAACACGGGCAATGACGATGAGCGTGCTCGTGATCTGTTCTATGGACTGTGGATCCCTGATCTGTTTATGCAGCGTGTGGAGCAGGATGGTGTGTGGTCGCTGTTCAGTCCCGATACGTGCCCTGGACTGGCCGATTGTTGGGGTGACAAGTTTGATGAGCTGTATTGCAGTTATGAGCGCAAGAACCTCGCGATGAGGGAGATCCCTGCTAAGAAATTGTGGCAGATGATAGTAGATGCCCAAATTCAGACTGGCGGTCCGTATTTGCTCTACAAGGACGCGTGTAACTCCAAGTCCAACCAGCAGAACCTCGGAACCATCAAGTCAAGCAACCTCTGTGTTGCGCCCGAGACAATGGTTCTCACAGACAACGGGCAGATTCCGATCAAGGATATCCACGAGCGCGGAAAGCCCGTCCGTGTCTGGAACGGAGATACATTCTCAGAAGTGACGGTGACTAAGACTGGTGTAGATCAAGAGTTACTTGATGTGGAGCTTAGCGACGGCCGTGTTCTCACATGCACGCCTTATCACAAGTTTCTTGTTTCGGAGGGATATGGCGACAAGCGCCCCATTGCAGATGCTCTCCGAATTGATGCGACTGATCTCAAGCCCGGTATGAAACTCAAGAAGTCCGGATTACCCACGATTACTCAATCTATTAACCCAGACTTTGAGTACGCGTACACACATGGGTTCTTTTGCGGGGATGGTACATATTCTAATGGTCGCCCTTCTCTGGCGCTGTATGGTGAGAAGAAGAATCTCGTACCACATCTATCCATTCGCACGATGACAGGCGTTGAAGATGCATCGGGCCGCTTGAATACACAGCTCCCTCTTGATCTCAAGCAGAAGTTCGCAGTTCCCGAAAATACGTCTATTCGTTGCCGCCTTGAATGGCTGGCTGGATATCTTGATGCCGACGGTTCAATTTGTCGCAACGGGACAAACGAGAGCATTCAGGTGGCGTCGGTTCATTACTCGTTTTTGAAAGACGTTCAGTCCATGCTGACAACGCTTGGCGTTCAGTCCAAGCTGTCTCAGTCGTTCCCGGAACGTAAGACGATGCTTCCCGACGGACATGGCGGATATGCGGAATTCGAATGCAAGGCTCTCTGGCGCCTTCTCGTGTCGTCAACCGGACTATATCATTTGTCAACACTCGGATTCAAGACGCACCGTCTCGCATGGACTGCTCGTAGCCCCCAGCGCAACGCCGAACAGTTTGTCACGATAGTACAAGTGATCTCGCGAGGTCGCCGCGATGACACGTATTGCTTCAATGAGCCAATCAACCACGCCGGGGTGTTCAACGGGATCCTCACCGGAAACTGTACCGAAATCATTGAATACACCTCCCCTGATGAGACAGCGGTCTGCAACCTCGGGTCTCTGGCTCTCCCCAAGTTCGTTGAGAGAAAGGGAGAGACGACCGTGTTTAACTTTGAGAAGCTTCGCAGCTACACTTCCATCCTCGCTCGGAACCTGGATATTGTCATTGACAAGACGTATTACCCGACCGAGAAGTGCAAGACCTCCAACCTCCGCCACCGTCCCATCGGAATCGGAATCCAGGGACTCGCAGATGTCTTTGCCATGCTCAGACTGCCCTGGACGTCCGACGGCGCCGCAAAGCTGAACCGCGAGATCTTTGAGAATATCTACTTTGCTGCGGCAACCGAGAGTATGCTGCGGTCATCCAAGGATGAGTGGCGCGGTCTTTCACTGAATGGAGACAATTCCTACTCAAGCTTCCCCGGTTCGCCAATGAGCAGTGGTAGGATGCAGTATCATCTGTGGGGAGAGACGCCGACCACCACCTATCTCAACTGGGGCGCGCTGAGCAAGATGTGTGCGGGTGGCATGCGGAACTCTCTGCTGATTGCGCCGATGCCGACGGCCTCCACTTCGCAGATCCTTGGGAATAATGAGTGCTTTGAGCCCTTTACGTCCAACCTGTATTCTCGTCGTGTGCTGTCGGGTGAGTTCATGGTGGTCAACAAGTATCTCGTGGAGGATTTGGTGAGCCGCGGGCTGTGGACGTCAGATGTGCGCACGTCCATCATTGCCAACAACGGGTCTATTCAGACCATGCTTGAGCTCCCCGCCGAGCTTCGTGAGCTCTACAAGACTGTGTGGGAGATCCCCATGAAGACGCTGATCAACATGGCTCGTGATCGCGCCCCCTTCATCTGCCAGTCGCAGTCCCTCAATTTGTTCCTCGCCGAGCCTACTCTGTCCAAGGTGTCGTCTATGCACTTTTATGCATGGAAGACAGGACTGAAGACCGGATGCTATTATCTGCGTACAAAGGCCGCCGCCAAGGCCCAGCAATTTACTGTTGAGCCTCCCGCCTGCGTTACTTGCTCGTCTTAATAAATTGTGTGTTGCTTAGAACAAACAAATGAGCAGCGCCCTTAAAATGTCTGGAGGTGGCCCGATGCTTTCCCCTGCCGCCGTGGGTGGCCGCCGCCGCGGCCGCCGCATGAGCAAGGCTACGCGCAAGATGCTGCGCATGATGAAGCTGAAGGGTGGTGCGGATCAGCCCGTTGTGACGGAGGCGCCGCCGGCCGCGCCGCCGGCTGAGGAGGAGGGTGGCCGTCGCCGCCGCCGTCACACCCGCCGTACGCGCCGCAGCCGCCGCGCGGGCCTGTTCGCTTAAACACTGGCGGCCCGCCTGACCTCGCGGAAGAGATAGCCGTGTTGAAATTCAGGGCTTAACACCGTTCTAGCAAATTCCATCGCATTTGCTGCAATTTCCTTCGCCTTATCATCATTCGCAATCAACCATTCAATTTTTTCCCTCAAGTCCGATAGATCATACTGAATCGGAACATAGTGAACCATTGGTTTCAGGTACTTACGAAACCACCAGTCGTTCTCAGGATGTGTTATCATTACTGGTACAGATCCTGATGCAAAGACCCATTGATGGGCGGAGGCAATACAGTTACCGTCAATAATAAGAATGTACTTGTGGGCGAGATGATCGCCTAGTGTTCGACTCTCGTCGTAGAACCGCGTGTCCTGCGGAAAGATCAATCTTCCCATGTGCGGAGGATCCATACACCGCTCGCGAGTCAGCTTGACGTCGGCATGGGGAAAGTCATAGAGCTCCCACACAGCTCGAGTTCTCGGAGTTGGTGCAAGCCCACCTGACAAGCATCCGCGCCAAAAGACAATCGGCTTCTTGGACTCCCACGAAGGAAGCGTGGCTCGAGATGAGACAACCTCGCACACACCTTGCGTAAAGGATTCGTCATCTAACGGCATCAAGACTGCACGAGGATCACTAAAGTCTCGCGTGCACAAGATCCCGACAATTGTGTTTGGCCCGGGAATGATTCGTTCAAAGTCTTCCCGGCTCTTGAGAGCAATTGTATTGTCGGGCCTTGATGAATACCCATCTGCCATGGTCAGAGCAAAGGTAGTGGATGGCTCAAGGCCTTGAAGGTATGTCTTCATTGCGCGAACGATAGCGCCATCTGCATGACAGCAAGAATATCCACCTGCCCACGCCCAACTATGATAATCTGTGTGACGGTCAAAAATAAACTCCTTGAGAGGCATTGTTGTCTAGATAGACTCGCCGATCTCTGTAACTAACGTAAAGAGCTCGTCAGAGAACCCGTAGTGGCATCCATTCGGCTCAGCCATCGGAGGCGCCTTCCGAGAGGAGGTATTCTTCTTGTGAATGAGACTCACAATGACATCCTGCGGAGACAGCTCGCGGCACTGCTGCTCACGGCCGCGAATGAAGCCACCACCCTCGGCAATCTGCTGATCGGGGAACCGCCCGGCCTCCCAAAATGCCCATGTAAAGCAGAGAGTTGCCTCTGACACCCGCTCGCACATCGGAAGCTTGGTCGGGGGCACATTCATGAAGGACTTCTTTTCGTGAATGTCATAGCACGGAATGACCGTGGAAAACAGGCACTCCTTCTTCGGCTCAGCTAGCATATGAGCGACGCGAGACAACAGGCTGTTGCTCGGATATACATCATCGTCGTCCATATTCACCAGAATGTCATGCGATGCATAGCTCGCGGCAAGATTCCGCTTGGCTCCAATGGTCATGGGCTCATCGGAAAGAACATAGACAACATTCTTCATATCTGACACTAGGTCCTTGATTTGATCCTTTCCATCATCCACGATAATCCACTCAATCTTATCTGCAGGATAGGTCTGCGCAATCAGTCCATACTTGACAAGCGGAATAAAGGCGCGGCGATCACGTGTAATGGTAATGACCGAAATATGCGGCAGCTCAGCCTCCTTGGGGAGCATGGACTCCAGTGAGTAGGTTCCCAGATTGGCGGTGATCCCCTTGATGGCGGCATCAATCAGCAGGAGAAAGTTCTGGTGGCGATGCTCGTAGCGATCGCGATTGGCGCGGCTCTCGGCTCGGCGCTGGTGATGGGTCATTCTAGTGTAGAAGGTCAGGGCATCCACGATGGATCCGACATCTACATCCTCAAGCGTACCCAGACACTCAGGGTGAGGAACCGACTTGGATCCCGAGACCCAGATTGCCCTTGTCGTCAACTCGCGAAACGGCTCAATCGGACTGAGAAGGAGAATGCTCTCGGCCGACATGACCTCATTGACTGCATGGCAAAACCCCTCGGCCGCTGACGTGCACATAACCAGACCACAGTCTGCTACAAGCTTGTCATACTCTGTCTCGGAGATGCGCTCGGAATGCACGACAAACTTATCGGCAATTGACTGGGGAATTGCCGGTACATGAATGGTATTGTAGACCAGATCCACAACCGGAAGCTGATCGTAGAGGATGGGATCGGTCTGCTTGATCCGCATATAGGCCTGAATGATCGGCTTGGGGTGGCGCCACATATTCTTGCCCACCGGGATCAGCGCGCGACTATAGTCCTTTGTTTCAGGAACGGTCTTGTCCACCGAGGTCCAGCTGATATACCGAACTGATCCCCAGTCCGCAAAGAGCTTCTCCGCCTCGCGCGTCTTGACCCAGATCTCATCCACCATGCGACCATAAGGCTTCCATGAAGCCTGCGTCCACTCGGGATTGGGGATCCACACATTCTTGGCCGCCGACTGGAACAGCGAGGGATTGATGGACTCAACGAAAAAATTAATGTCTGCCTCCTCGCACTGAGGATGAAAGTGAGGAACGTGACGAATAATCGTCCCCTTCCCCAAGGTGTGAAAAATCATTCCGTGAAGGATATGAATGTCCTGAGCCAGGCCCAGTGAATTGGTGTTGCCGATAATATTGACCCTCATTTGCTTAGTTAGAGAGTCCGCTTTGTAAACTTCTTTGATGAACGCCTCTTGCAAGTGCGGGCATGTCCATTGACCAGTCTCTTCCACGAGGGAACATCCTTGGGTGCCGCGTGTGTGAAATTCACGAGCCGATCCCGGAACCAAACTGGAGTGCCAATGGAAATATACTCTGCCGTGGGCACCGTGTCAAGGGTCGGGCGATAGATCTTGCTCAGCTCTACACAGGTTGCCAGCATCTCTGGAGATCCAAAGCAATAGGTCTTGTCCGTTGGATCCATTCGGTATGCGCGATCGTCCAGCTCCCATGTTGTCCCAGTCCACGCAAAGGAGTCAATGGGCCGAAAGAGATCAAGGGTCGTGTCCCACACAAACCACCGATCCTTTTGAAGAAAGATACGATCCTGATAGCGAACCAGCATTACTTACTCAGAAGAAGCTCTTCAGCTCTCCGGTACGCGTGCCATAGATGTTTGTCATGACAGGGCGCTCAATGGGAGCAGGGAAATCCTCAATGTCCTTGCGGTAATACTTGTAGGCCTCAATCTCAACCAGAATGTTGTTGGAGCACCAGCCGATCACACGGTTGTTCAGGAGGGTCAGCTCCTCCGAGACGCGAAGGGGGTCGTTCTGCGCATACTGCAGGTAGTAGGAGCGCATGACCGTCTTCAGATCGGCATCGTTCTGGCGTCCAATGATGTAGCGCTTGGCACCGCTCATCATGAGAACAGCGCTGGCAATCTCCTGCTGGAGATTTTCCACATTTGCCTCGCTGAAGTAGATGGTGTTGAGAGGCGTCGCTTCATGACGGTACTGCATCTGCTCGGCCACACGAGACGGGACCACATACGGCTCCTGCGACGTGAGGGTAAACGGCGGCAGAGTAGACTTTTCCTCGCTGGCCGCAGCCGGAAGACGACCCGTGTGCTTGGGCGCATTCGCAATGGCCGTTTGGGTGTAAAAGTCAGACAGGGAAGTTGCGTATGTGCCAACAAGGGGAGAAGTCATTGCTTTGTTACAAGACAATCTTTCCTCCGATGGCACCCGTGTCTGGCTGAAGAATGTCCAGCTCAAGCGTATAGACCGGCTGAAGCGACGCATTCATGAATTCAAGGTTAGAGCCTACCAGCGAGTTCGGCTCCAGGATGGTATAGGTTGCATTGGAGGCACCCGTTCCGTATCCGTCAATTGACTTGGGGTAGAGTGGTGTCACCGAACCTTGATCGCCAACAGCAAAGAAGTTTGGAATGGTAAATCCGTTGTAGGATGACACATACGGTGTCGTATGGGGTTGGGCTGGAGACGCCGATGCTCTTGGCACATAAAGACCATCGGGATTGGGAACATAGTCCAACAGGGCCAGAACTGTAAATGTTCCGGTCAGCAAGGCCTGAACGAACTTTTGCTTGTCTGTGTTTTGTACAGCAAGATACGATGACTTCATCATGTTGGAGATGGTCTGTGGATAAAAGACAACGCGATCACCGACACGCATCTCGTTACCACTGAAGTACTGCCTGTTCGGTGTGAAGCAGTTGATGTAGAGTCCATTTGAGTCCGTCTGCATGAGAGAAATTGTCAGGGTGTCATTGTGAATGAATATATTGCCAATTGGATCGGTTACGCTTATCTGCAGTCGCTGAAGATTGGTAATCGGACTTTGCAGGCGAAGTGCCTCCTCGCCCCACGGCTCATAATCAAACTGCTGAACGCCCAGTCCGTTGGATGTGAAGGTTTGCTGTTGACGCTGCTTCTGCGTCATGACGGAGAAGGATCTGCGCGTCGGCTCATTGCCTCCGACATACTGCCCGAAATACTCATTGAGGTAGAGCATCAGATAGGGATAGGTGGAGAAGGTGGAGAAGGTTGTGTTTGCCAGTGTAGCCTGAATGTTTGACGAAATTGTTGTCAGAGTGCCATCAGGGTTCGGGACCAATGGAATGTCTGAGAACTGGCGCTGCGGCATGACGGCGCGCACAAGGCGAATGGCCGCCACATTGCAAGGTGTAAAGACACTGCCAAACCCGGAGCCCGATGCAGCAATAGTATACCCCGTGTCAAAAGCAATAAAGTTGCCGCTTGGCAGACTGGAGTTATAGGCTGGATACGAAACATTTGAGAGTGTCCAACCAGTAACGTTCGGAGCGCCGGGCAGAGGTGCTGTCAGCAACTGCTGCTGATCGGCAAAGGTTGGGATAAAGGGATTGTTCGTATACACCGGTGGGTTGCTTCCACCTCCACCCTGGTTGCCAAAGGTAAAGGACAAATTTGAAAATGGGTTTGGCTGCTTCACCCAATCTCTTTGCGAGGTGTCCATGACAACATATCGTTTGACAATCACCGTCTTGGGCGATGCCTGGACGATTGCGGCATCCGAGTGAGATCCTTCGGGCTGCCCGGTGTAATTGAAGGACGAGGCAGGCGGCGCATTTGAAAAAGGTTCTACAGATGTATACCCGCGCGTGGCCTGCATCTGAATACGGGGATCAAAGGAGTAGTTTGTTCGTGAGGACTTGTCTTGTTGAATGAGTAAGTCCAAGTAATTGCTCATACTCTTCTTATTATACCTGCTCTAAATCTGCGAGCCACATCTTCTCCGATGTGGTTGTCTTCAGACGAGCAATCTCAGCAAGAATATCCTCCATGTCCTTCTTGTGCTTGGCCGCCTTCTCCGAGGTAAAGGCCGACACGGGCAGGCGCATGATATACTCGTAGCTCCCCTCCACCTGCGCATACTTGTGCTCCTTCAGAATGTCATCGCACTCCTTCAGAGACTTCTTCTTGAGAACCACCTCCGGCTCGTTTCGAATCTGGTCTTCAATAAACCGAACCACGTTCGTGTGGTAGGGTAGCTTCTCCTCCAGCACCTTGATCTGATGCTGGCGGCGAGTCTCATACATTTCTGCACGGACACTGGCAAACTCCACGAGAATATCATTCAGGGTGCCATACTTTGTGATCACACCCTTATGGTTGAAGGCGTGCATGTTCGTGGTGCGGATCTTCTCCGTCAGGGACTTGACAAGCGCCTCGTCGGAAATCCCCTTGATCCGAATGTTGATCTGCTGATCCGTGGACGTATCCACAAAGTCCTTGATGCGCCCCTCGGCCAGCTCCTTCTCCAGCCACTCGCGGTAGTCAGCCGTCCAAGTTCCAGGTGGAAGCTCCGTCACCACAAACTCCTCGGCACCCTTCTCCTTCTTGAAGGATCCCACTACCCCGTCAGCAGTATAGGTTCCCTTGAACCCCTCAAAGTAAGGAGCCAGCGGAGTGGCCGTCAGTGAGGCGCCCGAGGTCAGATGCGCAACAAGCATGGACTTGATCGTAGCCGGATTGCACGGCGGAATGTAAGTGCTGTATCCAGTGCCAATACCACGGGCTCCATTGACTAGCAGCATGGGCAACACCGGCGCATACCACTCTGGCTCCACAGGAAGACCATCGTCATCGCGATACTTTAGCACCGCAAAGTCCTCCTCGCGCACCAGCTTGCGAATACGAGGCTGGAGATACGTGTGAATATAACGGGGCGAGGCGGCATCCTTTCCGCCCTGAATACGAGTGCCAAACTGTCCCTGCGGAACCAGCCATGGGATATTGTTGGATCCCATGAAATCCTGCGCCATGCCCACAATCGTCTCATTCAGCGAGGCCTCACCGTGGTGATAGCCAGTGTGCTCCGAGACGTATCCAGCAAACTGCGCGACACGGATCTCTGCTGTCAGATTTCGCTTGAAGGCCGCATACAGGATCTTGCGCTGCGAGGTCTTCAGTCCGTCCATCACATTGGGAATGGATCGCTCCAGATTGTAGTAGCTGAAGTGGATCAGATCCTTGTGAATGAAATCATCATAGGGCACGTGGTTTCCCGCCGGCACCAGCGTCGTGCGGTCATAGCCCTTCAGCCACTCCTTACGGTCATCGGCTCGCTGCTTGTTGAAGGCCAGGTCAATTGACTTGTCTGCCTTCTCATCATAGTCAAAGCGAACCGCACTCACCTTGCTGAAATACTCCTTTGCCTCGTCGCGCGTGGAGGTACCCAATCCCTTGTAATACTTGACCTTCCAACCCTTGGACCCCTCACCGGCCCGCCACTGTTCGTACTCGTATTGCGAGTAGAAGGTCCTCGTCTCCCCACGACCCTTTGTTGCCTTGACAATCGGCGTGGCCATGTAGGTCAGGAACCCTGGAATGGCAATGAGCTCATGCCAGAGCTCGTGGAAGAGATTGATCAACAGGCCGCGAATATGCGACCCATCCAAGTCCTGATCCGTCATGATCATCACGGACCCATATCGCAGATCATTGACATTTGCATACTGCTTGCCCGATGTCAGTCCGACAATCTTCTTGAGCTCCGCAATCTCCTTGGTGTGCTCAACCTTTGCATCGGAGGTGTCCTTCACATTCAGCACCTTGCCCTTCAGCGGATAGACACCAAAGAACTTCCGCTGCTCCTGGCTGAGACCGCTCAGTGCCATGGCCTTGGCCGAATCTCCCTCGGTGAGGATTAGCGTACACTTGGCCGAATCCTTGGTTCCTGCCAGCACCGCATCGTCCAGCTTGGGAATGCCGGTAATGCGGCTCTGCTTCTTGCCGTCTGTCTTGGAATTCTCCTTGGCATCCTTGGCCGACTGAGCCTCCAACAGCTTGGGCACAAGGGCCAGCTTGGACACCACCTTCTTCAGTGTCTCCTCGCTCAGCTTGAAGCTAGACCCAAAGGCCGCCGGCTTGGTCGTCAGCGTCTCCTTGGTCTGGCTCGTGAAACTCGGGTTCTCAATCATCGCTGTCAGGAAGACAGCTAGGTTGTCACGCACCATACTCGGCTTGACCTTGACCTTCTTCTTGGTCTCCAAGTACTCCACAATGTAATTGACTACCTGGTTCGTCACGCCATCCACGTGCGTGCCTCCCTTGGAGGTCCAGATACCATTCACAAAGGACATGCCAAATGCCTTATCGCCCGGACTGTCGGCGACGACCACGTGCCACCGCTCATTCGGCGTCTCGTAGATCACGGGATCGCATCCAAACGCCTTGGCATACTCGGTCAGGTTCTTGCACTTGACTGCAGTGCCATTCCAGGAGACCTTTACATCCTTGCCAAGGGTCATGGCTAGATCCCACACACGGCGCTCAATTAGGCGGATCATGTCGGCTGGAATGTCCGTCATGCCGAACCGAGCAAAGTCCGGCGTCCACTCCACAAGGACGCTAGACTTTTGCTTAGACGGCTTGACCGTCGGCTTCTCCACGACCGTCATGTTGTTTCGGAAGGTCTGTGAGTAGATCAACCCGCGCGGCTGATCCACAACCACAACCTGCATACACTTGGCAAAGATATTCACCAGCTTGACACCATATCCGTTCTTTCCACCGACCAGCTTCTTCTCATTCTTGTCGTAATTTGTGCTGGTCAGCAGCTCGCCAAAGATCATCTGCGGGATCCACGTCTTGTGCTCCGGGTGTTCGGCCACATCAATCGGATCACCGTCATTCTTGATGCTGAAGGACTGAGGCGAGCACGTGATCTCAATTGCCTTGACCGGGTTCGTGGACTGCCTGGATCGCAGGCGGATAACCTGATCGTGGGCGTTGACCAGCAGCTCATCCACGAGCTTGTAGAAACCAGGGTTGATGGGAATGGTGTGGGGTGCAAAGCTATCCTCCTCTCGCAGGAACACCTCCTCCGTTGCAGTCGTCACGCTGCCAATGTAGGTGTCGGGGAGGTCGAGGATGTGCTCGCGGTGCGTCTTGCGCTGGTATGCGGTGGAAAGGTCTGCCATCTTGAGTGTCTGTAGTCTGGACCCACTGGCTTCCATTTTGAACTTTCACTTAGCCAGCTTGAAGAAGACAATGCCTCCACGAAAACATCTTCCTGAAGCTCCCGTTGTTTTCTCGTTACGACTTCCCTCAGACGGAAACCTTCCTGTGCCGGCTGGAAGCACCACGAGTTTTGCCGATGTAACCCAGTGTGCCTGGTCTGAGCCGACGCAGACGAATACGGACTATGCAGATATCCTGTCCACCGTGGAAACGTCCCGTGTTGCTGAGCGGTTTAACACAGAGACCATGAAGACCATCCTTGCTCGCACTCGTTCTCCGTCCTATGGAGCCACGAGCGCGTGTATGTGGTGCTGCCATCCGTTTCCGTGGAGGGCGACGGTTCTTCCGATCAGCTACGATGCCTATGAGAATATGCACTCATGCGAGGGACACTTTTGCTCTCCCGAGTGCGCACTGGCCTACCTCTACAATGACGTGTCTCTCTCCGACATTACTCGCTGGAACCGCCATGCTCTCCTGTCGGATCTGTATCGGGCGCTCTATACCAACAAGACGCTGACCCCGGCTCCTCATCGGCACCTGCTCAGAATGTTCGGTGGCCCGCTGGATATTGAGCAGTTTCGGGAGTATGTTGCGAATTCCGAGGATATGGTTGCCATTCAGCTGCCGCCCCTCCGTCTTCATGTGCCATCCATGAATGTCCAGGGCCCGATCCGCGATGTGAAGAAATTTGTCTCTCTGTCGCAGGATACAGTGGACAAGGCATCTAAGGAGCTTCGCTTGCGTCGCACCAAGCCCGTTCACCAGACCGGTTCTACGTTAGACAAGTGTATTACATCGTATGGCATTGTATAAAGGATGCAGTTCAATGAATTGGTCAAGACGCAGATGATGCTGCAAATGCCTGCTACCAAGAACCCGCTCATGAATATGATGGCTCTGAACTTGTTTGATATTGGCGTTCGGACCTTCCCAGTTTGGTCGGCGTGGGCCCGGTCCTTTTGCTGTGTTCGTCGCAAGCCGAGTGGTGTAGCCGAAGTTCCCACCTCTGCGCTGCGAACACCTCGGGCATCTATCACGTGCGAGCGTGGGGCCCAAACACAGGCCAATGCCAACCGTCCGACCGCCCAAACAATCTATTCGGGACGCATGGATGCCGTGGTCTTTTTTGTGACGACGCTTCCGTCCATGAAGAGCCTGCTTGCCGTGACCAACCACGACTACCTTCCCAACGAGTTTGAGCCCGTCTGCCTGGAGAATGATGTCTACTTTGAACTGAATGACCTCAAGGTCGTGGATGGCGCACCTGAGATCATCAAGTTCAAGCTCTATTGCTACGAACACGACGTTCAGCACCTCCAGACCTTTGTGGATAACTGTAACTCCGATTACGAGCGTAGAATGGCAAACAAACTGGGAGCCCACCGCTACTACTTTGACCAGATGGTTCAGACCAAGACAAAGGGCACCGTGCAGAACCCGCTGCCGTCTACGCACCTTGTCTACACCAAGACCAAGTTCATCACCACCCGCACCTTTGAGAATGTGTTCTTTGAACAGCGAAAGCAGGTGAAGGATCGTGTTCAATTTTTTCTGGAGCATCGGGACTGGTATGAGAAGAAGGGCATTCCGTATACGCTGGGCTTCATGTTTCACGGTCCGCCGGGAACGGGCAAGACCTCCAGTATCAAGGCCATTGCGCATGCTGGTCGTCGTCACATTGTGAATATTCAGCTGTCGGAGATCAAGACCAAGCAGCAGCTTCACCATCTATTCTTCAATGACGAGCTCTACGTATTCAATGGCGTCAATACGGAAAAGTACACGATCCCGATTGCCGAGCGCCTGTATGTGATTGAGGACATTGATGCCATGGGCGATGTGGTTCTGCGCCGCGAGTGGAAGAAGCCGGTTGTGGAGGACAAGAAGAAGGACGAGGATCTGTTTGGAGACCGCAAGCAGGATGAGAAGGAGGTGTTTGATTTGTCGTTTCTGCTCAATCTGCTCGACGGAACCCTGGAAGCCAATGGCCGCATCATTGCCTTTTCGTCTAACTACCCTGAGCGGATTGACAAGGCGCTGATCCGTCCGGGTCGTGTGGATATGATTGTTCACTTTAAGAACTGCAGCCGTGCAGTTCTGAAAGAGATGGTGGATGCATTTTACGAGCAGGATGTCACGATCCCTGACGATCCTACGCTTGATGACAAATGGTCTCCTGCAGAGGCCGTGCGCATTCTGTTTCAGAACTTTGGAAATCCTGAAGCTGCTGTGGCGGAGCTAGTGTCTCTGAACCCAAAGGGACTCTACGGCATTGAGGAATCAGACACATCGTTTGTAGATGTCCAGTAGCAGGGTGATATAGTCCCAGATGGTCTTCTTGTTTCCCTCAGACAGTTCAGCCCAGTAGTTCTTGAGCTTCTTGATGACATTCTCCATAGTGTTGTCGGGGTCCAGTGATTGGAAGTCGTGAAACATGAAAAAGTTGCCATCGCGAGAGCGAAGAATGTCCTCAAATGGCATGACGTGCTTGCCAAACTCGGACAGAACCATTGCCGGGTTCATTTTCTGAACCAGCCCCACTCCGGCGTCGTAGGCGGGGAAGTCCTCGTCATTTGGAAAGACCCGAATGAGCTCGCCCATGAAGTCGTGGAACTGGTTGAAAAAGGCGTCCATAAAAATCTTCTTAGACATTCTACTTTATACTTGGGTAGAATGTGTAAGCTTACTGACGCACGGGGCCGGCGAACTCGGCATCGCGCTGCTTCTGCATAGCCTCCATTCTGGATGCCAAGTCGCTGTTGCGCCCATCCTTGTTCCCCTCATAGCTCTGCTTGGTCTCCGGCTCGGGTGCCGGAGGCGTATACTGGGTATTTCCAATGTAGGTATAGTGGAGCTCGTCGGCTACGAACTTGTTAGGCGCAGCCCAGTCCGAATACATGTCCGAGAAGCCCGATCCAGCAAAGGACCACTCCTGAATACCCTCGTTGCCGCCCTTGACACTCAGCTTGGATCCCGTGGGCTGCTGGGCGGCCACCTGGGGCTGCTGCTGGGTCGGCACCTCGCGACGAGACGTAACTGGCTTGGCAATGTAGGCGTAGATGTCCTTGCCGATATAGACATCCTTCGTCTCCGGATTGTAGAGGGTAGGCACGCTCTTCAGAAACGGCGGAAGCTCAGCCCGCGTCTTGCCGTCAATGGAATACATGCGGCACAGGCTCTCCTTCTTCAGGCCCTTGAGCGTCTGAATGATCTGCTGAGAGTGCGAGCAGCGCGGGCTGTAAAACAGGATCGGTTGGTTGTTCATCTCGTTGCTGTTTGCCCTGAAAAAAACGGATAAGGTATAACGAAAGACAGACTAGATACAATGGAGCGCTCATCTATTTCTTTGAACGGCAATCGCCTTGATGTTGAATTCAAGAATGTCCCCGTCGCCTTTGTCAATGGTCTTCGGCGTATCCTGCTGTCTGAGATCCCCACGGTTGTTATTCGCAATGTGCAAATTTTGGACAACTCCACCAAGATGATCCACGAGATGCTGCGTCATCGTGTGGAGATGATCCCTGTCAATGTAAAGCCCGAGGAGGCGGCGATTGTTCGGGACACGAAGATTGAGCTGCGGTTCCTTCCGCCAGCCACGCCTGACCTGACCCGCAAGGGGGTTGTGGAAGTGACGACGGATGACTTTGTGGTGGATGGTCCCCGCAAGAATGTTCTCCTCAAGGACCGCGATCTGGACGAGCCGCTGTTCTTCATGAACCTCCAGCCCTCCGAGTCCATTCACGTAAAGGCGTCACTGGCGGTGGAGACCAAGGGAGCCTCGCACGTCTGCGTGGCCACCTTCAAGAACCACATTGATATGGAGCGGGCCAAGCTGGACAAGGATACGTATGTGGCCACGGCGGGGGATGACGAGACGGCCCGCGCAGAGCTGGCAAAGATCTTTGACAACTTTGAGATCCAGCGCTCCTATGCGGTGGACGACCAGGGGCGCCCGTTCTGGTTTGACTTTGCTGTGGAGAGCATTGGTGTCATTCCGGCCAAGGAGCTTCTTATGCGGGCCGCCACGGTCTATAAGAAGAAGATTGAGGATTGGTGCGCCAATCCCATTCTGCGAGAGGATGACAATTGGTATTCCATTGAGACGGAGGAGGAGGGACATACGCTTGGAGCCCTGGCCCAGATCCTCATCTATGGACAGGGGATCAACTACGTATCGTATCGGATCGTGCATCCGCTCTTGCCCAAGATGATCGTCCGGTTCAATACCAAGACGGAGCCGGAGAAGGTGATTGCCAAGTTCAGAGAGGAGGCGGTGGCGCTGTGTGAAACCATTCTCAAGTCAGTATAATGACTGCTTCGGAGGACGAAGTAAAACAGTTCTTCAAGGCTACCCAGGCAAACTGGGGGGCAGACTGGGGCGACCTGAACGCTAAGGAAGAGGAGGCGCTTGCCGAGAAGGACACTTTGAAATTTACGCTAGCCGAATTTGTCGTGGTGGAAGAGCTGGAGTATGACGAGACTATTCAGCGCCCAGAGACAATTCGTTTTTATACTTTGGATGAGCAGGTGGGCGATGCCTATGAAAAGCTAATTCCCAAGGGACGTGTCACCAAGTTCCAGATGGAGGTGCTGCGGAAGGAAGCCGAGCGTCTTCGTGCCTTGTATTTGGAGCATATTGTGCCGACAGCAGATACGTATCTTCTGCGCGAGCCCGAGTATGGAAAGCGTCTGAGCTGGATCCATCCCCTCTATACAACGATTGAGCCCACTGCCTACGATGTAGACGCCTCGTGGGCCCCGCTGTTTGATGCTGAGCACATGCGCCTTCCCAATTTCTACCGCAGAATGTTGGCCGCGCTTCCTCAACCGTATGCAAGCGAAGGTGGAGACGGCATTCCGTATCCAGTCAAGACCGCCACGGAATTTGTGGATCAAGATGGACACTCTCCCATTCGCGCTCTGCCCACCTTTTACTATCCTCGGACCCAGCGGCACGAGGATGGACGGTTTGATATCCTGTCGGTGCCAATGGCCAACACGGCTGACGTCGTGAAGTTTGTGGGCTACTACGCAGAGAAGCGTCCAGTTCCAGTTCCGAACCCCCTGCCGGAACATCCCTTTTTGCAGTCCAGCGCCGCTACGGTGATTGAGAATACGGCGCCTCTGTCCGACATTCTTCCGTCTCTGGATGCCATTCTGACCCACGCAGTTCCCATTACAACCGATCCGTATGGGGAGGGCATGAAGTATCTCCGTGTCTATGATGTGAAGCTGTCGGATATTCCGTGGAGCTCATGGAAGTCCCGGTTTCCCCCAGTTGAGATGGTCGTTGCAAAGGAGGCGCCGAAGATTGAGTTTCCGATTTCCCGGGGCGACAAGCCGTCCGAGAACCTTCTGAAGTATTACGACAGCTACTCTCCTGCCATGTCCTCTCGCCAGTGGCTCATGGAGCAGATGGACGGCGGTGAGCTGGTCGTTCATATGCTCATGTCGCAAGCGGGACTGAATGGAACTGTGGCCATGTCTCCGGGCGCTGATGCCGACTTTGAATACCCAGCCACAACCATACGAGAGTGCGATTTGGATGGGCTGGACTTTCATGACTTTTCCATTCGGGGTGTTCTTCGCCGGACGTGGGGTGCCAAGGACAAGCTGACCTACCAGTGCGTTCCTCTTGAGCTCATCAAGCAGGAACGGAAGCGCGAGGGCTACAAGGGTCGCAAGCAGTGGATGGAAAAGACCCACGAGGCCATTTTGGAAGAGTATGTCAGGGCACTGATGGCCAACCGCCCACTGAAGGCATTTGTTCCTCCGGAGCCGAAGATTGAGTCCACGCCGGCCCGCGAGGTTTCTCACCTTCGTCATGAGATTTTGGTTGTGCTGGGCGACAAGCAGCGTCTTCCCGAGGACAAGCTTCGTGATGTCACGGAGTTGGTCAGTGGCGCTCTTCTGGATGGAAGCACCTTTGTGGATTCCAAGGGGCTCTTTCTAGTATGTCTTCACACCATGTCTATTCTGCTGGGCGATCTTGCTGAGGACCGGCGGGCCTTCTATGACAATTGGACGGCAAAGGTGGATGGATTTCGGGTGTGCAAGTTCTGTGGAGAGCATGTGAATTCAGATGTGCTGGAGAACCAAGATGAGTTCACGGATGACGGCCATGTCATTCGCCACTCGGATGCCCTGGAGGTAAAGTCGTTTGGAAACAGCGGCGCCATGGATCAAGTCAAGACATTGTCGCAGCTGAAGGATCTGTTTGACTTTGCCAAGCCGTCGGATGAGGTGTTCTTCATGCTGATTTCCCTGCTGTATATCGTTCCCGAGGTGGATCAGCTGCTGCCCATTCTGACAATGGGTCGCACACTTGCAGCTCAGCTGGAGAAGGCCAAGTTGGACGGCGGCGCAGTAGGAATCGCTCAGTGTATCCTGCTCATTCAGACACATGTGCCGGCTCTTGTTCCTCGCAGATCGTTCAGTAGCAAACCGCTGACGTTGCGCGGATACCCTCGTGATGCACCGACGCCCGAAGGATACACAATTGTGGATAGCATGCTCATGGTCCTGTCCAAGACGCTGGAGGCATACCCCACTTCGTTCAAGGGCTCCAGTGCCACAACAATGCGATCTGTTCTGAATGCGCCAAAGAAGGTAAAGGATCTGGTCATCAAGGTCATTGCCACGCTTCTGAAAGGAAAGGATTCGGCAGCCATGCTTGAAGCTGGATTTATACGGGCCGAAGCTGCCCTTCCAGTGGAGGAGCCAACCAAACCATCCACCATGCTTCCCGGTACAATTGTGATGCCGTCCAAGGATGCATTCGGCAGTGTAAAGTCGTTGCCTGCATGCCCGACGACCCGCGTGTATTGGACAAGCATCCGCCCTCCCAAAGTCAAGCAGCCCGAGGTGCCTCTTCGTGACAATATCTCTCACTTTACTCGCGAAGGGTCCATAAAAACAAAAATGGTGGAAAAGCCAGTGTCCGTTCGCAATGAGCTCAAGGCCGTGTCGGTCAAGGAGAAGGATGTGCTGGCCCGACTGAAACTCGGTAAGGAAGGCGCGTCAGAGGATTGGCATACGAATGTTCTCCTTGCCACGTACCTTGCCAGTGTCTTCGGGCTGCCCACTCCGGTCCAAACACTGGATCCTACGCAAAAGGCGGATGACCTGCGCGACATTACAAAGGGCTACGTATTTGAGCTGCTGAAGGAGATCAACAAGGACCCCCTGACCAAGACGAAGCTGGATGATATGAAGAAGAATGACCTCACACTAATCCTGCTGACGGCTGACGTCAAGAAGGCGGCGGTTGTGACAAACACACTCAAGGCAAAGGAGCGCTACACGGTGACGGAGCGTCTTCGTATGATGCCCGACGCTGAGCGCGAGATCACGAAGGATCTCATGGATCGCGGACTGGCGCCATATGTAATCAAGACGCAGGATCGTATTCTGTTTGCCAAGGAAGTTGCCGCAGAGCAAGAGATGGAGGACACGGATGTTGGTGTAGGACAGACGGTGGATGAAGAAGACCAAGATCGCCAGGTTCTCCCTGCAGGAGAGGACATTGCCACCCGAGGCCAGTATGGAGACTTTGGTGGATCCAATGCGGCTGGCGGAAATATTTACGAAGCCATTCTGGGCAATGACTTTGAGCGGGACGACGGACAGGTTTAAAGGAGGGGTGCCACTAAAGAATAATGAACCTGCTTACTGTTTGGCTTATCCACCCGGGCGACAACGAGGACGACCGCATTGACTTCATCCGTGGTGAGCGCGCAACCGAGACGATGCGCGTCCGCTATGCGCCCGGCGACTCCAGGTCGCGTACGGCGTACACCTTCATCCTTACCCGCGCGGGGGTTCGCCGTTACCTCGGCAACATGTTCCAGTCGCTCCAGATGGACCTTGATCCCTGGGAGAAGGTTCAGATCTCGCCGGTGACTGGACCCAGCATCATCTTCCACGTCTCCGATCTGGAGAGTGCCGAGGAGATCATCATGGACACCATTGATGGCCTTCTCTACACGGATGTCTCCGTGGCCGAGTAAAACGAACCTCCTACATACAAAGAATTGGTTGGCATGTTGACCATCCATGGATACCAAATTACAAAAACCGCAAATGATCCTTCTATCAAGAAGGCGCTTACGGTCAAACCCTTCTCGCTCATCAACCCTCATGCTGTCCCACGATACCCCGTGTATCATGAAGACAAGTCCTTCCTCTATCTCCCCAAGCACTATGGACTTGACAAGTACGGAGAGGTTCCGACCACCCGAAATGTTGCAGAAACCCCAGCTCAACACTGGACCTTTGCAGGAACCATCCGCGACGCTCAGCGCCCCGTTGTGGATTCCTTCCTGCTTCCCAAACCCCATGATGGAATTATCTCCCTCCGGACAGGTGGAGGGAAAACGGTATGTGCGCTATACATCGCCTCTCAACTACGCCTTCCTACGCTCGTCATTGTCCACAACACCTTCTTGCGAGACCAATGGGAAGATCGCATCAAATCCTTTCTACCGAATGCGAGAATAGGCCGAGTCCAGGCAGATGTGTGCGAAGTGGACAATCGGGATGTTGTGATTGTTATGCTCCAAACCCTTTCCATGAAGGAACTAAACATCAATGTATTCAAGCCGATCGGGTTGGTCATCGTGGATGAGTGCCATCATATCGCATCTGAGGTTTTCGTGCAGGCGCTACCGAAGATCACTTCGCGATACATGCTTGGACTGTCTGCAACGCCAGACCGAAAGGACAAATTGATGTATGTAATTCATTGGTTTCTAGGCCCGCTACTTTACAAGTCAGATACGGGCGATTCGGTGGATACAAAGGTCACCGTGGAGGTCTTTCAGTATGTCAATACGGACCCCGAGTTCAACAAGGTTGTTCTCAGTTCGCAGGGGTTTGTGTCGGTTCCCATCATGGTCAACAAACTGGCCGAGTGTGCAGACAGGACGCAGTGGCTCTGCAAGATCATTGAGGATGTATGTGATGAAGGGCGGCAAATTCTGGTGCTGTCGGACCGAGTGGATCATTGCAAGGCCATCTTGGATGGTTTGACACCCGAGGTGCAAGCCACAGCCTGTATTCTGTCGCAAAAGGTCTCTTCAGCAAAGCGGACTGAGTTCTGTGCCGACAAGGCCATTCTGATTGCTACGTATTCCATGTGCAAAGAAGGATTTGATGTCCCTACCTTGAACACGTTGGTCATGGCCACACCGCGGCCAGACATTGATCAGATTGTGGGGCGTATTCTGCGAGTAGAACAGTCAGTTCGCAAGATCCACCCGGTTATTGTAGATATCGTGGATCCCCAGTTTCGGCGGCAGTTTGGGGCACGAAACACTCTATACCGAAAGCGAAACTATCGAGTTACGCAGATGGCTTTGCCGGGGCGGCCGGTGCCACCACCGGAATCTGAGTTACCTGCTTTGGGGGGACCGTCGCCATTCTCGGCGGAGGTTCAAGAGGACTGACCATACCCGTGTGAAGCTCATTCGCCGAGTCAATGAAGATCTCAATCTTGTTCAGGCCATTCGTCTCCTCTGGCTTGGAGATGTCCATGTATTTTTCCATTTGCTTGGCAAAGTCCTTGGTGATGGAGCTCGGAAGCATCGGGCTCAGCTCAGCCAGTCGATCGTACTGGTCCTTTACATACTTCAAAAAATCGCCCGGCTGCATGCGCTGGTCACGGGGCAGGCGCATCTCTACATTGATGAAGCGATAGAGCTTGGCGTAGTGAATGCCCGAGAGACGGTGTCCCTCCGCACGTTTGGCCCAACCAAAATAGGTTCCAATTGTGTTCAGAACGCCAATAATCAGGGACCCCACGCCGAGCGCGGTGGCGGCGAGCTGGTGGTCGGTGAACAGGCTTGACGATCCAGCGTTCAGAAAAGCAACCGCACCAGATCCCACAATCACCGGCAGATCAATGTATGTCTTGCGGCGACTAAAAATACTCTCCGCACGCTTGTGCATAATGGCCAGACCGTTTGCCTTCTCACCGGTCTGAGCAAAGTAATCCTCTAATGTAACTGTCCAACTAACATTTTGCCCAATGTCCGTTGCCCCGTCGCCCATGTTTGATTTTAAACGTAGAATACAATGTTGTGGCCGCCTAAGTACTATCGTGGGCTTTCTACACGACGCAAAGCCCAGCGCCATCGTGAGATCACTCGTAGGTCAAAGATGTCGTGGAAGGACCCGAAGGCCTACAAACCGTTTGCCACTGACAAGGGAACGCAGCGCCGCCCATCGTCCTATTCCTCTCGGTTTCACACAAAATATCCAGGAGTGAAGTCTCTGCCTGAAATCGCCAAGGCAACAGGTGTCTCGCTCAGAGTTTTGCACAAGGTCTTTAATCGTGGCATGGCCGCTTGGCGCACAGGTCACCGCCCAGGCGCAACGCCTCATGCGTGGGGAATGGCTCGGGTGCATTCCTTCGTGCTTCACGGAAAGACGTGGCGGACAGCTGACGCCGATTTATCTCACGAGAAGTAATAATGCAGTTTGACTACCGTGGAACCATCGTAAACAAGAGTCAGCCGGTTAGTACTCTTCGTAAACTCACAAAGATCGTCACGGTGGATTCGGGTGACCGCGATCCCAGTCTCTTTACAAAGGTAAACGGTGGTGCGACTGTCACAGATGCTGGTGATTACGTTGTGTACCTTCCTCGTGTCTATGAGCGCGTAACAAAGATTTCTCTGGTGTCTGCTATTATCCAGGCTCCCGTTGTTCTGTCTACATCTGCGACCACAATCGGATTTCAGCCCACAGACACGTATATCCTGCTGGGTCTGGAAGGACTCAATCGCAAGGATGAAACGGCCCCGGGTGCCGATCGCTCTGGATTTGTGGATTCCTGGTTTGCCAAGCTTGCCAATGACGTTGGAGTTGCTCAGGCTGGCTCCACGCTGGCTGGCTCAGCTGGTTCGGGAGGCGGCGCATCGTCTGGAACGGCAACCACCTACACAACGCTGGTTTCCCACGGGCTGTTTGCTGGACAGACAGTGTGTATCACGGGCACGAGCAATTCGCTTCACAATGTGGCGTTTGTTCAGATTGCAACCGTTCCGTCGGCCACAACCTTTACCATTGCGAGCACGGTTGCAAACGGCCAGACATCGTCGGGCGGGACGGTGTTTATTCCGGGTGTTCTCTACTACAACAATCACACATATGACGACCAGATTGTAGAGTATTCCCCACCTATCGGTCGGCTCCAGCGCCTCCACGTAACTCTCCGTCGTCACCTGCCGTATGGAAGTGTAGGCACTACGACTCCTCTAGGCGCCCCGATTGTTTTCGGAGCCGCACAGAACAGCTTTACCTTTGAAATTGAGTATCTTGACAATGGGTTTGACGATTTCTCCTCTATGCAGACCCGGTTGGGCGAGCGTCCTAGTTAATCTCAGTAGAGTACAATGAAGAGACATCTCACAGTTCGAGCTGCAAATGCATCGGCTCGGCGGAGTACTGGTTTTTATAACGCGTTAAATCAAATGGCGGCACCGCAGTCAGCAATCCAGAATACGCCGACGACATCGTATATCTTTGTGAACTCGTTAGACCGATACTCTAACGGATTTCCGCCTTCCGCAGGGTCGAACCAGACGACCTGCACGGACATCACATTCCCGTTGCCGGGTCTGTCGAACATTGCGACCGTTCAGGTTTCGAGTATCAGTCTTGTATCCAGTTGGTGGAATCAGGTAGGGTTAAATGCGTTTTCAT
>Ga0208739_1000017_pt1 | contig 76270 bp, 87 predicted proteins | sample CryBogCBE27Jul09_FD_184566 | JGI IMG/M metagenome (GOLD analysis project Ga0208739, IMG submission 184566) | Freshwater microbial communities from Crystal Bog, Wisconsin, USA - CBE27Jul09 (SPAdes) (version 2) | ecosystem: Environmental > Aquatic > Freshwater > Lake | place: Crystal Bog... | reverse complement strand
TAATTTGACTTCTTGTATGACACTTATGGAGATCAGATAATGTCTAATGCCCAATACTTAGCAAGCCTTGTCAATTCAAGTGGCAACATAAACATTCCTGTATCTAATGCGGGGATAAACTTTAACAACTCAAGTGCTATTAATTCATCTACGCTGACTGACTATGAGACAGGGACTTGGACACCAACATGGACTGGTGGCATTACTTCTTCAAATACAACTTATACAAAAATTGGTAGGTTTGTTTATGTAAGTGGTCAAATTACTGCTACTGGTTCTACTTCAGGAGATTTGGGCGGTTTGCCATTTTCTTCTGCTTCTGATGGTTCTGATTGTGGTTCTGTTGGTTATCAAACTACAAATTCTTCAACTTGGAATATATTAAAAATTAGTGGAACATCATTTAGGTTTTATGCAGGTGGTACACAACAACAATTTACATCTACTGGGCAAAATGCTCGTTTTGCATTTTCTTATACAGCAACATTCTAAGGAGTCAACATGACACTCGCATCAACAACAGGGAAATTGGTTTAATGAATCAACATTACATCAATCGGTACAATAAATTCATAAATAGCTTAAAAGGTCAAATTGTTGACGGCTATTATGAAATGCACCATATTGTCCCAAGATGTATGGGCGGTAAAGATGATGACTCAAATTTAATTGCTTTAACAGCTAGACAGCATTTTATTGCTCATTGGATATTGGCAAGAGCTTATGGCGGTAAATTAGGCAATGCTTTTTGGTTGATGACAACATATAGGATAAATGGCAAAAGATATAGTGATATTGTTTGTAGTCACGTTTATGCTGAAGCAAGAAGAATTCATGTTGAATACATGAAAAATAGAACAATATCCGATGAAACAAGGAAAAAATATTCTTTAAAAGCAACTGGCAGAAAAAAAACTCCAGAACAATCAGCTAAAACTGCTGATAAATTAAGGGGAAGAAAAAGACCAGAAGAAGTTGTTAAAAAAATTCAGGAAACAAAAAATAAACTTCCCTTCGTTCCAAAAAAATGGGTTAACAACGGAATAGAAAAAACAAGAATTCGATTGCAAGATGTTGCTGAATATTTAAAAAAAGGTTATATGTTGGGTATGGGAGAAGTATCTGACGAAACCAAGCAAAAACTCAGGGAATCAACAACCAGAGTTTGGAAAGAACGTAAACAAAAGGAGTTAACATGACATTAGCCAGTACAACCACAATCGACCGCATAGAAGTCCTAGAGAACGGTGTTGTACAAGTACGCCAAGCTCAGGTTATAACAGACTCAGGCAATGAAATAGCTCGTAACTTCTCTAGGTGGGTACTAACCCCTGGTGAAGACGTAAGCACTCAGGATGCCAAGGTAAAGGCTATATGCAATGCAGTCTGGACTTCGGATGTAATCTCTGCCTATCAAGCTCAAGTAGCATCACAAGCAAAGGTGTAATATGTTGACCCAAGTCCAGAGCGGAATGCTCCAAACGACAGCGCAGTACTATGGCTTTAAGAACCGTATTATTAATGGTGCGATGGTTATTGACCAAAGGAATAATGGTGGTAGTGTTACTGGAAATGATGTTGTTTTTCCAGTAGATAGATTTCGTTTTAATGTATCTCAATCTTCTAAGCTAACAGCACAACAAAACCAAGGAAGCGTAACACCTCCATCAGGGTTTGCAAACTATTTGGGGATTACATCTTCATCTGCATACTCTGTTTCAAGTACAGATTATTTTAATATCTGTCAATTTATTGAAGGTTATAACGTAGCAGATTTTGGGTGGGGTACTGCAAATGCTAAAACTGTAACTTTATCGTTTCAAGTTTATAGTTCATTAACAGGTACTTTTGGCGGTTCAATTTTAAATGCGGCGGCAAATCGTTGTTATGTTTTTAGTTATTCTGTACCATCCGCAAACACTTGGACAACAGTTAGCATAACTATCCCTGGAGATACAACAGGAACTTGGTTAACTAATAGTGGTCAAGGACTTTTATTGCTATTTGGATTGGGTGTTGGTTCTTCTGTTAGTGGGTCTGCGGGTTCTTGGGGTTCGACACTTTACCGTTCAGCTACAGGAGCAACATCCGTAGTTGGTACAAACGGAGCAACCTTCTACATTACAGGCGTTCAACTAGAAGTAGGAACCCAAGCAACATCTTTTGATTATCGTCCTTATGGTATTGAAATACAGTTGTGCCAAAGATACTATGAAACATCATATTATCCTGGATATGCAGTACCTACAAACGCTTGCCCAAACTATGTTAATATAAGTATAGGTAATGGTTCACAAAATTATATTGGTTCTTCAGGTGGGTCTAACTCTCAAACTGTTGGGCATATTTTTTATAGAGTAAATAAAAGATCTCAAGCTCCATCAGTTGTTACATACAGCTATTCATCAAGTACTACTGGTGTTGCAAGTAAAGGTTGGTCAGGTACAGATTTAGGTGCTAGTACAGCCGTAGTTAATGTTACTTCTTCTTTTGGTTTTAGTATATATAACAATTCTCTTTCAAATGCAACAACCGATGGATACAGTCTTATTATTCATTACGCCTCAAATGCGGAGCTATAAATGTACAAATTATTAGATCAAAATAAATTACAAAAATTTGTATGGCGTGATTCTGATGGAGCGCAAATTCCATTGCATACAGACAACACAGACTACCAACAATTTAAAAAAGACATCCAAAACGGAGTAGTCTTAAACGATGCTGAAGGTAATCCTATTACTGGATCAGCACTAACAACATTTATGGAGACATTACCATGAGCCAATCCGGATACACTCCTTTGCTGATATACGGAAGTGGTACGTCAACAAATACTCCAATCGCGGCCAATTTGACTAGCTCATCCTCTGGCTGTGAGTTAGCAATTAACTATGCCGATGGTAAATTGTTCTACAAGGATAACTCAGGTACGGTTCAAGTCTTGGCTACTAAGTCAGCAACAAGCGGTACATTCAGTCAAATTACCTCAACCGTATCCACAGGAACGCCTCCTTTTGTTGTCTCAAGCACAACCCAAGTGGCCAACCTAAACGCCGCAACCGCGGGTACTGCAATAAGCGCAACAACCGCAACAAGTGCCACAAAAATATCTAATTCAGGAGGCTGGACGGTACAAACCGGCGGTACAGCCACAGTCCTAGAATTTAGCTATAACGGTACTGTAGTGGCCTCTTTAGACTCTAGCGGTAATTTCATAGCCCTTGCTAACGTAACTGCATCAGGTACACCAGCATGACGCTACCCAGTTCTGGCGCAATATCCCTCTCAGCCGTAAATACTGAGTTTGGTGGTTCTACGCCTATTGGACTTAAGACTTATTACCGAGGCGGTGGATACGTACCCAACACGTCCAATAACAGCGGTGTAGCTACCTCTGGTGCCATCAATATGAATAGCTTTCATAGTGCCTCAGCCTTCTTAGGATTTACTACACCAACCTCTTTATACGCTAACGGTGTTACTTACGGCGTAGATTGCAGTTCTGGCGGGGTATATTGCGTCGTAGGCGGTTACTATACCAGTGGACCCACAAACAACAATGCGGCCTTTTGGTTATCGTCAAATGGTACAACCTGGGGTGCGCCAACTACATTACTGAACTCAAGTACCAAAATACCGTTCTTATCATCTGTAGCATGGAATCAAACCCTGGGAGTATTTATTGCTGTAGGGCAAGACGGTAATAACAACGGCGTTATTTACACGATAACAACCGGCGGAACGGCTACTTTACAGGCCACAATATCTAACTTCTTTATTAGTTGTGTGGCTGTAAATTCTTCAGGTCTTACAGTTGTTGCGGGACAGTACTCTTCGCTGATTGCGACGGTTTACTCTTCTAATGGAACTACCTGGACTTCTCCAGTAACCATAAGCGGTACAGGTAGTAGCCCGACACTATATGCATTAACTGTAAATCCAGCAGGATATTGGTCAGGCGTAGGTGCGTACTTTAACATTGGCCCAAGCGCTCAGACGCCGATTTTTATATCGTCTTCAAACGGTACGAGCTTTACTGGCGGATCAATGGGCGTACCACCTGCAACATCTGGCGTTATTATGGCTGGAGTAGTTTGGAACGCTAAATTAAATCAGTTTGTAGCGATTGGTTCGTATGGACCTTCTTACTATTCATTATCAAATTCAACTGGATCTACTTGGGCTGTTCCGTCTTTGGCCAGTGGTACATACGGCGTAAATCTAGGCGGTAAAGGATCTAGTTGTCTTGCTATTAATGCCGCAGGATTAATGATTTCAGCGGCACAAAATGGAAGCGCTGACCAGGGTTATTTTAAGTCTACAAATGGCACAACATGGACTTATACTTTGTTAGTCACAAGCCAAGTTAATTCTTTCTTAGCAATTGCGTGCAGTGCTAATACATCTCAACGGTATATTGCTGTTGGCGCAAACAATATCAATTTTTCTGTTTCGACATAATAAAATGGGTCAATCCGCTACCCAATCTTAGCGGAAAGGAGAAAAAAATGGAAAAACTGCAAATTTCTACAAATCTAATAAACGGACTTTTGTCTTACTTGGGAAGCCGTCCTTACCAAGAAGTATTTCAATTGATCGAAGGAATTCAAACTGAAGCCAGAAATCAGCCAGAAAACGCGATTCAATCGCCCCCCACAGAAACTCTAGCGAGCTAATCATGGACGGCGTGCACGAATTAGCCACAGAAACCGACAAGAAGCTTGCAGTCCATGAGGCTGTTTGTGCACAGCGGTACACCGCGATTCAATCGCGTTTTGATGATGGTTCCAAAAGAATGAAGCGAATTGAGACTATGCTTTATATTCTCATGGCCTGCGTTCTTTTGGGTCCTGGAGTTGCCGCCCAGCTCCTGCACAAGTTTATAGGTTTCTAACATTGAGTTCTTGCTTTTATTCCAAGCCGCAAATGCCGCCTTCACGGGGGTTAAAGAGTTGTGCGCGATGTACAACGAAGGCAAGGCGCTTGTAAAAGATGTCAACAAGACTATCGGAGAAGTTAAACAGATTGCAAAAGAGGTTAAGGGAATATGGGGATGGATTGGAAAGCTATTTGCGCAACCAACTCCAGATCAGGGAAATCAGAAAGTCGAAGCGCCTAAGAAAAAAGAAAAAGTAAAGTTTGACGAGAAGGCAATATACGCAGAGATTGGTGATCAACTGGTAATATTCTTTAAAAATTTCAGAGATTGTGCAGAGGCGATAAGGGTAGAAGAAGAGAAGATTGAGAAGATTTTTGACCCAGATGGGGACACGTATGAGAGGTCTATCCGCTTGGTAATAGCTAAAACACAGCTAGAGCAGATGGGGCAGGATTTGACGGATTACATGATCTATCATGTGCCGCCGGAGTTAAAGGATTTATATTCCCGCGTCAATCAGATGATTGGAACGGTCAAAGTTAAACAAGAGTTAGCCAGGAAAGCGGAAGTCAGAAAGAGGGCGCAACGAGAAGCGGAGGCAAGGGAAGCGGCGGATAGGGCTTGGTTTTTGAGTGCTTGCACAGTAATGGTAATCTTTGTAGCAATATATTTGGCAGGACTGATGTGGGCAATAAATCGAGTGACACATGGGGGTATGTAATTACCATCATCATCCTAGCGCTTCTTATTGTCCTGGTGTTGCCGATTCTTGGGTTTTTGTACATGGATATACATCAAGAAAGAATTTTGATTGCTAATGATTTAAAGAGAATAGAGAAGTTAAAGAAAGAACTTGAGCGTCAAAAAGAAAAGAGGGAAGAATGAGAGTATGCGCTTTATTGATTTTATTGTTAGCGGGGTGCGGAGATCAGTATAGATACTTTTGTCAGAACCCTGATAACTTTAGTGCCGCACAGTGCCAAAAACCGCGTTGTGAGTTTGATCAGACATGCCCAGAATATTTAATTTCACCCGTCTTGGAGAAGAAAATTGAAGGAACTATTGTTAGCCCTCCTGTCCAACAAGCAGGACCAGCCTCGACTAACTGCCGATGAGATAGACGTCCGAGTACGGGCGTTTGTCGTTATCATGGTGACGCTTATATTTGCGTTCATCACCTTTGCGCTTCTCTATTCAGTTACTTTTGTAACCCAGCCGATCAAGCAAATGGCGCCAATTGACCAGGCGTACACCAAGATGCTTAATGACATCGTTCTGCTGATTGTGGGCGGTATAGGCGGTATTTTGACTAAGGGGCTGACTAACGAGGCCACAGCCATGATGAACAACATCAAGGCGGGTAAGGATGCTTACGTGGCACCTCCACCCCCACCTATTCAAAATATCACTGTAGCGCCTGCTAATTGGACGCCTCCACCTCCACCGATGAGTCCGCCTACACTAGAGGCTGACCACGAGCGTGAGCGCATGGCGCAGGCGAGGGCTGGAAATGTTTAATCCGTGGTTAATTATTGGTGTTATTTCAACTTTTATAGGAGTGTACTTTTATGGACATCATGCAGGCTATCAACAACGTGTGGACGAAGATCAAGCAGAAATTATCCGACTTAATGGCGAAGCTCGCGCCAAAGAAGCCGAGTTAAACCAGAAGATCGCGATTGCGACAACAGCTTTAAGGAAGGCCAAAGATGATATTAAAACCAAGCAGTCTAGTATTGATGCTCGTGTTGACTCTGGCGAGTTGCGCCTCCCGACCAGTTGTGCCGTACAAGCCAATCCAAGTGCCCCCGCTGGAGATGGAAACAAGGGAAGCGAATCTGACAGACAGGCTATTAAAGATATTGTCGCCATCACCTCAGACGGGGACTCAGCCATCAAAGACCTCAACGCTTGTATCGCCCAGTACAACAGCGTCAGGGAAATAGTTAACAAGGGGGTCAAATGATCAGTGCAGAGAAACTTCATGCCCTGCAGATTGGGCCAGAATGGGTAGAGCCACTCAATGCTACCATCCAAAAGTTCAGCATTTTTACCGTCAAAGAGCAGGCCGCCTTTATCGGACAGCTTTCACACGAGTGCAACCACTTCCGTACATTGGAAGAGAATCTCAACTATAGAGCTGAAACCCTTCAAACCCTGTTCCATACTCACTTTAAGCCAGAAGAGTATGCCCTTTTTGCCCATCAACCTCAAAAGATTGCCAACAGAATTTACGCCAATCGAGGAGGAAACAGGAATGAAGCAAGTGGGGACGGGTACTTGTACCGAGGAAGAGGGACAATTCAGCTTACCTTTCACGATAACTACTGGCACTGTGGACAAGCTCTTGGTCAGGATTTTGTGAAGAACCCAGACTTGGTTAAAACACCTATGTATGCCGCTATGAGTGGTGGATGGTTTTGGGCTACGCATGGATGCAACCAACTGGCTGAGGCTGAAGACTGGCTGAATCTAACTAAGCGCATCAACGGCGGAACATTTGGACTCGATGAAAGAATCGCTCTAACCAAACATTCCCTTGAAGTATTAGGCGGGTAGTGGGACAATAGACTAACTATAAAGGGCGCACATGGCAACGACAATTCCATCATGGGTAATGACGTACAACAGTTTGACGTCTATGGTGCTCTCTTATTTGGAACGTAGTGATCCAGCCACGATTGCCGCCATTCCTACTTTTATTACTCTTGCAGAATTTGAAATAGCTCAGGAAATCAAAACCTTGGGACAATTACAGGTGGTAACGGCGACTATGGCCGCAGGTACACCGACTATCCAAAAGCCTGCCCGCTGGAGGAAAACAGTTTCAATGACCCTGACTAACCCAACAACTAGCCAGACTCAGCCGGTGTTGTTGCGTAAATTAGAGTACTTACAGAATTACTGGCCTAATGCTTCGCAGACGGCTACACCGGTTTATTACGCTGACAGCGATTATGAGCACTGGTACATAGCTCCTACGCCAGACCAGGCTTATAACTTTGAAGTACTGTTCTATGAGCGTATAGCTCCTTTGAGCTCAACAAACCAAACAAACTGGCTGACACAGTACGCGCCTAATGCGATGCTGTACGGTACGCTCTTGCAGGCTATGCTGTTCTTAAAGAATGACAACCGTGCAGTGTTCCAGCAAAAGTACACTGAAGCCATTACCGCCTTGAAGACCGAGGATGTTTCTCGTGTCGGGGATCGTCAAGCTATAGCTGTGGACTCTTAATCATGACAACATACATTAATCCCTACACGGGTCAAACCGTTAATCAATCGCCGATTGGTTACGAATCACTGACCCTTAGTTCTACAACCCAACTACAGTGGCCAATCAACGGTAATACATCTAGCGTTGTTGCTGGAATTATTGAGGTTACTGCAACTCTAGGCGGTGGATCATTTACAGGATCTATCAGCGGTACAACTTTGACAATCAGCGCTGTAGCCTCTGGTGCAATTGCAGTTGGTTCTGTAATCACAGGAACTGGTATTACATCTGGAACAACGGTAACGGCTTTTGGAACTGGTAGCGGTGGTACTGGTAACTATACGGTCAACATTTCACAGACCGTAAGCTCAACCACGATTACAACTTCAGCCCTGCAATTACAGATGCCACCTGCAACCCAGGTATCTACTGGCCAAGCTGTATTGGTTAGAAACGTTGGTTCAATCGCGTTTGTGGTGACTGATAACAGCGGTAACACAATATCTAGCATCGCCTCTGGGGTTGCTGATTTTATTTATTTGACAGATAACACAACGGTTAACGGTACTTGGTCAGTCGTTGTCTTTGGTACTGGGGTGTCTCAGGCTAACGCTTCTACACTGGCTGGATACGGCCTGCTCGCCATTGGTAGTACTCTAAACGAGTCCTATCCTCTCACAACGGTCAGTAGCGCTTATACGTTCCTACCGTCAGATCGTGCGTCCTTTTACGTATGGAACGGCGGAGCTGGTACCCTTACACTGCCTACATCATCCGTAGTTGGTAATGACTGGTTTGTGATTGTTCGTAACAGCGGAACAGGTATCTTAACAATAGCTCCAAACGGATCTAGCTCAGATACGATCGACGGCAACTCACAGCAACAACTCCAGCTTACAGAATCTATTGTTTTAGTTTCTAACGGCTCTAACGGATACAGCACGTTTGCTTATGGTCGTTCAAATACCTTTGTATATACAAACTTGTTTGTTAATACGACAGGCGGTACAACGACTTTAACAACGTCACAAGCGGCAAACGCAATTCAAACCTATGTCGGCACACTGACATCTAACGCAACGATTGTTCTGCCTTCTACGGTTAACCTTTATGCGCTTAAGAACAGTACGACTGGATCTTATTCTTTGACCTTTAAAACCGCGGTATCAGGCGGTGCGACACTGTCTTTAGGTCAAGGACAAACGATTATTGTGATCTGCGACGGTACAAACGTGTACAACTCACAGACCTCTACTTCGTCCACGATTACAGCCTTGACGCTAGGTAACGGATCTGCTGGAGCTCCTTCAGTGAGCTTCTCAAGTGACGGTACAACTGGTGTTTACTTAGTGGCCAGTGGACAACTTGGATTTGCAGTTTCGGGATCTAACGGTATGACGCTGACAACAACAGGACTCTTAGTTCCAGTAGGAATTGCCGGAGGGGCGTTCTAATGACAGCCAAGGTTGTTGCCCTACAGATCAAGCCTGGTATCCAAAGGGACGGTACTCAGTTTGCTTCGCCTACTTATGTAGATGGGCAGTGGGTACGCTTTCAAAACGGACTACCCAAAAAGATTGGTGGCTACAACGGCATCTTCTTAAATGCTACGGGCATATCTCGTGGCATGTACATGAGCTCACTCAACGGCCTAAACTACATTGTCTCTGGCTATAACAACGGCTTAGAGCAGTGGGTAACTGATAACGTATCTGGTATTGGTTCAGGACCTACACAACTCTATCCAGTTGGTAGTATCACAACTCAATCCATCAAGTACGCTGGTATAGGCTACGTCAATGGTACGTACACTGGGGTTACGCCGGTCACATCTAGTGGCAACGGAAGCGGAGCAACTTATACGGTAGTTGTTTCTGGTAATGCTATAACGACTTTGACCAATACTGCAACCGGTATTAACTACGGTTACGGTGATACGTTTAGTTTTGCAAATTCAGATATAGGCGGTAATGCTTTATCTACTGTAGCGGTTACAGGAACTGCTGGACAATTTTCTTGTGCAAGCACAATCACTTTAGTCGCAGGTCAATCCATCAGTGTGACAGGTACTTTGACAGGTACAGCAACCGGCATACAGCCTGGTACGTATTACGTTATTACAGGCGGTACAACAACGTTCACATTGTCAGCAACCGCAGGCGGTACGGCTTTAGTAACAACCGCTGGAACAACAACAGGTCTAACGTTTAACCCAGTGACACCGTTCCAAGGTCAGTTCACATCTGTAACTTATTACGGTAATAACGTTGCTCCCTCACTGTCTTATTTTCAACCAAATGCTAACAATCTTTGGCAGTTTGAGATTGGATATGACTCAACCGGTGGCAATCAGAATAAGTTAGTTGCTCATCCAGGGCAGAATCTGTCCGCAATTGATAGCACGGTCAATACTCGTCCTTTGTTTGGTAACTTTACCAGTACAGCATTAAACCCAGTTGGCGTGTTTACAGCAACTGGTACAACAACAAATGGATCTCCTAACGTTACATTCACAACGACCAATTATGCTATGGGACCAGGTGTCTCTATATCAGGAACTGGCGTACCGTCCAACACAACCATAGTCTCATCTAACCTGGTTAGTAATAACTTTACTCTGGCAAACGTTGCGGTGACGGGTACGGCTGGACAGTTTTCATGTAGCTCAACGACTCTTATTTCAGGCCAGCAAGTCATTGTGACTGGCGTACTGACGGGTACAGCTACAGGTATATCAGCAGGCACTTACTACATCATTGCGACTAACGGATCGACAACATTCACATTGTCCACAACATCCGGTGGATCAGCGATTACGACTACAGCAGGCACAACGGCTGGACTGACTTTTGTTGCTCAAGTAGCTAGCGTATGGACAGTTGTTATGAGCGCTAATGCTACGGCCTCTGGTACGGTTACGCTGACATTTGATAACAACATTTCCGTATCTGGCGGAGTTGTTATGCTTCACCCGTATCTATTTGTTTACGGTAACAACGGCCTTATTCAGAACTGTGCGGCGTCCGACTTTAACAACTGGACAAGCGCAGACTCAAACGCCAACAACGTGTCTACAGGTAAGATCGTTAAGGGTCTACCTCTCAGGGGCGGTACAACATCGCCTGCTGGACTGTTCTGGTCTTTAGACTCAGTTATCCGCGTCAGCTACACACCGTCAACGGTAGGTGGTGTTAATTACTACTGGAAGTATGACTTGATTACGAGTCAGAGTTCAATCTTGTCTTCGTCCTCAGTAATTGAGTATGACGGATTGTTTTACTGGATAGGTGTTGATCGATTCCTCATGTATAACGGTGTTGTACAAGAGATACCCAACAGTCAGAATCAAAACTGGTTCTTTGACAACCTTAACTACCAACAGCGTCAAAAGGTCTGGTGTACAAAAGTGACTCGTTGGGGTGAGATCTGGTGGTTCTATCCACGCGGTAACGCGACAGAGTGTACAGATGCAATCATTTACAACGTGCGTGAGAAGACTTGGTACGACGCAGGCCAAGCAGTTGGAGCCCAGCGCTCAGCAGGCACATACACTGAGGTTTTCCATTATCCAGTAATGGGTGGATACGCGCCAAACAGCGCAGGCAAATACACGCTTTGGCAACACGAGACTGGTACAGACCAAGTCTACACGAACCAGGTTGACGCGATTAATTCATATATTGAGACACCGTCTTTAGGAACATATGCAGGTCTGGTAGGTTCTACTCAACAGCCTGGAGATAACGTTTGGACTCGTTGTGAGAGGGTTGAGCCTGACTTTGTTCAATCTGGAACTATGACGGTCACGGTACTTGGTAAGGGCTACGCGGACGATACAGACATAACCTCTGCGCCTTATCCTTTTGACCCAACGACTCTCAAAGTAGATATGCGTGAACAGCGTCGTGAATTGCGTTTGCGGTTTACGTCTAACGTTGTCGGCGGTAATTATTTCATGGGTAAAGTATTGTGTAGCCTGGATGTTGGTGATACTCGTAGTACTGCGAACCCTTCATAATGGCCGTAACTTACGACCCTCGCAATTTAACATGGGACTACTACTGTCGTCTCATGGAAGAACAGTTTGCTCCCAATCAACTTGGAAACGTTCCAGAAGAAAAATGGAGAGACTGGGTAGACGGGATGAACGGCATCGGGTATTTTGTTCAATCTGCTATTCCTGACCACAGAGGTTTTACCACTTGGCAGGAATGGGCGGCACAGTTAGTCGGAATAATGAGTTTGGATCCACAATGACACCTTCAGAAATTATCACAGCAGATGCTCTGCAACATCATGTTGATCCCCAACATGTCTTAGCCTATGTATCAGAGCAGGTTGCTTCGGCAAAGGGCAACGTGATGCAACACGGTAATAGTCTTTTGTTGTTGATTCATATGGGACAAGGCGCGGCTGAGTGTCATCTGTACACCCAAGACAATCCGATAGCACTGCGTAAAGCGTTAGTGGCTTTTCTCGACACGATTAAGAAAACACCTGTAAGACGTTTGTATGGAAAAGCAGACAACCCAGGTATATTGCAAATGTTGCATATGATTGGATTGAATGTAGAGCATTCTGACCAGCCCCAGTTCAACTGGATGGTTAACATATAAGGTGAAATAAATGGGAGCAGTATCCTCAGTTGCAAACGACATAACTGGCGCAGTTAAAGATGCCGGTAATTTCCTGAACAATACGGTAAAAGGTATTGAAAGAAATCCTTGGACCGCTATAGCAGACGCAACAGCGATTGCGCTTGGACAGCCTGAGTTGTTGCCGCTTATTAATCCTGCAATAGCGATTGCGCAAGGCCAAGATCCTACAAAGATTGCTGAGAGCGCGGCGATAGGTGCGGCACTTGGTCCACTGAGCTCTGGCATATCAGATGTGGCTGGAACTAATTTGGCTGGAAACTTTGCCTCTGGTGCAATTAAATCAGGTCTGAGCGGTCAAAACATGCTTGCAGGCGGTATCAACAGCGACCTCAATACTTTGAGCGGTGATGCTAATTCTGCGATTAAAGACTATACCGGCGTATCAGGACTGCCTACAGTAAACTTTGCTAAGCTGGCAAGCCCTGTTGTTGGTGAGCTAACGGGTTCTGGTGGGTCAAGCATGGGTAGATCTAATGCACCTTTGGCCAAGCCTGCAACAAACTCTTTGTCAGCCCAAACTGATTTGCCTGACCTTACTTTGGGTAATTTGGGCATGTCTAAATTGGGTTTAAGTTCTTTAGATCCAAATGCACAGACCGAACTAAAGTCTAAGAATACGGCCGGTGAAAACGGTGTTGAGCAAGTAGCGGTTGCCCAGGGCGGTTCAATTGACATGAGTAAGATGGTGCCTGAGTTGATGGAAGTTTTACAAAGACACATCAAGCCCAAGCACTTTGATCAAGGCGGTTCTAGTGTCTGGGACAATCCAGATGTAAAGGCTATTGATTGGAAGACCATGCAACAGAGCTTTACGCCTACGTTTGCAAAGACTTACGATCCAACTCTAATGACGTCTAAAGGATCTAACACGGCAGGCGTTAAGATAAATCCTCTCACATCTTTGGCTCAAGGTCCTTTGAGCGGATTAATTCACAAGGCTAAGGGTGGACTATCCAAGTACCACGAAGCGGCTCCAGAGGGGCATCATCCTGAGTTTATAACCGGTGTGACTGGATACTACGCAGGCGGTAGGGGTACAGGCCAATCAGACGACATTCCAGCGATGCTCCACAACGGAGACTATGTAATTGATGCTGAAGCTGTATCAGCGCTTGGAGACGGTTCTAGCAAGGCTGGTAACGATGCCTTAATGAAGTTTATGCACCAAGTTCCCCATGACAAGAAGATTGAAGGGGAGCCCGTACCGGCAAAGATAGCGGACGGTGAAGTTGTCCTTCCATCGTCCTTTGTAACTGCGTTAGGGCATGGCGACAACAAGTTTGGCGCAAAGATGCTCGACGCGATGAGAGAAGAGCTCAGAGAGCACAAAAGATCAGCACCAACGTCTAAAATACCACCAAAGGCAAAATCTCCTCTTGATTACCTCAAGATGGCAAAGGGTTAAACATGGCAAATCTGCTTCAATCGACACAACAAACGGCGACCACAGCGCCACAGTACTACACAGATTATTTAAGTAATCTTGCTGGAGCTGGCACAGCCGCGCAAAAGAATGCGCAGTTCGTTGGCCCAACCGATCTACAAAACCAGGCATTTCAAAACGTTGGATCAGCAACGTCAGCTTATCAGCCAACACTTAACCAGGCCGGTACTGCATTAAACCAAGCGGTATCAGGACCCTCCCCATTACAGGCGGGATCTAGCTACCTACAGTCGGCTACACAAGATCCATCACAGTTAGCGGCTCAGTACATGAGCCCCTATATCAATACGGTTGTAAACCAGATAGGGGATGCTAACTCACGTAACATTCAGCAAAACTTAGCGCCGGCGGCTATTGCTGGAGGAGTTTCAACTGGTCAGGCTGGATCACAAAGGGCTAATCAAGTCCTTGGACAAACGATTAACAATGCTAATCAAAATGCTTTAAATCAACAGTATCAAGCTCTGAATACTGGTTACAACACGGCTTTACAGACCGCTGAACAGCAGAATCAACTAGAGGGTACTTTAGGTAGTACAGCAGGTAACGAGGCGTCTTTGGGTCAGCAGAATCTGATTCAGGGAGGCACTCAGCTAGGTAATTTGGCTCAGACCAATCAAAACTTAGGACTGGGAAATATTAATGCGTTGTCTACACTAGGCGGTCAACAACAGACAATTGAGCAGAATAGACAAAACTATCCGCTCACAACTTTGTCTACCCTGGCAGGTCTTATGTCTGGCCAACAGGTTCCTACAACAACAAGCACAACACTCAATGCTTCACCTTTGTCTACACTTGCGGCACTTGGTGCTGGTGGTGCTGGACTTGCTCAGCTTGGAAGTGGATTGGGATCAATACTTGGAAGTAGTGGATCAAGTTTAAGCAACATGCTTGGATTTAATACTACGGCACCAACACAAAATGGAATAGATACTACAGTTCCAGCAGGAGGTGATCAAATTTTAACAGATAAATTTGGTAACCCATTGAATAGTACACCTGTAAATAATCCTTCTCCAACATCTGATAACACTAATAACTCGTCTGATAACTCAAATAATTAAGTGGGTAAAACATGCCTGATAAATCACCTTTAACTTTACCTACGTTGCCAAACGTAGAGAACATTGATTCATCAAAAATCAATTTAGCAGGTTACTACGATAAAGAACATCCAGAAATTGCCAATCAAATTGATCAATTTATGGATGAAAGAAATAAATATATCAACTCTTTAGAAGAGAGATATAAAAATCCTAATTGGTTCAAGATTGCGGCTGGGTTTGCTAAACCACAGTTGGGTGGATTTGCCGCTTCTTTAGGTTCAGCCGCGGAGGCCGCTGGAGAACAACAAGAATTACAACGTGCAGTTGCTCCTACAGTTGCAAAGATGAGAGCCGAGAATGCCGCTTTTGGATCAAACTTAGCTCAAAGGAATGTACAGCAACAATTGTTTAGAAAGTGGCAAGAATCAGGTGGTAAGGATACTAAATTAGCCGGTGAAATATATAATTTAGATCCAAGCTCATCAGCCGCACAAGCTGTAAAAGGCTCTCTTGAAGCTGGTAGCACTATCTCTGGTACTCAGGCTACAAATGTAAATACTCAGATTCAAGGTCAAAAAGCAATAGCAGAAAATCCCTACATTACTCTTAAAGAAGATCCAATGTGGAAGGGAACAGTTGCGGCCAATACGCCTCAAGAAGCTCAGAACTATTTAACAAAACTAAATCTTGCTAGACCAAAAGATTATCCACAAGATAAATGGGAAGCAATGACAACTTCTGAAAAGCAACATGCGATTGCAGACTATGGAAAAAATCTTACTTCACAAGGTCTAGATCAAGAGCAAAGATCAGCTACTAAAGCTGAGTCTGCAAACAACTTGTTGGGTGATTTAACTTACCTTAGAACATTGGGTGCTGATAAATCTTTGACTCCAGTATTTTCTGCATTCAACAATGGCGACTTAATCTCCATGTTTAGATCTTACTTGGATAAGAATCCTGGTAATGTTAACAATGCCATGGAGGGCATGATTTCTGCGGCAATGCAAAACATTAAAAACCCAACTCCTGAGATACGTGAAAAGGTTGATAAGCTGGTCAAGGGTATTGCACGTCTTGAAGTTAACTTACGTGGATCTAACGTTAACCCAACGGATGCGTTCCAGACTTTGAACTCTAATGCCTCACCAAGCCTTGCAAACTCACAGTCTGGCTTTATTGGTATCTTAGATCAGATGGGCTTACAGGCTCGTCACGATATTGACCGACATAATCGTCGCATCAACAGCGGTGTATCAAATCGTGAAGTTTGGAGCGATCCTACGCTTGAGAATCAATATCAAGATGAAGTTGAAAGACTTGCTAAGTCTAATGCTTTAGAGGCTACGCCTAGATGGTACAAAGGCACTGCGCCTAAAGCTGAGCAAAAAGCAACAGAACAAAAAACAAGTGGATCTAAACCTCGTTTTACTAGCGCAAAAAGTTTAATTGAAGAAGCAAGTAAACCTTAAGGCAAATTATGGCTGATCAATTATCGAAAGAACAAAAAGAAATCATTAACAATATTGTTAAAGAGGCAAAGGCTCAAGGTATTGATCCTGAGTTTGCTGTTGCTTTGGCTAATCTTGAAAGTGGTTTCAAGCATGTTCCTGCTAGCGATAAAGACTCTACAGCTTTTGGTCCGTTTCAAGTTAACAAAGCTACAGCCAAAGCGAATAATGTTGACTATGATGAAATGGTCAAAAATCCACAGTTAGCAATTGAAACTGGAATAAAGAATATTGTTCGTCATGCAAAGAATCCTTTGTTTGAGGGTGATCCAGCTCGTATTGCCGCGGCACATCGATATGGTGAAGGATCTGATTTTGCAAAGACTGGCGATCTTGAACATATTAAAAAAGATCCAGTGCTCCGTGATTATTTGATTCACGCCTCTGAGCATTTTGATAACGGCGAACTGCCTGAATCAATTTATAAAGAGCCAAAGCACGAAGAGAAATCTAATGAGCAACCCGCAGTTGCAAATGCTGAAGAGCCTAAAAACGTTCCTATTAATAGTTTTCCGCAACCTCAGACTGAAGTACCCAGAGCAATTGCTGGGGCTATGGGTGCGGCAGGAGGAGCTGGCGTAGGTGGCTTGCTTGGAACTAAAGCCGCATTGTTGCGTTCTAAGTACGATATTGCTCAACTGATTGCATCTTATCCAGACGCCAAGGCCGCTTTCTTAGCCGGTAAGTCTCCATCTGAAGTTGCCGCAATCGCACTCAAACACGTTAGTCAACCTGCACCAACACCCACAGGTACGCCTTTGCCAGAAGCGCAAGGACCGTTGACTGGTAATCCTGCCGGCGGTTATCAAACACAAAACTGGGTAGCCTCTGGTGACACTCAAGGTAGATACTCTGACGTTGGAATGAATGCAAGAGATAAAGCTGAAGCTCATCAGATGAAGCTTAAGGCTATGGCCGCTGAAGATAAGATTAGACAAATTGCACCTGAGTTTGCTCCTGACGTTAACCGTGCAGGGTTATTTATTCCTCAAGGCGCAGGCCGTGGTCCTTCTCCAAGATTTGGCGGTACACCTAATGTACCTATTGCTCCAGTTGTTCAAGCAGTTTCTGAGGCCGCTAAGCCGTCTTTATGGAGCGGTCTTGCTTCTTTGGCAAAGAACTATACGCCAGTGATTAAATACCCTGCGACTGGGGCTCTTGCTGGACTCAACTTTGGCCAAGGTATGGCTGATGCTTACAATAAATTTTCACAAAAGAAATATGGTGAAGGTGCACTTTCTTTAGGCGAACAAGGTCTAGGTTATTTAGCACCTAGAGCACTTGGAGCTTTAGAACTTGGTCTACATTCTGGTGAATTAAATCAGAATGAACAAGAAGAGTTAGCAAGACGCCAAAGAATGGCTCCTACGATTACTGGGCAGTAGCCCTAACAGGTCACGTCGAAAGAGTCTCCTCGGCGTGATGGCCTTGCAGTTGGCCATTTAACCCCTACCGCGTGGTAGGGGTCTTTTTGTTACTCAGCGCGTACTTCCGCCAACTTCTCTCCGAGTACACGGTTGAGGTCAGTAACCACCTTTACACAGATTGCACGCTCTTCCCTGGCGCCTTCTCTGGCAAAAGCATCTGCCAATAGCTTTAGATCTTCCTCTAGGAAGTTATGATTCTCTTCCATGTGTACAGACCTAAAGATCTCGTTCATACGTTCTACGTTCATTTAGCTCTCCTTTTTAGTGGTGGACGTCCGCGGCGTTTAGGTGCTTGTATCTCTGCAAGCTTTTTAAGATAATTTTCACGTTTTACTGGATCGTCCCAAATACCTTTTCGTTTCATAGCATTTATCTGGGTTTCGTTTAAAACGACTCGTGTTGGTTTCTTTTTATATTCTTCATCAACCATCCTTCTTAACACTTGACTGAATGCGCTTGGTTGATAAATAGCAGAAAAAGCCCCACCATCTTCTTTGTCGGCTTCAGCCTTACATTCATCCAAATAGTTAAGTAAAATTTTTGTTTTGTGTTCAATCGCACCCTTTATGAACTCAAATTCATTGCGGGCAACATCCATAAGAATTCTTTCTTTCATATCAAGCTCCAAAATTATTTTTAAGTTTCCAAAACTGTAAGAGACACTTAAACATCTCCCACCCCTTTAGCAGATCTTCCTCAGACCACTCAACCACCTTGATGAGCCCTATGTGCGTCCTAGAGACAAACACATTCGCACAGCGTGCATGAGTTAAATTAAGGCCGTAGCGATAGCTAGCGAGTTGCATGACGTGTTCGTCGTAGCCCTCTACCTTATCGTCTGGCCCAAAGTCCTTGGTCTTAGCGTCTATGACGATGCCGGTGGGTGCTGACTCGTCTGGTTCACAGTACATGTCTACCTTACCGCCAAAGCCTAGATTGCTGGAGAATGATCGCTCAGTCTTCCAGGGCTGGAAAGGATGGGTCTTAAAGTGATTAAAGACCGTCTCCTCAAACGCCTTGGCTATCTCTGGGTGCTCTACCTTCTTATTACCGCCGTACCACTTCTCAATTGATTCGTGAATGCGTGTACCGCGTTCTGCGGCCTGCTTTCCCGTCTCCTTTGAGTCAAACACAATACGAGCGATAAAGTCCTTCTCAGACTCATCTGGCCGCTTTGGCAGGGTAAGCGCCGCCAAGAGCAACTGCTCGTTCTTCCAGACCTCTAGACCAGGCTTAGCCATGATTTTCATCACGGTTGTGACCGAAGGTACTAGGTTGAACTTGCGTGCGTCTCTGAGCGTTGTAGGACGGTCTGAGCCGTCTTTGGCTTTGACGGTGTACTGGGGTGAGCCGTCTTGGCCGTACCAGTGAACCGACTCAGCCGATCTTGCGATTATTGTTGCCATTACTTTTCCGATGTGATTTTGATTGATTTAATTGCTTGTACGCCTTGATCGAGATTGCTGGCCATCTCCATGACGTTGTGTGTTGCCACATAAAGTCCTAAGAAAAGTCCTATTAGGAACTGAACCATGGAGTTCTCCTAGTAAAAATAACGCGGCGCACACGTAACTTCGCTGATCACATCCGTAATGTGGCCGCTGACGACCTTTTTTGATGTGACCATAACAGCCCGCATGCCGTTACTTTGACAATCGTGAATGGCGTTGATGACCTCCTGCCTGCTCATTGCTGAGACGTGAGTATCAATTACCAGTTGTTGTGTTGGGTACGCGTTAGGATTGTTAGTTGTAGAACAGCCAACAAGCACCACCGCCAAGAGTGCTATGTATTTCATGGTGTCTCCTCAGAAGGGAATATCAGAGTCTACGTCGTCGCTAAAGTTAGTCTCGACGTGATGAACTTGGCCGCCTTTACCTTGCAATCTCTGCCACTCAGGGGACTGCGCGATTTTGGCTTTTAGCCTCTCGTGGAATGTCTCAAACATCTTCATGTCTGGGTTATCCAGTTGGAAGATCTCAAGCTCGTTAACGGGCTCTGGTAGCCCAGCTTTCTTGATCATGGCTGGCACAGGTGTGACGCCGTCTACGTTCGTGTAGGTCTTTCCGTCACTGCCCTTGCTGTCGATTAGGTTAAGCATGCACCAAGCCCCTAAGACCGTTTTAAGGTCAAAGCGACGCATCTCTTCCTCAGTAAAAGGCTTACCGCGCCAGGACTGTAAGTCGTTACGCAAGTTGGCCTTGGGTGACCAAGACAGCGTATAGTTTTGGAACGCACCGTATGGACGTCCGTCTTTCATGCGCAAAGGCTGACCGTTGTCGTCGGTGCCGTGGATTTCCCAGTACATAGTGATCTGGTGTAACAACTTGGGTACGCCTTTAAATTCCTTCTTCTGGGTACCAAGATCTACGATTCGGTAGCAACGAGCTAGGTGCATACCTGGTGGGCAACGTTCAAACTCACCACCCTTGTCTTCTACAAAAAAACTCATTTTAAACTCCTTAAAACGGCACATGCCGCACACGAACTATAACATAAAATTAAAACAATGGGCGTTTGTTGCAATTTAACAAAAAGTTATCGTAGAATCAGGGTGTTGGTAGCACGTGGTACGGGTTAGCGCCGTATTGATTTGTACAGACAGACACTGCTTTATGTGAGGCGTGTTACTAACAACAGCGAGGTAAAACAATGACTCTGACGGAATATTTCTCAACAGAGCCACGGGGATCGAAGATAGAAATGGCTGAGTACCTTGGCATTTCACAGACGTGGCTGTCACTCATCATGAGTGGGCGCAAGCGTGCGTCGGCGCCTCTTTGCCTGAAGATTGAGGAGGCTACGCAAAAGCTGGTCACAAGGAAAGACTTGAGGCCAGACATATTTTCGTGATATAGTTATTTAACGCTTGGCGGCGTTTTTGGGTAAGCCCTAGACGGGACTCTGCTGGTACCCACCAGTCCGCCAACATCGCAAGATGAGAGTCTCGCCTAGGGCTTTTTTTTGGAGTAAACATGAGTAGAACAATAAAACTAGAAGAGTTGAGAGTTGACGGAGGCACGCAAAAGCGTCCACTTGATCAGGCAACAGTTGATCACTATGCGGATTGCATGGAAAGCGGAGACGTGTTTCCTATCGTTAAAGCAACATTTGACGGTAAGTATTACTGGCTGTGGGACGGCTTTCACAGATACTTTGCGTATAAGAAGCTGGGCTACGCAACGATTGAGCTAGATTACATTCCAGGCACCCGTGAGGATGCCGAGGATCTGTCTTACGGTGCTAACGGTAAGCACGGACGCTCTCGTACCAGACAAGAGAAAGAAGAGATTGTTTTAGATGCGCTGTCTAAAGAGCGTCACAAAAACAAGAGCAACAAAGAGATTGCCAGGCTGTGTGAGGTGTCTGACAAGTTTGTGGCCGCTGTTCGTAGCCCTGAGAAAAAGGCTAAACAGGCTCAAAACGTCAAAAAGCATTACGAAAAAAAGGCAAACGAGAGCGCGATTGAATCGCGGTCTGAGGAACCCAAGCCCTCAATTTTGGACGGAAACGAGCCCAGTGAGGAAGAGTTAAAGGCCAATGAGATGGCTATGCAGGCCGATTTGGATACTTTAAACAAGCTCCTTGAGGCTGACGATGCCCTGGCAACTGCACACGCTGAAATTAAGCGATTAAACTATCTGGTCGCCCAGAAAGAGGTCAGGATCGCCGCGATTATGCGCGAGAAGAGTGAATGTATTAAGTTATGTAAGAGCCTACAGTCCCAGTTAGATAAGATACACAGGAACAAAAAATGAGCGAAGTCCTAGCCCCAAGTGAGGGTAATGATGGAACAACCTTCCCCGAACCCAGACCTTTCCAACTGTCCGCCCATGAAGCCCTACGCCAAGGATTCAGGAACGGCCATAAACGACAACTCATCATGGCGCCTACAGGTGCAGGCAAGACCTATCTGGGTCTACGCATCTGTAACGAGGCCATACAAAAGGGTAAGCGTGCCGTGTTCTTATGCGACCGTACTACTCTTATTAACCAAACTTCTGAGGTGGCTGACTCTTACGGCTTGAAAGAGCACGGCGTTATACAGGCTAACCACTGGCGCAGGTTGCCAGATAAGCTCCTTCAGGTGGCCTCAGCGCAGACTATTGCCAAGCGTGAGTACTGGCCTGCGCTAGACGTCTTAGTCGTTGATGAGGCACACACCCAGTACAAGGTATGGACTGAATACGCGGTTGAATGTGGGGCGGCGGTTATAGGCTTATCTGCTACACCGTTTAGTCCTGGACTGGGTAAGATCTTTACTAACCTGATTAACGCAACCACCATGCACGATCTGACTGAGTCAGGTGTACTGGTACCCATGCGGATATTCTCTTGTACTAAACCTGATATGACTGGCGCGGCAACCAGGGGCGGTGAGTGGACAGACAAGGCCGCCGAAGAGCGTGAGATGGGAATCATTGGCGATGTAGTAAGCGAGTGGCTAAACTTTGCTGAGAACCGCAAGACGATTGTCTTTGGGGCAACGATTAAGCACTGTGAAGAGTTGTGTAGTTCGTTTATCAGCCAAGGCGTTATGGCCGCTGTGTTTACGTCTAACACGACGGCTAAAGAGCGCGAGGATCTACTGGAGGAGTACAGAAAGCCTGACAGCTACCTCAAGGTGTTGATCTCTGTAGAAGCGCTGGCAAAGGGATTTGATGTGCCTGACGTTGGCTGTGTGTGTGATGCTAGACCTTTGCGTAAGTCATTGTCTACAGCCATTCAGATGTGGGGGCGCGGTTTAAGGAGTTCGCCTGATACGGGTAAGAAGGATTGTTATCTACTCGATTTCAGTGGAAATATTATCCGCTTTGCTGAAGACTTTACCGACATATTCTTTAACGGTCTATCCGAACTCGACAACGGTGAGAAGTTAGATAAGAAGATTCGTAAGGATGAGGACTACGAGCTGAAGGGCTGTCCTAAGTGTGGATACAAACCCTTTACAAAGAGATGTATGGGGTGTGGTTACGAGCGCCCTGGTCGTCCAATGGAAGATGCTTTGCCTGGCCACATGAGCGAGATCTACATTGGAGAGGGTAAGAATAAAAAGAAACTTGCAGACAATGCTGAGCACTTATGGGCGCAGATTGTGACGTATGCCCGTGCGCACAGTAAGCCTGAGAATCAACAGGGAAGGGCTTGGCATTTATTTAAAAGAATTACGGGGCAGGCGCCGACCTGGATGTTCTCAACTCAGAAAAATGTTGAGATTACGCGTAACGTTCACAACAAAATAACACAGATGAATATGGCATGGAAAAAGGGACTACAACGATGAAACCAACAACACTTGAAGCATTAATTTATAACCGTGAAGCCAGACTCAAAGACAGAATAGAAAGAATAGGCGGTGTAAAAGATAAGATTAGACTAGAAGAGGTTAGGTATCTCAAGAAGCAATTACAAGAGATGTTAAAGAATTTGAGGGGACAAGAATGAACTTCGTTGACTTTGCACGTATACACGGCGTAGACATCGATTATTCCCAACTCTACCCTTCTGACAAGATACGAAGGTGTGGAACGGTTGATAAGCCTAAGTCTACGAACGGTGCGTTCTTTTACGACGGTGAGCGTGGCTGGGTATTTAACTGGGCAGGCGAGGCTCGCGTGTGCTGGTTTGAGTCTACTAAGCCGTGGTCAGATGCTGAAAAGCGTGAGTGGGCTGTAAAGCGTCAGCAGGCTAACTCTGACAAAGATAGATCCTATGAGGTTGCCGCACAAAAGGCCGACACGATTTTGCGCTCAGCCAAGATGGAATCACACCCTTATCTAGAGATCAAAGGTTTCAAAGAGATGAAGGCGTTGGTGCTTGAGGGTAGGCTCCTTATTCCTATGCGCAATGTGGTTACGTCTAAGCTCCAGGGGCTTCAATCGATCTATTGGGACGAGGAGGCCAGAAAGTACGAAAAGAAAATGCTACACGGTATGCGGGCTAAAAATGCTGTGCTCTGTATGGGTCCTAGAGGGGCTTCAGAGCTTTGGTTTGTTGAGGGGTATGCCACAGGTCTATCCGTTCACAAAGCGCTTCGTAGCATGGGATTACACGCCACGGTGGTGGTTTGTTTCTCGGCATCTAACATGGTGCAGGTTGTTGACCAGTTGAACGGTTATCGGTTTATCTTTGCGGATAACGACTTGAGCAAGACTGGAGAAAAATCGGCAATAAGTACTGGTTTGCCTTGGACAATGGCGGATGAGTGTGGTATGGACGCCAACGACTTGCATAAAAAGAAAGGTTTGATGGCTGTGCAAAAGAAAATTATGGATATTCGTAGGGAGTTCTTGACAAAGCAGGCCGCTTAGGCTTTATAATTTACGTAACGATGGCCTGGTAAACCATCGTAGTTCTGTGAAACGCACTCGCAAACCCATTGGTGAGCGGGCTTTGTCAAAGCTAGGATGTCCTGTCACAGCAGGCTCTTACGCGGCAACCAAGCCTAAAGCTCGTTCACCAATGGGTTTTTCGCTTTCTGCCGTACCCGTACTCCACACGATAGTAAGGGGCGCAAGTGGGCCTGCGTGGAAGTAAACCGCGACACGGTATGTCGTAAGACTAGGGGGCAGTTCCCGAATAATCCGTGCGGCTGGTCGAATCATCAAGCCGAGGGGCGTGTGGCTAATCCACAGCATGATGATGCTCACTGAGCGGTGAAGCACCTTCCCTCTCTACTCCGTCTGGGGTAGGGGGGTCTTTGGGTGAAAGGTATTCAGGGAGTCCAAGGAGTCCGACAGGGTGGGAGCCGTCCCCGCCCATTTTTTTGTCTAAGTGCTTTAATTTAATGTTATAGTAGGGGTAAGAGGTGAATATGACTGAAGAAGAACTAGAGATTGCGGCGATTAAGCATGAGAGACGGCGTAACACGTTTACGGCGGAGGGATTGAGCAACGCGGACGCTTGGGAGTTGGCCGATAAGATGATGGAGCGTGATCAAGATCCACAAGACGACAGGCGGTTGTGTTTCGAGTGTAAGAAGTACGACACGGTGTACAAGACCTGCCCAATGATTGTTGATAAGAAGGGTATCCATCAACGGCCACTGAGGTTCACGCTTCAGCGGTGTGATTGGTTTGACCTAAAGGGTAAGAAATGAAGATGTACCTTGGAATTGATCCAGGCTTTAGCGGAGCGTGGGGGATAGTGACCTATCACGGTAAGTATCAGTCCTGCGGGGACATGTTGAACAACGGTAAACATATCCTATCGCGTGACGTACATGCTGAGATTGTTATGGCGATTGATCGACAAGACATGTACGGCGTGATTGAGTCTGTACACAGCATGCCGGCGCAGGGAGTTGCATCTAGTTTTAAGTTTGGAGTTGCCTTTGGTATGGCGATAGCAATCATGGAGCGGATTAACTGTCCTTGGATGTTGGTCACGCCGCAGGCATGGAAGAAGGATATGGGGCTCAGCTCAGATAAAGATTTATCTCTTGAGATGGCAAGGAAGCTGTGGCCTACAGCTCCACTGTCTCGAAAGATGGATAACGGACGGGCAGAAGCATTATTAATGGCAGAGTGGTTAAGAAGAGAGGAGCATAAATGACTAAAGCAGAATTATTAAACGTACTTAGGATTGCAGGGCTTGGAGAGAATGCAGTTATCTTGGCGGGTAATGCATTTGATCTTGGGGCTGAAGCAGAGCGTGAGGAGTGTGCAAAGATTTGTGAAAACTGGTCGCATGCTAATGGTGATGACTGTGCAGAATCTATTCGTGCAAGGGGACAACAATGAAAGCATTTCCAAAACTAAATGAAAAACAACCCTCTTACCAAACTGGCATGGACTTGAGGGACTGGTTTGCTGGATTAGCTATGGAAGGGATTGTTTTTGAGGGAGTTAGTCCAGAACAAACAGCTAAGGCCGCATACCAAATGGCAGATGCAATGATGAAGGCGAGAGAGAATAATCATGAGTAAAGAAATAAACGAAGCAGTTGATTACATCTACACCCATGGCCAGAAGTATGCCGCGGCCAAGGCAGAGGTTACTTATGTGGAAGAGTACCGCAAGAGCCTGAAGGCCATGCTGATGAAGCAGGCGATGCTAGACGGGGCTAAATCAGCCGCCGCGGCAGAGATCGAGGCTTACTCTGATGCAAAGTATGTCGAGTTGCTAAACGGGCTCAAAGAGGCTGTAGAGAAGGCGGAGGGGCTCAGATGGGGTTTGGTGTCAGCACAGGCACGAGTTGAGGTCTGGCGGTCCTTAGAAGCGTCCAATCGCGTCATGGATAGGGCGGTGTCGTAATGAATAACGCGATAGACGACTTAGGAATAGTGCGGCAGGCTGTGCTTGCTGACCTACCCTACGTTGTCTCCTTGTCCAAAAAAGAAAACCATAGCCTTGGGTTTATTCCAAAGATGGCGTATGAATCTGCTATCACTGGAATAAAAACAGGCGACAGGTGGAGCAACGTATGCAACGACAAACTTTTTGTTATTGAATGTAATGGCGACTTAGTTGGCTTTTGTATAGCAAGCTTTGGCATCCCTAACGCTATCAGCAAGAAGGGCAAGATCGCTCAGATATGCCTGCAAACAGATGCCAGAAAGTTCTTGCGCGGTAGAAAGCTTTTAGACACCGTGGTTGAGTACGGCAGGACGCAAGGCACTATGGCATTCAGTGCAGGCTGTGCAGACGATCTAGAGTCCAATTTATTCTGGCAGGCCATGGGTTGGTTCAAGATAGCTTCACGCTTTGGCATAAGCCACAAGAACACGTGGAAGCAAACAAGCAAGAGAGTGATAAACGTCTATAGATACGATCCATCAGATTTTTTATTGGGATTAGATTCAGTATGAACAATACTTTGACACCTAAACAGAAAGCCTGGGTAGGGCTGGTCAAGCTCTTACCCTGCTCAGTATGTGACCAGGAAGGTCCAAGCGACGCGCACCACGTCAAACAGCATAGGCAGTACACGGTAGTGGCTCTATGTAAGAGCTGTCACCAGGGGGCTAAGATGGGTTGGCACGGTGAGAAGCGAGCTTGGGCTATAGCAAAGATGGACGAGTTGGACGCGCTGGACAAAACAATTGAGCGAGGGATTGCCGCGCTGATTAATAATTGAATACAAAGGTGTACATGAGCGCGATTCAATCGCGCCCAACTAGGGTTTGTCCCTACAAAATAGTTGTAAATAATTGAAAAATAATTAATTCATATGATTATTCCTTTAATTTTTTGTTATACTAAATGTACTGCAAACAAAGCAGGTTTAAATTTTTAAAGGAAATCATCATGACAGTAGCAACAGCAATCCAAACAGAAGCAACAATCGTTTCTTTAGCTAACGACATCGACAACTTATATGTTCTCGACCAACAAGCTAAAGCATTGGCTGACAAAGTAAAAGCTCTTAAGTCTGACATCGCAAACAAGTACGGTGAAGGCAAGCACGAAGGTGAGTTGCACAGCGTAGAAGTTAAGTTAGTACAAGTATCTGGCACAGTTGATTACGCCGCATTGTGTGTTGAGTACGGTATTACAGAAGAGACACTTAACAAGTTCCGTAAAGAATCACGCGCAGACATTCGCGTATCTCCAAAGAAATAATCATTTAAACTGGGGCCTATGCCCCTTTTTTTTGTGGAGGATGTATGACTGAAGAGCAAACGTTAATGGATAAATGGCGAGCCCAGGGATGGGTTCCGCCGTCAGAGTTGCCAGAGTATCAAAAGAAGTTTAAAGAGTCGCAAGAGGCCAACTGGCCACAACCAAAGGAAAAAAAAGATGACAGAGAACAAAGAGTTGAGTCCACTGGCTAGGCAGTTGCTGGGCACGTCCGGCGCGGTTAAGTTCTTTACGCAACAAGAGTTTGATGCGGCGCTGGCATTAGCTAAGGCTGAGATCATGACTGTGGCCATTGAGACGACCAAGCGGGCGATCATGATTGAGCGTGAAGAGTGCGCCAAGCTAGCAGATGAATGCGTAGACATCGAGAAGCTTGGAGAGGCTATTCGCAACCGTATACCAACACAGAGGCAGTAATGACAGACACTCAATTATTAACGATACTTGGGACTATATGGATAGCACCCCATTTAAACAAATACTATGCCCAAATTACTGGTTTAATTTTTTTTATATTTTCTTGTTGTAAAGGATTGGGATGGATATGACACCAGAAGACGAAGAGTTCACAAGGATAGAAATGGAATCCAGAATAAAACAAGAGGCAGTTAAGTACACGTTGGCCAAAGAAAATAACTTTAAGGTCTACACGGCTAAGGCATGGATAGGATTGACAGAACAAAAGATAGAAGAGATTAAGCATAAGTGCGTGGACAACATGACCTGGGATCTGACGCTGGACGAAACCAAGTTTGCCAGGGCTATTGAGGCCGAGCTCAAGGAGATAAACGGTGCATGATAATAAATTGGGTGAGGAATTAATTCACACTTGCACGGCCTGCTCTTGCGAGTTCACGGACGACGAAGGAGGGGCGGTAGGAGACTTTGGAATACTGCCCATGGCATTTTGCCCCACATGCTTATCTTGTATGTACGACATGTTTGATCAGCAAAAGGAATGGAGTTATTTGATCAAAGGGGTTCGAGTTGTTGGCGATGATGTTGTGATAACGGTCAAAGGATCTAATGAGAAGATAAGGAACAACAACGCGCGTATGCTTTGCAATGAGCTGGTAGAGGAAATGAATCGCTGTGATTGACCTGCTGAGCACTACAGACGGCATAGACGAACAATTGCAAAAGCAGTTGCACTTAATCGCCGCTGTCATTGCAAAGGCTATTGAGGACATATGCGTGACACCATCTAGCGAGGAGCTTAGGTACCGGTGTAATCTGAACTATCACGCAGTTGATGCGCTTAATTTCTTTTACGGTGAAAAGTCTATGTTTAGAACGTATGCGGTGATGGTGGGAATAGATCCAGAGATCTTTGTAGAGGCCATGGAGCGGCGCGAGTATGAGCACCACACGAACAAGAAGGGCAACAACCCATGGTTCACCCATACAGACGTCAAAGCAATGCGTATGAGGATTAGTTGGTGGATTAACAGCCCAGTGCAGAGTCAGCAACTGGAATTTGATTTTTAAAGGATGTTTATGCTTATCAATGTAATGTGGATTATTGCTCTTATGGCAATCGGAGCAGTTGTAATACTTATGGTAACAATTGCATTCTTGAAAATATTTACCAACGATGATGATTAAAGCTTTAATATTTTGTTATACTAACTGTACTGCGACGTTGCAGTGTTAACTGGAGATCAACATGAATGAATTTCAAACTATGGACACACTGGTAAAACAATTCTTTGGACAGGCGCCCTTCAAGCCCTCTCCAGTAGCGTACTGCGATTACATTGCAGAGATGATTAAGATGGGTTTACCAGGCGACACAGGCGGCGAAGTAACAACTGGCCGCGTAAGATCTGATCTACATCCACACGAAGGATATTTACTCAGCACAAAGAAAACGATTGAGGCTGAGTACTTGGGTAAGAAGTACAAGATCACGGTAGAAGAGGCTTAAAGGAGCGCAACACATGAGTTGGGAGCCTACAAAAGTCGTTTGCAAGTGTGGATCATCTTTGATTAGTAGATGGACTAGCGAAATCAACGAATGGCAAAATCTTCATAAAGTTTGCCTAAACACCGTATCACCAATCAAAGAATGGGTAGGGTTAACTAAAGAAGATATTGATGAAATAATTATTAACTCTAAAAATTCTGAGCCATACTTTAAAGCAATAGAAGCTAAATTAAAGGAAAAGAATGAAACATAAACACGCAGATTTAATTCACGCATGGGCAGATGGTGCTGAAATTCAGTATAGACCAGTTCCTGAATACGGAGAATGGAAAGATGAACCACGGCATTTAATTTGGGATAATCTTGCTGAATACAGAATAAAACCAGAGCAGGATGGTAGCCTCATCAATGAGGGAACCAAAACCAAGCAAGGTAAGCCTGTGGGCAAGTTTGCAAAGTTTACTGATGGCATTTGGCGAGAAGTTACAGACGGATCTGCCGGAGTTTTTCTCTATACTCATCCTAAAGAATGGGTAGGGTTGACTGATGATCAAATGAGGGCAATCGCTGAGTGGCAGTTAAGCGCCCACAGACCTTTAATTGATGTCATAAAGGCGGTGGAGCAGGCATTGAAGGAGAAAAATACATGATCGAGTTTGACTTTGAAGGACATGCCAAATCTCAAATTGATAAAGGATTAGGCTACTTGGAAGGTTTTAGTAAAGGCTATCACCAAGCTAAATCAGAATGGGTAGGGTTAACTAATAATGAGCTTGTTGATTTAGCAATAAAAAACGCAGGTTTTCCAATTTTGTTAGCAGAAGCAATAGAAGCTAAATTAAAGCATAGAAATACATGAATAGAAGACTAACACCAACAACACAACTTAGGTGGGTAGACCGCCATATTACTTATTTGAGTGGATATGATTACATACACGCAGATATAGAAGTTCTAGAGCAATGGCATCAAAACGAAGTGCTGACCGAGACACATGGTTGGCAACCAGTTGAAGGCGGCGAATGGAAAGAAATAAAGAAGGAAAAAAATGGTAACAGCTAAAAAGACAGTAAAGAACACACCTAAGCCGCTGGCAAAAAAAGCCAAGAGCACCGCGATTGAATCGCACTCAAGGGAAGAGTTCAGAATGCCCGTAGAGGTCAAAGAATGGATAGACCAGGCATCCAGCAGAATGAATCACATGCGCACAGAGATAGAGAGGCTCAAGGAAGAGAACAAAGCCCTGCGCCGCGCAAATAAAGCCATGGAGACACGCGTAATGGGTGTGAGCTTTGAATAACTTAGATAAGTTCGAACAGCTTCAAAGCTTAATGATGGGCTATGAGTGGGCGACCATACATTGGAACAAAGACAGCAAATCATGGGTTTTCATCATCATGGACGACGACCGTGAAAATTGCATAATCACCACAAATCTAGACAACACGATTAAGATTTTGTTAAACTCAGACTTATAAGCACTGAAATGAATGTGCGATAAAGGACTGAAATATGACCACACATAAAAACAAGTTAGTACACGCTAACAAACAAATAAACAATTTGAATTTATTGGGAGCAGATTATGAATGCTCCTAAGAAGGGTGCTGGAAGGCCTATGGGAAGCCCCAATAAGGCCACAGCGGACGCTAGACAGGCCATAGCCTCATTTGTTGATGGAAACGCTCACAGGCTCACTACGTGGCTCGACCAGGTTGCGGCAGGTGTAGAGAATGATGACGGTACTTATGCTGTGCCGCCTAATCCGGCTAAGGCGTTTGATATGTTTCAAAGCGTAGTGGAGTATCACATTCCAAAGCTGGCCAGAATGGAGCACTCAGGCAGTGATTCGAGCCCAGTGGTGATTGAGCACAATATTGATGTGTTCGGCGAGTTGCTTAAGAATATTAAAATGAAACGCCAGAGCGGCGAATGAGCGTACTAGAAGCAATCCTAGAGGATCCAAAGATCCAGGAAGAGTTCGCTAAAAAGAATCCAATTGAGCAGGCTGTAATCAATTGGCAGTTGCGTTGGTTACACGTTGAGGCGCACAAACATCAGATCGAACCGTCGGGCGATTGGTGGAACATATGGCTGATGCTTGCAGGCCGTGGAGCGGGTAAGACTAGAGCGGCGGCGGAGACTCTGGCCAATTGGGCGTGGGAGCAACCTGGTACACGTTGGCTGGTATCTGCACCGACCAGTGGAGACTTGAAGGGCACATGCTTTGAGGGTGACTCAGGACTACTGAAGGTCATACCGACGGCTCTGGTAGAGAAGTACAACTCTAGCCTGCATGAGATACATCTAAAGAACGGCTCATTCATCAAGGGCATACCGGCCTCCGAGCCTGAGCGCTTCAGGGGGCCACAGTTCCATGGTGGATGGTTAGACGAGTTGGCGGCGTGGGAGTACTTGCAAGACTCTTGGGACATGATCCAATTCGGTATACGTTTGGGTTCTAGGACCAAGCTCATATGCTCCACAACGCCTAAGCCTAAAGATGTGGTGCTGGATCTGATAGCCAGAGAAGGCGATGATGTAGTCATTACCCGCGCCAGTACGTACAGCAACATTAAGAACCTGGCGCCGAGCTTTCAAAAGCAGATCTTACAGTATGAGGGGACGAACCTAGGACGCCAGGAAATCCACGCTGAGATCATCGATCCAGAGGAAGGCGGCATTGTTAAGCGCGATTGGTTCAGACTCTGGCCAGACGGTAAGCCCTTCCCTAAGTTCGAGTACATTATCCAGTCATATGATTGCGGCTTCAAAGACGGCCATGAGAATGACCCAACTGGATCTATTACGCTGGCTGTGTTCAAGCCACTGGATGGTGGCATGTGCGTGATGGTGGCTGACTGCTGGCAAGATAAGCTTCAGTACCCTGACCTGCGCCCCAAAGTGATCGATGAGTATGACGTGGTTTACGGTGAAGGACGGGAAAAGAAACGAGTTGACCTGATACTGGTGGAGGATAAAGCGGCGGGTATCAGCTTGATCCAGGACTTACAGAGGGCTCACCTGCCGGTGATTGGTTATAACCCAGGACGGGCGGATAAGACACAGCGGCTGTCGATTGTGGCCAACATCATTCGAGCAGGCCGAGTGTGGGTGCCGGAGCACAGTAAGCGCAAGGGATACGTCAGGGACTGGGCTGAAGGGATGGTGAGCCAGATCTGTAGTTTCCCTGAGACGGCGCACGATGAGTTTGTGGACTGTATCAGCCAGGGCTTAAGATACTTGAGGGATGCAGGCTGGATCAGTATTGACCCACCACCGCGGGATGAGTACGACCCAGAGGATGCTATAGATGCGATGGAGTTCAATAAGAAACAACGAGGCAATCCATATGGCGCATAAACGCGATTCAATCGCGGTCGGTAGACTTCGCCAGTGGCCACAGGCATAATCTAGGCATGAACAAGCCCAACATTGACCAGATGAGATTGGCGCTCCTAAACAAAGGGGGCATCGTATCTCTACTCCGTAAGCATGGACGCCCAGCAGAGAGCGACCTAGATGCAATGAGGAAGCTGAGCAACGGACACAGGGTGTTTGTAGCGCACGAGCAAGACGAGGCACCTAGAGAGATTAAGTCAGTCAGTGAGATGCATGGCTACACGCCTGACCAGATATACACGGTCGCACCGCATCACGAAGCCAAGGGCGGCTCTGCGCACATGAACAATGGTGGTGGGCTTGAGAAGTTCCTGAAGAAAAGCAAGATCAAACAACGCGTGTATCACGGCACTGGCGCAAACGTCATGGACTTCAAGCCATCACGAATGGGCGCAATGGGGCCAGGTGTTTATGTCACTACCGATCCAGAGGTTGCGTCTGGCTATGCCAACGTCGTCAACAATGGACGAGAGCAAAACAATCCAAACGTGTTGCCTTTGCACATTCAAGCCCGTAACCCATTCACGATCAGCCATGTAAACAAGTCGCATGATGAGCTGTTCAAGCATTTTGATCCAGAAGGCAAATTGACTGATGAGCAAGTAATTAAGTTGGTCAAGAAGGCTGGCCATGATGCGATTCATGCAATTGAAAGCGGAGAAATCAATATGCTTGATTCGCGCCGCATCAAATCAGCCATCGGCAACCGTGGCACCTACGACACCAACGAACACGACATCATCAAAGCCGATGGCGGCCAGGTAGACATGGACAGGATGCGCCTTGAGCTGATGAACAAGGGTGGATTGTCCAAGCAAGAGCGCAGGGCTAACCGCAAGAAATTTATGGAGCCAAGCAAAGACAAGCGCCGCTTTTATCATGGATCTAAAGAGCCAAACATTGTTGAGTTCAAAACCAGAAAGCAAATTGCTGATGAGAACTATCCAGATGATCCATCAAATGATTACAGGGATGAGCGCAACGCGGTGTTCCTGTCGCCTGATCCAAAGTTCACTCGCCACTTCTCGGTAGAAGGGTACACCGACACTGGGCAAGCACCTACAACGTACCCAGTGCATGTGCAAGCAAGGAACCCATTTGACTTTGATAATCCAAAGCATCGTGAAAACCTGTGGAAAACATATCACGACATTTATTACAACCCTGAGTCTGAGTTGTATGCGCACGGGCCGCATGACACAGCCAGCGAGAAGACTCTTGCTGAGATGCGAATGAAAAAGAGAATTTATGAATCGCATAAAGATGAAAACAATTGGCCGTTGTTTGAGAACCCTAACGTTCAAGAAGCAATACAAGACATGGGGCACGATTCGTTCTACATCAAAGAACGCGGAACCAAAAACCTTGGCGTGTACGATCCAAGAAGGATCAAGTCAGCCATTGGTAACCGTGGTACATACGACATCAATGAACCAGACATTAACAAGAAGAACGGCGGCATCACCCACGCCCACCACCTAGATATAGAAGAGCGACCACTATGAAAGAACTTGTAGGAAAAGGTAAACCTTTTTACTCGGCACTTGATCGGGCGTTAGAAACATTGCCAGAGAAGGCTAGTCCTGAGCAAATTGTCAATCATCTAATTAAGATGGGTGTTAAGCCACAAGAGATAATAGATCGTCGAATGGACAAAGAAGTTGGTGCGCCGTTGATACCGCGTGAGCGCACAGTTAAGCTTAAGAAGCCTGACGATAAGGGGCGAACAGAAATCGTTGAGCCTTACTTTGAGACAACAAGAGTTAGTGGTGCCAAGGCTATACCGCGCAAAGTAGTTTCTGAACTGGCACAAAAGAACCCAATGGTTGCACCAGTTGAGAAGGTGCTTGGCAAGATGAGCGATTCCGAGTTCTTACAAAGAGCTAATGACATAGCCGAACAGAATTTTGGCGTGCCCTACGGCCAGTTAGATCATGAGAAGCAAAGTTCAATTGAAGGCTACATAGATGAGGATACATCTTATCATCGAGCATACACATTACCTGGTGGTGAGAACTACCGTGAGATGTTGATTAAGGCTCCGAAAGGCGGAGAGGAGTTTCCTGGCGTATCAAATCACTTTGGTGGTGAACCTGGCATCCTTGCAAGTATGCGATTAAAAGATCGTATTGGCCCTAATGGTGAGAAGCTTTTACACCTAGAGGAGTTGCAGTCTGACTGGCATCAGCAAGGGCGTGAGGTTGGATATAAACGACCTAATACGGGTGGTTTGCCTGAACTTAAAGAGGGTTGGAAATATGAAGATTTCAATGGAAAGATTGGAATTCGTGATCCTCGTGGAATACTTGCGGTAGCAGTTGAAAAACCTGAAGATGCTATTCGTTACATAAGAGAAAACGGTTGGGCAAAACCAAACTCAGGCGTACCTGATGCCCCATTCAAAAAGAACTGGGAAGAGATGGCGCTCAAGCGATTGATTCATCATGCCGCTGAGAAGGGTTACCACGGCATTGTTGTGACGCCAGGCCATGAGCAGGCAGACCGTTACAGCTTGGCCAAACACATCAATGAACTTCATTTATCTGGCACAAACTTAGTTGCATACGATCACAATGGCAATGAAGTCATTAAAAAAACTGGCGTCACTTCACAAGAGTTGCCATCGCTTGTTGGCAAAGAAACGGCAGAAAAATTGATGGCACAACAGCCGCAGGGTACTTTACGTTCATTGACTGGTCAAAACCTTGAAGTCGGTGGCGAAGGCATGAAGGGCTTTTACGACAAAAAGGTGCCTAACATCCTCAACAGCATCGGCAAGAAGTACGGTGTGAAAACGCAGTTGCATGCACATCCAATCAAAACTGAGCGTGAGCAAATGGTTCCTGACAATGCTGGCCTCGGAATGATTCGATCAGGCAAACCTGAGTATGCTCATGCACATCATTTCCCCATAACAGAAGAGATGCGCAAAGATGTATTGACTAATGGCCTGCCCTTGTATGCTGAAGGTGGTGGTGTTCCTAGCCAGCATAGGGCACAATTCGAGAAGACGTTAGCAGACCTTAAGATAAGGACTGAGCTTAATAAAAAGTACAACGACTTGTACGAAAAAAAGCGCGTAGAAAATCAACCGACTATTCAAGAGTTCTATGCTATGCATGGAATACAACACAAAGCCGAAGGAGGCGCCGTGCAACCATCCCTTAACCATATGCGCATGGCGCTAATGACCGGCGGTAAGATACCGTACACAGACATATCTAACATAGGCGCAGACGAAGCACCTAGCATGGGCGTTAAGGCGTTTATTAATCCTAATGAGCGCAACAACATGGGACCTGGTGGCGTACAGTTACCAACTGGTGGGATCGATATGAACCCGCAACAGCCTGGCCAACAGTTAATGCCACAGCAACCACAACAACAACCGCAAGGACAGCCCTCCCCGCTCAGCGCAGGAGCATCTAGCCCATTACAGCAACCACCTAGCAACATATTGCAGATGACACCGCAAGGTCAGGCGATGAATGCTATGACACCTCCTAAGCAGATGGCTGAAGGCGGTGAAGTTGAACATATGGCCAATGGCGGCTACATGACGCCAGAAGATCACTATCATCAATTGTTGATGCGTCATTACATGGGAGACAAGCTTAGCAAGGCGGATAACATAGCTTTGGGTTTGTATCACCGAGTAGGTGGTGGAAAGAAATTAAACAAGCCAATAGGTGAATATCAGTTTAATGTTGCGCCTAATCTTAATGTGAACATGGCTCCTGAAAAAATAATTACTCCAGAAGATTTGTTTGGAGGCCATGGCATGCCATTTATTGGCGACTCTTCAATGGCTGGAAGAATTATTACTGGTGCGGAAGGGCATCAGTTTGATCAACCCGTGGAGGTTGAAGGCGGTCATGATTACATGCGTGCCAATGCCTTACATAAAGATAAGTCTAAGCGTGCCATATGGGCAAGCGCTCCAGGCAAGATTAAACATTTAACCCAGAAAGCTGAAAGGCTAAAGACCAAAGGACCCGTATATGGCATACATACTGGTATGTCTCCTACTGGCGTAGATTTTTCTCACATGCCTGCTGAAGTCTTGGGAGAGATGGTTAAGAAATCAAAGATAACCAAAAAATCTGAAAAAGAATTTAACAAAGAAATGAGCGCCAGGTTTAAAGACTTTCCTGGATTGATGCACGAGGACTTGCATGAAATGCTCAGAGCACCAGGATCTGGTGAATTACGCAAGCATTTTGTAAAGCGTATGGCGACAGATAAATATCAGAATGCAGGATTTCCAGAAATTGCAATGGCTAGATTGGCCGTACAGCATCCTAACTTAATGCAACATGATGAACCAGGCAAAGAGTATGTTGGATCTAGTATTGGTAGATTTAATCCTAACTATAGTCTTGTAGACAATCCAGTTAATCCACATCATTCATATCCAGCCGTAATTGGCGGTGAATACGTTGGTGCTCTGCACTCAGAAAAAGATAAGCCATTGTTAACAACAAAAGACTTTTTTCATGAGTTTCATAAATTACGTAGAGAGTTTAATGCTCCAGAAGGTGGAGACAGACGTGCGTTTGAATTAGCACAACCTGTACAAAAATTTGATCAAGAGTGGCTTGATAAAGTAATGCCGATTTATCTTGCAAGACGCAAACAACTAACTGGTAAGAAAAAAGGCGGAAGTGCAAGACTCTCCACAAATAAAGACATGATGCAATTAGAATTGATGCGCAAACCTAAAAAGGCTAAATGATGGATCAAGAACCAGAATACATTGAAAATGAAGACGGCAGTGCTAATGTCACTATGCCGGAAGAGGATCTTGACATTGAAGAGATGCCAGATGGGAGCGCGGTTGTAAACACGCCTAATGATGGCCCAGAAGAGAATCCTGATTTCTACGGCAACATGGCGGATGGTTACGCTGAGTATGAATTAAACACGTTAGCGTCAAGGTATATTGATCTACTCAGAAAAGACAAAGACGCACGTGAGCAAAGAGATAAGCAGTATGAAGAGGGTATCCGCCGTACTGGTATGGGTAATGATGCGCCAGGTGGTGCAACGTTTATGGGTGCATCTAAAGTTGTTCACCCTGCTATGGCAGAAGGCTGTGTAGACTTTGCCGCCCGTGCAATTAAAGAGATGTTTCCGCCAGATGGTCCAGTCAGAACTAAGATCCTTGGCAAGATGGATGACATCAAAGCTGAGCGTGCTGAGCGTAAGCGCGATTATTTGAATTGGCAGATTACTGAGCAGATTGAAGAGTTTAGAGACGAGCAAGAGCAGTTGCTGACACAGTTACCGCTGGGTGGCTCACAGTACTTTAAGCTGTGGTTTGACGAAGAGAAAAAGCGCCCCTGCGTTGAATTCTTACCGATTGACCGAGTGATCCTGCCCTTTGCGGCATCAAACTTCTACACGGCTCAGCGTGCGGCTGAAGTACACGAGATAACGCACTGGGAGTTCAATCGCAGGATAGCAAGCGGTATGTACCGTGATGTGGACGTGACTAGGGCTACACAAGAGATTGAGCCTAACCGCGTACAAAAGGCTAATGACAAAATTGAAGGTAAGAAGTACGAAGACAATGAGGACGGACTCAGAAAGGTCTATCACATCTATACGTACTTAGAGATGGAAGAGGACAAGTACACCAAAGGCAAGATGGCACCGTACATCTTGATGGTGGACGAGTTAAACCACCAGGTGATTGGTCTGTACCGTAACTGGGAAGAGCAAGACGAAACCATGACCAAGTTGGACTGGATCGTTGAGTTCAAGTTTATACCTTGGAGGGGAGCATATGCAATCGGTTTACCTCATCTTATTGGTGGTCTTAGTGCCGCCCTTACTGGTTCGCTTCGCGCTTTACTTGATTCAGCGCATATCAATAACTCTGCAACGATGCTTAAGCTCAAAGGAGCAAAGATCAGCGGACAATCGCAACAAGTAGAAGTTACGCAGATTGTTGAGATAGAGGGAGCCCCAGGCGTCCAAGACATCAGGCAGATTGCTATGCCTATGCCGTTCAACCCACCTAGCCAAGTTTTATTTGAACTACTAGGATGGCTAGATACGGCCGCTAAGGGCGTTGTTAGCACAAGTGAAGAGAAGATAGCGGACATCAACCAAAACGCGCCTGTAGGTACCACGCAAGCTCTTATCGAGCAAGGCGCCGCAGTGTTTAGCGCGATTCATGCACGCTTACATGAGTCACAAGGCCGTGTACTCAAGATCCTTTGCAGGCTCAATCGATGGCACTTGGATGAGATGCGCAAGTCTGAGATTGTTGCGGATCTAGAGATTAACAAAGAAGACTTCAGCCGTAACACGGACGTTGTACCTGTTTCTGATCCACACATCTTCTCTGAAACACAAAGGATGGCTCAAAATCAGGCTGTACTGGCACTTGCTGAGAAGCACCCAGAAGAGTTCAACATGAACAAAGTGTTGTCCAGGTTCCTCAAGCAGATGAAGGTGCCAGACATCAATGAGTTAATGAAAGATACTCCAGCGCCAGAACAACGGACAAGTGCGGACGAAAATGCGGCGATGTTGTTGGGTCAGCCTGCGTATGCTTATATGCAACAAGACCACATTGCGCATATTCAAGATCACTTGCAGTTTGGCATGAACCCATTCCTGGGTCAGTCACCCTTTGCTGATCCTAACTACCTGAACAACTTAATTGAACACATAAAACAACACATGACGCTTTGGTATCTTAATAGATCCAACGGCTATGTTGCGCAAGCCAACAAAGGTAAGCCAATCGACAACTACGACGATCCAAGACTTACATCGACCTACGACAAGCTGTACACAAGCGTTGGCGGTCACTTGAAGTTGGACACGCAAGAAACGTTTGAGCAGTTTGCACCGCAATTCCAGCAGTTGATCCAGCAGGCTCAGCAACGTGCACAAGCGGCGCAAGGACAGTTACCGCCAGATGCACAAGTTGTTAAAGACACAAGCATGGCTGAGACACAGCGTAAGGCGGCGGCAGACAAGGCTAAGCAAATGTTTGACCAGGCTAAGTTGGCGGCTGATGCTCAGAAAAATCAAGTTGATAATCAAACAAAGATTGCAATTGAGAATGCTAAGCTGACTCATGAAGCGATAACAAACATGGTGCAATCATCACCACCCGCCGCACCCGCGGTACAACCGGCGCAACCGCCACAACCTGAAGGAGCCCCAAATGGCAACGTCTGATGCAGAACAAAAGAGTGACATGGTACGTTACCGTACCCGTATGGCCCAAGGCGTAAAGCTTGACGGCACAAGCCTACAACCCAAAGGCGGTAATCAGCCTAAGAAGCCACAAGGCGGATTAGCACACGCTAAAAAGAAATGATTTCAGCTCTGATCCATGTGATCAAACTGCACCAAGCTGAAATAGGAGCGGCTCTAGCGGACGGCAATGCCAGTACGTGGGAGTCGTATCAACGCATGGTTGGCGAGAATCAGGGGCTCAAGTATGTCCTTGATCAAATAAACCGCATGTTAGACGAAGAACGAAACCAAGAATAAGTCCCCCTAAAGGACTGAGGCCGCGCTGAAAAGCGCTTTAACGATGCACCTGAAATATGGTGATTTTTAGGAGTTAGTATGAGTGAAGCAAACGAACCGATTCAAATTATCGGTGGTAGTGAAGGTGTGTCCGATCCAACTGAGTTGGCATGGGCATTCCCAGACGTAAACCCTGGACAACGTCCATACGGTGGTCGAGTGATTGTGCAACTGCGTCGAATTAAAAAGAAACGTGGCCGTATCATCATTGTTGATGAAACCAAAGAAAACGAAAAGTGGAACAACATGATCGGTAAGATCGTGGCGATTGGTCCATTGGCGTTTAAGAACAAAGACACTATGCAACCCTGGGTCGAAGGCTCTTGGGCTGAGATTGGTGACTATGTTCGCGTGCCTAGGTGGGGCGGAGATCGTTGGGAGCGATTAGTTCCTGGCGAGGCTAACGAAGAGTACCCAGACCCAGTGCTATTCATGACAATCAACGACCATGAACTGATTGCGGCGGTCACAGATGACCCGCTATCGTTCAAAGTTTACGTATAAAAGGACACAATCATGGCAACTGATACAAAAGATTCAGCAGAACTGGACATTTTGGAAGAGAAAGACGGTTCTGCGGTGGTAGATATACCCGCAGATATGAACATTGGCGACGATGTTGAGGTCGAAAACGCGATTGAATCGCGCTCCGAAGAGCCTCCAAAGGCTGAAAACGAAGATGACGACCACCCAGACGACGATGAAGCGCTCAGAGCGGCCAAAAGAAACCGTCGTAGGGCTAAAAAAGACCTAATCCGCAAGACAAACGAAGAAAAAGACCTGCGTTTACAGCAATTACAGCGTGAAAACGAGGAATTCAAGCGTCGTTTATCCAATGTTGAGGATAGAACACGTCAAAACGACATTTTGCGTATAGAAAAGAACATAGAAGATAGCCAAGTACGCTTGGAATACGCAAAAATGAAGTTAGCAGAGGCTGTAAGCTCTAATGACGGCCAGGCTATGGTAGAGGCGCAAGACCTTTTTACCACTGCTAAGCAAGAAATAGCTGAGTTACAACAGTACAAGAATCGTATGGCTGAACAGCCACGACAACAACAAAGAAACGATGATGTTGCAATGCCTGATCCTTCAGTTCAGCGCAACGCGGCAGAGTGGATGCGTCGTAATTCTTGGTATAACCCGAACTCAAGTGACCGCGATGTCATGGTGGCAAAGAAGCACGATGAAGCGATGGTTGCAGAGGGATGGGATCCGTCCGATAAAGATTATTGGGAAGAATTAGATAGTCGCTTGCAAAAAGCACTGCCACATCGTTACAATGCATCAACGGACAGTGATTCTGTTGTTCGTAAACCGAGGAACGTTGTGGGAAGTTCTGGACGAGAAGCATCGGCGGCCTATGGGGGCAGAAATAACTCCCAGTTCGTGCTTTCACCTGAGAGGGTAAGGGCAATGAAGGAAGCAGGCGCTTGGGACAATCCAGTTCGCAAAAAAGCAATGGTCGAAAGCTTCATGAAGTACGACCGTCAAAACCGCAATAACTAATACTTGGAGAATAAATTATGGAATCACGTCTTAAAAAATCTTTGAAGGCTGGCGCACGCGAAGACCGTTCTAACGGGGAAGCAAGTCACCAGGCTCCAGAAGACAAGTTCATTTCTGCGCAGGAACGTCGAAAGATGTGGAGCGAGGAGTGGACGCAATCAGCACTGCCAAAACTGCCCAATATGGATGGGTGGCACCTTTGCTGGCTTTCGACAACCAACACTTACGATTCAATCGATAAGCGGATTCGCCTAGGATACGTTCCAGTTAAGTCTGAAGAGTTACCAGGTTATGAAGATTATCGGGTTAAGTCAGGTGAGCATGTTGGGTATATTTCGTGCAACGAGATGTTATTGTTCAAGTTGCCCATGGATATTTACCAAGAGGTTATGACGCATATGCACCATGACAAACCTCGTGAAGAAGCGGACAAAATCCGTGTTCAATTGGAAAGTCTCCAGGGTCAAAGAGATAGTAATGGTCGTTCGCTTGTAAATGTCGAGGGCGAGGGTATTGGTAGTATTGATCAACAACCAAGCAAATTGCCCGTATTTTCGGGTTAACTAAGGAGAAATCATGAGTTCAACCTCTGCTCCGTTCGGCTTGCGTCCTGCGTTCCACCCCTCTGGTCTGGATCGCGCACAAGCGCTCGCTAACGGAATCACTTCTGGATTGGCTGTCAATATATTGAAAGGCCAACCTGTATGTTACGCAACATCTGACACAGTAGGATCTACTGGTGCCGCTAACGGTACTATTATTCCTGCGGCAACCCCTGGCAACAGTGCGGCAACAGCGGCTTATAAAGTAGCTGGTGCATTCTCTGGTGTTGAGTGGACAGATACAACTGGACGTCGTCGTGTATCCAACTACTGGCCTTCTGGAACATCGTTCCAAACTGGTTCATGCGTTGCTTACTTCTACAACGATCCAATCATCGTCTATGAAATCCAGGCTGATGGATCTATGGCGCAAACCACAATCGGTGGCGAGTACAACTTCAGTAACATTACCTCTGGTTCAACAACCACTGGTTTGTCACAGTGCACATTGGCTTCTGCATCCGCTCAATCGAACGGTGCACAAGGTCAAATGCGCGTCGTTGATCTAGCACCATATGTGGACAACGCTTGGGGTGACTCTTACACGATCGTTCGTGTACAGTTGTCATATACACAATTCACTGCGGCAACAACTGCTGTCGTATAAGGAGTAAATTATGGCCGCACCAATGCGAAGTACGGACTTTAGATCAATCGTTGAGCCAATTCTTAACGAGTGTTTCGATGGAGTCTATGACCAACGTGCCGACGAGTGGAGCCGTGTGTTCCGCGAAGAAGACGGTATTCCACGTAATTATCACGAAGAGCCAGTCCTTTATGGATTTGGAGCCGCACCACAATTGCCTGACGGTACACCAGTAACGTATCAGCAAGGTGGCGTACTCTTCCTCAAGCGCTATGTGTACAAAGTGTATGGCCTCGCCTTCGCTTTGACCAAAGTGCTCGTAGAAGACGGCGATCACATCCGTATCGGTCAAGTTTATGCACGTCACTTGGCACAATCTTTAGTTGAGACTAAAGAACTGTTGTCAGCTAACGTTCTAAACACAGCGTTCAACTCCTCTTATCCAGGTGGTGACGGTGTATCTTTGATCAATACTGCTCACCCAATCGTGAACGGTACATTCTCTAACCAGTTGTCTACAGCCGCAGTGTTGTCACAGACTTCTTTAGAGCAAATGTTGATCCAGATCCGCCAAGCTGTTGACAACAACGGTAAGCGTATCCGTTTGGTACCACGTCAATTAGTCGTGGCTCCAGGCAACATTTTCCAAGCTGAAGTATTGTTGAAATCTGTACTACGTACAGGTAACGCCAACAACGACATCAACCCAATCAAGTCTATTGGCTTGCTTGACGAAGGTGCCGCAGTTCTGTCACGTTTGACTTCATCTACCGCATGGTGGGTACAGACAGACGCTCCAGAAGGCTTCAAGCTCTTAATGCGTCGTCATCTTGAGAAAACCATGGAAGGTGATTTCGAGACTGACTCTATGCGTTATAAGGCTACTGAGCGTTACGACGTTGGTTATACTGACCCACGTTGTGCTTACGGTACACCTGGCGTGTAATCGAACAGGGGGTTGGAGAAATCCTTCCCCCTTTTTTTCTAAATGATCAAGCTTTTCAAGGAGAAGATCAATGCCTCAATTTCAAGATGATATTTTCGTAGGTGGTATTCAAGGCCAAACCTACATGGGTACTGGTGCTTATGCATCAAACGCGGTTTTCTCAGGAACAATCGCATCAACAACATTAACAGTTACTGCTTTACTGTCTGGCGACGCACTCGTTGTAGGCCAGTACATTACAGGTTCAGGCGTAACAGCTAATTCCTACATTTCAGCATCCACAGGCCAAAACAGCCTCGGACAGAATACATATACATTGTCACAGTCATCAACAGTTAGTTCTGCTGTAACAATGTACGCCGCTGGAAATGCTTTGTTAGGCGATCCAAGCCCAATGTCTTTAGGCGTTGGACCACTAGGTCGTGTATATGTTTGGGACACAATTCCACAGACATTACAAGCCGCAAACATTGCCGCGTCACAAACCCCTGCCGCCGCTGGTAACTTAACACTTACAGCGGGAACATCCGCAACTTCAGTTGTACGTTCTAACGGCGTTACAGCGATTCAAGTTGACGTTCCACGTGCATTGACAATCACAACTGGTACAGCGGCCGCTTCTACATTAGCAGGCGTTGCGATTACTGGTACAGGTGGTCAAATTTCTTACACATCACAAGCTGGTCTAGTTTCAGGTCAATACCTAACTATCTCTGGTACTTTGGGTGGAACAGGTTCTATCACTGGTTACAGCAACCCAACAACATACGTGTTGACTGCTGTTACAGCGACTACAGCTACATTGACAACTACAGCCGGTGCGGCAGTTGTTACTACAGCCGGTACGCCAACAGGATTGACCTACACACTAGGCGTTGCACCAGTTACAGCAACAATCAGCGGTTACGATTACTACGGTCAAGCAATGACACAAGCAATCACAACTAGCTCATCTGTTTCTACTGCTGTTACAACAACCAAGGCTTTCTATCAGATCACTCAAGTGGCTGTAAGCGGTGCTACTGGCACAACTTTGACAGTTGGTACATCTGATACGCTAGGTTTACCAGTGCGTGTAATCGACGCAGGATACGTAATCAGCGTTGGATGGAACAACACTTTAGCTCGCGATACTGGTACATTAACTGTAGCGGCAACAGCAACAGCAACAAGTACAACTGGCGACGTCCGCGGTACTTATGCTGTAGGAACATCAAACGGATCTAAACGTCTGGTTATGTCCATAGCGATGCCTGCGATTGCAGTTGGTCCTAACGCTACTCGCGTTGGTGCTCTTGGTGTTACTCAAGCCTAATAGGGGAACAATATGGGTCAATTTAAACCAATGGTCAAAATGATGACCGATGAGCCCTCAGTTATTCTGAAGCTCAAAAAAGGTGGCAAAGTTCACTCTAAGCATGAGAAACATGAAGAGCATGGTCACAAGGCTATGCACCACATGGTTCATGAAGAGGCTGAGCACGGCCATTCACCTAAAAAGCCTTCTATGGCACATCGCCGTAAGGCTATGAACCCCAACTTGTACAAGAAGGGTGGCAAAGTTGCGCACGAAGAGCACGAGATTCACAAGCTTGAGAAAGAGCTGAAGCATCACGAGCACGAGAAGGCATCTAAGGCACATCATGGCCTCAAGAAAGGCGGAAAAGTTCATCAAAAAGCTACTGGTGGCTCTATTGATAACCACATGACCAAGACAACTATCAAGGGTAATGCCAAGAAGTTTATGGAAGATTTTGTGGTTGATGGTGATCGTCATGACAAGGCTCATGGTACTAAAGGCATTAAAGAAGGCTCAATCGCTGGATTTAAGCATGGTGGACACATGAAGCACCACAAATCAACTGGTGGAGCTATTCCTTCTGATACTCATGAAAAGAAAAACATGGGTAAAAGCAAGATGCACGGCACCATTGAGGGTAACGAGCATGACTACTTAGAGACTGAAATGCACTCTGCCAAGAAAGACAAAGCTCATGGTACAAAGGGCATTAAGGAAACTAACGCAGGTGGCTTCAAGCACGGTGGTAAAGCTCATAAGATGCACCACAAGGCAACTGGCGGTGCTATTCCTGCGGCTACTGAGAAGAAGCTCAAGGAAGGCCATATGAAGCACGGTACTGTTGAAGGCGGCGATTGGGAAGACCGTCCTGCTGATACAGCAATGCCTGGCAAGAAAAATGGTAAGACTGGCCAAGTTAATGAGTCTAATGCTGGTGGTTTCAAGCATGGAGGCCACGCCGCAAAAAAGCACTACGCCACGGGCGGTAATGTTGTAGATGACGGTAAAGCAGTAAAAATGCCCCGTCACTTCGTCAGCAAACCCGTGGCTAACAGCTTGCAATCTGGCACCTTTAAAAAGGGTGGGAAGGTACAACATCACCAAGTTGGTGGATTACAGTTTGCGCCTGGTCAAAACATGCGCGATGTTTCACCTCAAGATGTTGCTGATGCCAAGCAAAGGATGAAAGATACTGAAAATTACGAAAGATATTCCAAACCCAATCCGGAAGAATATGCAAAGTATGAACAGTATATGAAACCAGTTGCTGGAGCAGGAAGAGGATTTGTTAATCCTCCAATGGCCAGAAAACAAGGCGGTAGAGCCAAGAAGTGTTAAACGGTGGGGGCTTCGGCCCCTACCCCATCAATAGGTGAAATATGTCACAACTATCGGTCTATACAGGTCCAACGTCGAATACCGACAATCAATTACGTCTCCAGCAAGCTCAGCGTTCAGGTGCTTATGATGCTGTAGACAAAATAAGAGTATCAACGCCTCAATCGCTCATTGATACTGACTTTGAGTATGGCCAACAGCCTACCAAGTGGGAGCAACTTGCTCTGCAAAACAACCGTCAGTCGTTGTACTACTTACCCAATTCTGCATTACCCGTATCAGCAATTACTGGTAATCAATCAAATACCTATCAATTAGTGATTACGTTTGCATCAAACGTGACAATCGCTACAGGTACGCCGTTCTTTATTGAAGATACGATCGACCCAAATGCTCAAGGATGGGCATATGTTGTTGCGGGTGTGTCTGCTGGAACATCAATTACTGTTCAAGTAGCTAACCCAGTCACAACAGTAAACAACTATTCCGCGGCAACTACATATTGCTACCAGGGCTACACATTCTCTAACTGCGGTATTGCTTTAACAGGTACTACAGCATTTACATTTGTAGGCTCTACAATTACTGTTACCACATCTTTCCCACATGGATTGTCTGCAAACTCAGCAATTTACATTACAGGAACAACTGGACCATCTACAGCAACACAAATCAATGGATCACAGACAGTAGCAACTACACCTAGTGCTACGACATTTACGTTCACTAACGTAAACGGTACACCATCAACAACGATTGCTAATACAGCAGGTCAAACTAACTTGTATGCTCGTCCTTCTGGATGGGTAGATACACATGCCTACGATGGTTCTGTTAACTTTACAGCAGGTGCATCTGTACCAAATCAACAGTTATTCCGTCAAACACGTCGTTATTTCCGTTACCAGTCTGGTAAGGGTATCCAGTTCTCAACAGGAACTATCCTTAAGCCACAAATTGCGTTTACGACACTAACTTCATCTGGAACAACAGTTACAGTTACAAGTAAAGTACCGCACAATTTAACGGTTGGTACGTATGTTCAGGTATCAGGCTTTGATCAGTCTGCGTATAACGGTATCTTTAAAATTGCTAGCGTACCTACAACTCTGACATTTACATATACAGCGTTATCAACACCAAGTGCTACTACAGCAACATGTACTGTTCCATCAATACCGCACGTAAGTCCTTATTCATGGTACGGTTCAAGCAACAAGATTGGTTTCTTTGACAGCCAAAACGGTATTTTCTTCCAATTTGATGGCCAAACACTGTATTGCGTACTGCGTAACAGCGTAAACCAAATTACTGGAACCGTTACAGCTACACAGAACAGTTCTTTAGTTACTGGTGCTAATACACAGTTCACAACTCAACTGGTTGTTGGAGATTACATCGTAATCCGTGGACAAACACACCGTATTACAACGATTACAAGCGATACACAGTTGTACATTACACCTGAGTACCGTGGAGTAACTATTGCAAATGCTTTGGTTTCTCGTGTTGTTGAGACAAGAGTTCCACAATCTCAGTGGTGGGATGTATGTGATGGATCAAACTCCATCTCTAACCCTTCTGGTTACTTGCTTGACCTTACCAAAGTCCAAATGTTCTACATGGACTACTCTTGGTACGGTGCAGGTGTGGCTAGATTTGGTTTCCGTGCTACAAATGGTCAAATCATTTATGTATACGGCTTCCAAAACAACAACGTACAGTACCAAGCTTACATGCGTTCAGGCAATTTGCCATCGCATTATGAGCAAAACACTGTATTGCCACTGACAACAATTACTGCAAGCGTTGGATCAACCGATACAAGTCTTAACGTACTTAGCACATCGGGCTTTAACCCAGCAGGCGGTACAGCACGTATCATCGGTAACGGCACATCTGGCGTAATTGAGTACATCACTTACACAGGATTGACCACTACAACACTTACTGGTTTGACCCGTGGTGTAACTGGAGGCGCCGCCGCAACATCGTTTACATATTCAGCAACTGCACCAATCGCGGTTGAGTATGCATCTCCTGATACAGCGGCTCAGTTGTCACACTGGGGTTCATCTGTTGTTATGGACGGTGGATTCACTCAAGACGTGTCATTGATTTATAACTACGGTATGACTTCAGCCGTATCTACATCTAGCGCGACTGCGGTACCTATCATGGCCATCCGTGTTGCTCCTTCTGTAGATAACGGAACAGTTGGTACATTGGGCGTTAAGGAAATTATCAACCGTTTGCAATTGCAAATGCGCGAGATTGCTATGTTGACGACCACAAGTTACCTCGTTCAGTTTATTTTGAACGGCGTAATTGGTGGAACAAGTGGATTTACTTCTTTTGCATCGCCAACACAAAACGGTACTAATACGACTTCAATCGTTCAAGTGGCAACGAACACCAATACGGCAACCACCATTACTGGCGGTGAGTCGATTGCGGCATTCTTTACGAATACTGCGGGTCAAACCACTTTAGATTTAACAGCGGTTGCGCCGTTTGGTAACTGTATTCTTGGTGGTGGTCTGTCAAACACAGTTCCTACAAGCCAAGCCGGTACATATCCAGATGGACCAGATATTTTGTATGTAACGGTTAGCCAGATTGGTTCAAACGGTACTGCATTTGCTCGTTTATCTTGGCAAGAAAGTCAGGCTTAATATGCCCTTAACGAAGTCTAAATCAAAGAAAGCCTTTTCGCATAACGTGGAGGCAGAGATGCACGCAGGCAAGCCACAGCGTCAAGCAGTGGCGATTGCATATGCAGTCCAGCGTAAGGCTAAGAAGGCTAGTGGGGGTTCGATGAGCCCTCACTCCTATGACAGCGATTGGGACTACCGTCGCGCCATGGGTGAAGATATGGACTCAGACAATCCAGAGACTGAAGAGAAAGAGTCTTACAAGATCCCACGTAAAGAAGAGAAGAAGATTAACAAGCTTGAAGGCCGTATTGGCCTTGAGAAAAAGGCTTTAGCTTCTGGACGTAAGGAAGAGGCTAGTAAGCAAAGTGCTCGTATTGGGCGTAATCTAGAGTCAGAAAGAGCTAGAGCAGGCGCTAAGTACGAAGAGTCAGTTGGTAATAAACAGAAAGCACAATCCCACCGCAAGGAATGGGAAACTACATTTAAGAAGCCCGCACCCTTCAAAAAGGGCGGAAAAGTAACTCATCCTTGCTGGTGAAATCATGGCCAAACCTGGACTTTATGCCAACATCCATAAAAAGCAAGAGCGCATAGCCCATGGCTCTGGCGAACACATGCGCAAGCCTGGTAGTAAGGGCGCGCCAACTGCTGAAGCTTTCAAAGAGTCAGCTAAAACAGCAAAGATGAAGGACGGCGGTACAAGCTTGGCGGTGGGTAGGGGTGAGAAGCTACCCGTCTCTAAAGGCGCTGGACTGACAGCTAAAGGAAGAGCCAAGTACAACAGGGAAAACGGTAGCCACTTAAAGGCACCACAACCCCAAGGCGGGGCTCGTAAAGATTCATTTTGTGCCCGTATGAGTGGAGTTGTAGAACACTCAAAGGGTGACGCTCCAAGAGCAAAGGCTTCATTAAAACGCTGGAATTGCCCAGGTTGGTAAAGGTAAAAAATGTCAGGTACAACTAGCGGAACCGTCGGTCAAACAGTAGTCACCGTTCAAAATTTGATTGACAACGGTGCGCGGCGCGCTGGCAAATTAGCTGAAGAGTTAACCGTTGAGCAGGTAAATAGTGCAAGACAATCATTGTTCTTTGTACTGAGTAACCTAATCAACCAGGGTATCCAATACTTTGCCGTCAAAAAGCAGGTATACGGCCTTCAGCCAGCAAAATTTGAGTACACCCTACCCGATGGTGGTGTAGACGTTTTAAACGCCTTATACCGCCAAATGACTCAGCCTATTGGATCTTATAGCTCCAGTTCTGGCGGCAACGTATCTTACTTGGCGGATGACAACGTCAGCACATACGCTCAGCAGACATCGTCTAACGGTTACTTTCAAGTAACTTACGGCACAAACAACTCACAGTACATTGGTTCAATCGGCATCATGCCTTATGTGGCCAGCTTTGGTACTGCAACATGGAGTTACAGTTTTCAGTCATCCATAGACGGAACTAACTGGCAGACTCTGTATACGGCCACAAACGTTACCGTTACCGATGGCCAGTGGATATGGCAGGACATAGATCCAGGGGCGATTGTTCAGTACTACCGCATCCAAGCGTCTGGCGGTACAACTTTGGCACTACGTGAGTGGTACTTAGGTGTTAACTCAACTGAGATCACCATGGCGCGATTGAATCGCGATGACTACACAAATTTACCCAACAAGAACTTTACGGCCAATCAACCGTTCCAGTTCTGGTTAAACCGCACGATACCCAATGCGACGATAACTTTGTGGCCAACTCCACAGAGCGCGTTTTATCAAATGACGGTCTGGTACTCCAGCCAGATACAAGACGTTGGATCTTTGACTAATTCTTTGGCTATTCCAGATCGCTGGTTGATGGCCATACAAAACATGCTAGCTCACCAGATGAGCCAGGAGTTGCCTGGTATTGATTTAGCTAGGGTTCAGTATTTAGAAGCTCAAGCTGAAAAATACTTCATCATGGCTGAACAAGAAGAGCGCGACAAATCGCCGATCTACTTCGCTCCGAACATAGGAGTTTACACACGATGACCTCATGTTCTGTTTATTGGATCAGAGCAGAACATCACTCTGACTTTATGACAGAAGGATACATCGGTGTCGCTCGTGATGCCAACAGGCGTTGGAAGTACGGACATTTTTGGTCGCAAAAAAACAATCGCCATGACAATCCCAAGTTTTCAAATGCCATTGCAAAACATGGCTGGGACAATTTGATCAAAGAAATTTTGGTTATTGCGTCCGAAGATTACTGCTACGAACTTGAGTCCAAAATCAGAGCCTCTGAGGGAATTGGTTGGAACATTGCAATTGGAGGGCATAAGCCGCCCATTAGCAAATCTCGCGGCCCCGACTATGTCAGCCCATTAAAAGGAATTCCGCGACCCACCCCTTGGCTTATTGGCAAAAAAAAACCAATGCCGGAAGATTTTTTCAGCAAAGGCGGCAAGGCCGGAAAAGGACGCAAGCAGACCCCCCAACAAATTGCCAAGCGTGTTGCCGCTCGTCGCGCCACGCTGGCGGCACAAGGTAGGACTGTCTAATGCCACGCTTCCTCAACACCGAAGGCAATGCAGTAATTGCAATTTTCATTTGCGACAGATGCAAAATGAAAAGACCGATTGTCGAGCAGATGCCTGATCCCAATTTTCCTGGCCTGCGTGTATGCCAGCAAAACTGTGCGGATGAGAAAGATCCGTACCGTTTGCCTGCACGCAAGACAGAGCGTATTAATTTAAGATTTCCTAGGCCGGATGTTGACGTTGCAGTACAGCCTGATGCGATAATTACAACTGGAAACAACCAGTTAGATTTGTCACCAGAACAAAATACTCAGACACCTCACAACAACGGAAATCTAGATACTTTGAGTCCATCACCAGGGCAATAAATGGCAAATATAACCATCACCCAACTCCCACAAGCAGGTGCCATAACTGGATCTGAACTTGTACCTATTGTTCAAAACGGCGTAACAGTTCAGACGACGACCGGTAATATTGCAACTCAACCGACGCAAACACAAACGTTTTTGACTGTTGGTCAGCAAAACTCCCTTGCTAATTCACGTTACTTAGCAACTGGTTCTGGATTGTCTTTGACTGACAACGGAGCCCAGGGAACGCTTCAGATCAATCTGACAGGTGCCGCGCAAAGCTTAGACACGTCTAGCACAGGCATTCAGGTCAAGACAGACATTAACACGCTTGCATCGATTTCAATCGCTACAGGCACTGGTTTAAGCGTTAGTAATGCAAACGGTGTATCTGGTAATCCTACGATTAGCCTTGGATCTTTCTTAGCTAACTTCCAATCTTTATCTGCTTCAACTGGATTAGTAGGCGTAACTGGTGGATCAATTAATGTGTTGTCTATTGCAGGCACATCCAACCAGACTACGGTAACAAATGCAGATGGATCAACTGGTAATCCAACGATTGCGTTGGCGTCTAACCCAGTTATTCCTGGTACAGCGGCCATAACAGTTCCAAAAGGAACAACCGCACAGCGTTCAGGATCTAACGGAGCTTTCCGATACAACACTGATTTAGCGGTGTTTGAGGGCTATGCAAACGGCGCATGGGGCTCTATTTCGGTAGGTGGTGGTGTTACATCGATAGCAACTGGAACTGGCCTGACAGGCGGTCCTATCACTTCTACAGGAACAATTTCATTAGCAAATACAGCGGTATCTGCTGGTAGTTATACAAACGCCAACATTACTGTTAATGCTCAAGGACAGATTACTTCGGCCTCTAACGGATCTTCAGGAACCGTAACGTCAATTGGTATGGTTGTGCCGTCATTCTTGTCGGTCAGCCCATCATCAATCACAAGTTCTGGCACGTTTACGCTGAGCCTATCTGGTACGGCTTTACCAATTACAAGCGGCGGTACAGGGGCTACAACGGCCAGTACAGCGTTTAATAACCTATCACCTCTAACAACTGCTGGAGATCTGCTGTACGGTGGAGCAAGCGGTGCAGGCACAAGACTGGGTATTGGTGGAGCTGGATATATCTTAACTTCGTCTGGCTCAGCACCCCAGTGGACACAGAATTTAGGCGTATCAAGCGGTGGTACGGGGCTTACAACGCTTGCAACAGGTGCTTTGGTATACGGCGCCGCAACAAGTGCTTTTGTACCGTTACCGATTGGTAGTGCTGGACAAGTCTTAACAGTTAATCCAGGAGGCACAGCTCCTCAGTGGTCTACGTTATCTAGTTCTGCTGTAACGACAATCAGCTTCGGAACGACTGGTCTTACACCTTCTAGCGCTACATCTGGCGCGATTACGGTAGCAGGAACATTGGCCGTATCAAATGGCGGTACAGGACTGACTACATTAACCGCAGGATATATTCCTTACGGCAACGGAACCGGTGCATATGCCTCAAGTTCTGGATTTACTTTTAGCGGTACAGTTTTAACAACACCCGTATTAAGCGTTACATCAACTACAAATTCAACACCAAATTTAACATTTAACGCAAGTAATTCAGGATTTACTTCTGGTGCAAACGTAGCAAATAGCTACCTACAGACGGTTATCCAGAACAAATCAAATACTTCTAATGCTTCAACAAACTACGTCCTGAGTAACGATTTAGGTACGGATTCAAGCTATTACGGTGAGTTTGGTATGAACTCATCTGGCTACACCGCTAGTGGTACTTTTGCTGATTTTTACTCAATTAATAACGGTATTTATTTCTCTGGTCACGATGGCGACATTACAGTTGGATCTGGTAATGGATACAAGTTGTATTTTGCATGGGGATCAACAGGAGCTTCTGCCCACGTTATTAACGCATCTGGTGCGATTGGATTATCAACAAATCTAGGCACAAGCGCGGCAACAACGGGAACAAGTGGATTTGGAACATCTGGTCAAGTATTAACTTCTGCTGGTTCATCTGCTCCTCCAACATGGACATCATTGTCCAGTAGCGCGGTAACATCCATTAGTTTTGGTACAACGGGTCTTACGCCGTCCACAGGAACAACAGGAGCTGTTACAGTTGCTGGAACACTGGCAGTAGCCAACGGAGGTACAGGAGCAACTACAATCTCTGGGGCACAGACAAATCTTCAAGTCGATCCTGCGGGAACTGCGGTTGCGATGTCCATAGCGCTTGGATGAATAAAAAGGAATGAATAATGGCTAATCTGTTTACACGGTACGTCTCAAAGTCAGTAGGAACTACTCCCGTAGTTTTAGTTACTGCCGCATCTGCAACGCAGACCACAGCGATTGGACTGACATTGGCTAACACCACATCTAGCCCGATTACAGCAAGCGTATACATCACGGCTTCAGCTACCAACTATTACCTGGTCAATAGTGCGACTATCCCAGTAGGTGGATCTTTGGCGCTGTTTGGTGGGGATGGTAAAGTGGTTCTCAACACTGGCGATGCTTTCACCGTTGTCTCTGGAACTGCAAGTTCTATGGATGCTGTTTTATCCGTTTTACAGATAACCTAATATGTACATTGGCAACACCGTCATAACCCAAGGGTTTACACCGCAGGTAGATTTCTTCAGCGGTAATGCAAGTACGACTGCGTTTACGCTGTCTCGCCCAGTTGCGTCCACATACCAGATGATTGTTAATGTAGCTAATGTAGATCAGAATCCTGGATCAGCGTACACAGTATCTGGTAACACAATTACGTTTGCCTCTGCGCCCCCAAGCGGAACAAATAACATCTGGGTTGAGTACACAAGCTTAATAACTCAGGTTATTCAGCCTTCAGCGGGTACGGTTGGAACATTACAACTACAAAGCAATTTAACGCTTAGTGGAACAACAACAACCAATACGATAACAAGTGCCGCATCTACTAACTTATTACTTCAAACTAATAACGGTACTACTGCGGTAACTATTGATACAGCCCAAAACGTAGGTGTAGGAGTTACACCTAGTTTATCTAGTACAAAAACCATTGAATTGCCAAATGGGTTTTCTTTAACAAAAGGAGACATAACTTATGGTGGGTATTTGGCGGGGAATTGTTATTGGAATGGTTCTAATTGGATATATATAACATCGCATTATGCAACAACTTATAGCCAAGCTGAAGGCAATGGTTCTCATAGTTGGCAAATAGCGCCATCTGGAACAGCGGGTACTTCAATAACATTTACCCAAGCAATGACACTAGATAATAGTGGTAATTTGTTTGTTGGTTCAACAAGCGATCCTGCAAGTGGAAAATTTGCAATAAGGGCGGCTAATAATATTAATTTATCTATGGGCGCATCTACTGGTTCTATATCAGGAGCTTTGTGTTTTAATTTTATTAATAATACAAATGGCGCAAACGTACCATTTGAAATCAGATGTTTGCCAGGTAATTTTTATATAACCAACGGATTAAATTCTGGTTCTGGTTCAACAATGGTTTTTAATACCTCAACAGGATTAGTCTCATACAGTACATCTTCACTTAGGTATAAAGAAAATGTACAAGATATTAAATACGGTTTAGCTGATGTATTAAAAATGAGAGCTGTTAATTTTGATCATATCTCCGACAAGGTTGCTGATATTGGTGTAATTGCAGAAGAAATGATAAACGTAATTCCTGAAGTAGTTGGTAAAAATAAAGATGGATTAGCTGATTATGTTAACTACGATAAACTAACTGCAGTTTTAATTAAATCAATTCAAGAACTATCCGCAAAAGTAACCGCTCTAGAAGCAAAGGTAGCATAATGAACGAAATCAAACTCTCAGCACAGGTATTCAACGGACTCATGCAGTATCTAGATAACCAACCTCACAGGGAAGTTAGACAACTCATAGATGCTATTACTAGAGAAGTGCAAGAACAACAAAAAGAGGTAGAAGATGCCACTAAGCACGATTGATTCATATGGTTTAACACAAACCAATTGGACTACTGCGGGTAGACCTAGCTCTCCTTTTGTTGGGCAAATTGGGTATAACACCACTTATGGTGGAATGGAAGTTTACAACGGTAGTGCTTGGGATACTATTACTGGTGGTCCTGCTTTTCAAACGTCAATAAGTTCAGGAACAACTCAAAGTGTTTCAGCTACTACATTTACAAAAATACAATTTAACACAGTAGCTTTTGATACCAACTCAAACTTTAATGCGTCAACTTATAGATTTACTCCTACCATTCCAGGGTATTATCAACTAAATGTTTTTTGTGGCGTTTCTACTCCTTGTAGAGTTATTACTGCTTTAATTCAAAATGGATCTACTTACTATTATGGTATGGATTCTGGAAGTGCAAACGTAGGTTCTTCAATGAACAGTATGGTTATGAAGTTTAATGGTTCTACTGATTATGTTGAAGCATTTATTTATCTTTCAACAGGTCAAAACCTTGCTAACGGTGTAACTGCCACAGGGTTTAATGGCTCATTTATTCGGAGTATATGATGGCTTTAATTGATCAAATAATGACAATTTACCCAACACTTACTGAAGTAGACTTTGACCCAATCAAGGGAACAATTCATTTGCAAAACGATAGTGATGGTAAAGGTGATTACATAAAGTCATGGACAAACAGTAATCCACAACCAACTGAAGAACAACTTCAGGCAACGGGGAAATAAATGTACATTGGAAATCCTTTAATCCAGTCAGCATTTCTAGTTGATACGTTCAGCGGGAATAACTCGACTACAGTATTTACCATGTCTGTTGCCCCCGCCAATACTGCCTCGGTACTGGTGGCGGTTAGTGGCGTACTTCAGTCTCCTGATACATATTCTGTAGTTGGCACAACCCTTACATTCACCCAAGCACCCCCAACGGGTACGGGTAATATCTCTGCAAGGTACCTAGGTATCCCTGCATCTGGAGTAACAACAACTGCATACAGAACAGTAACAACCTTTACTGCAACTGCATCACAGACAACCTTTACGCCTCCTAGTTATACAGTTGGGTTTATTAACGTATACAGAAACGGTGTACTGCTAACCCCTACATCTGACTACACGGCATCTAACGGAACAACGGTAGTACTGGCAAGTGGAGCGGCATCTGGAGATACGGTAATAGTCGAGAGCTTCCTGGTTAGCTCTGTGCTTAATGCTATACCGAATACTGCGGGTAGTGTAAGCGGTTCTAATCTGGTTCAAAGTCAAATATTAACTGCGGTACAACAGCCTACTGGTAGTGTAATTCAAGTTGTTGGATCAACATTATCTGGAAATCAATCAACAACCTCAACATCTTTTGTAACAACAAACTTATCTGCAAGCATTACCCCGCAATTTTCAACAAGCAAAATACTTGTAATTGTAAATAGTGTTTCTGGTGCATCTACTGGGCAGTCAAGTTTTTACACAATTTACAGAGGTAGTACAAATTTAGGTGGTAGCAATGGTTTGGTTATTGATGGTTTAGGATCACAAGTTGACATGCCATTAAGTATGTCTTATTTAGATAGTCCATCATCTACATCTTCATTAACATATACAGCTCAATTCAGAATCGGGTCTTCTGGTACTGCTTTTTTTGGAGAAGGTAATTTGACTTCTTGTATGACACTTATGGAGATCAGATAATGACAAACGCAGTATCAGTAGCCCAGTACGGCTCTTCAAACCCAACAATGCGTAACCGTATTATTAACGGTGCGATGGTTATAAATCAGCGTGGTTTTAGTGGGACTGCGGTTGATGCAACATACAGCTTAGATAGATGGGCTTTAACATCTACACAAGCAAGCAAATATACTGTATCGCAATCATCTACCGCACCAACAGGGTTTACAAATAGTATATTAGCCACATCTTCATCTGCATATTCTGTATCTTCATCAGATTATTTTTCTATAAATCAATTTATTGAAGGTTTTAATACCGCAGACTTAGGGTGGGGAACTGCTACTGCTAAAGCAGTAACGCTATCGTTTTGGGTTCAGTCCTCATTAACAGGCACATTTGGGGGTGCTATTGTTAATAGCGGAACTTCCTATTCATATCCGTTTAGCTATTCAATTCCAGTAGCAAATACTTGGACTCAAATAAGCATTACTATTGCAGGACCTACTTCGGGTACTTGGGTTGGGGCTACCAATGGTGTTGGTATGCGTATTTATTTCTCATTAGGCGCAGGAACTTCTCAAAGCGGATCCGCAGGTTCATGGGCTAGTGCTTTTTATACGTCAGCCACAGGAGCAGTTAGCGTAGTTGGCACATCTGGGGCTACCTTTTATTTCACAGGAGTACAACTAGAAGCAGGAAGTACAGCTACTCCATTTGAATATAGACAGTACACAAATGAATTGCAACTATGTCAAAGGTATTATTGGAAGATATATTCTGGAACATACAACTACCAAGTTTTTACAATCCTGACTTTTGAAGCAACGGCTATTGCGTGGGGTCCAGTCAATTTAAAAGTGACAATGCGAACTATTCCTTCTGCAACTAAAAACGGCAATTGGCGTGTAAGTTATGGAACTGCAGGTACATTTCAAGTTGATAATAATCAGTCTGGACCGGATCTAATTCAAATAGGTTGGACTGGCGGTTCTGGTGGTACTCCAGGGTATTCATCATACTGGACAGCAAGTTCAGATCCTACAGCATATCTTGCAATGAGTGCGGAGCTTTAAAATGTATAAACTATATTTTCCTTTATCTACAGGTCCTGCAACTGCGGTTTCGAGAGCAAACGCTGACGGCTCAGAAACATCAGTCCCATACGTTACAGACAACACCGACTACCAACGCTTCAAAGCAGACCTAGCCAATGGCGTAGCACTAAGTGATGCTGAAGGCAACCCTATGACGGCAGATCAGATTAAAACCTTTCTTGAAGGATTAGCATGAGCTTGACACAAGTCCCAAGTGGGATGCTCCAAACGACAGCGCAGTACTATGGCTTTAAGAACCGTGTAATGAACGGTCAGATGCAAATTGATCAAAGATATTCTGGCGCAGTTCAAAGTCCCGCTCCTTCTGGTTATTCTGCCGATAGATGGGCTTTGTATAAGTCAGGCTCAGGAACTTGGTCGTATCAGTTGTCAAGTACTGCCCCCGCAGGATTTAGTTCAAGTATGTTGCTAACAGTAACAGCTACAGAAACTCCTTCCTCTGGTGATTATTTTATTATTCAACAACCGATAGAAGGTTTTACCACATCTGATTTTAATTGGGGTACTGCTAATGCACAAACGGTAACAGTATCGGCATGGGTTTATTCAAGTGTGACTGGGACATTTAGTGGAGCAATAAGAAATAGTGCAACAACACTAAGCTATGCTTTTTCTTACTCAATACCTGTAGCCAATACATGGACGCAGATTAGCGCAACGATTCCTGGTCCAACAACTGGAACATGGGTAGGAGGAACAAACGGAGTTGGTTTATATCTTGATTTTTGCTTGAGTGCGGGTTCTTCTAATCTAACTGCGGCAGGTTCTTGGACATCAGGAAGTTACATTGGAGCAACTGGACAGACTGCTTGGATTTCAACAAGCGGAGCTACTTTTTATGTAACTGGTGTGCAATTAGAAAAAGGAACGCAAGCAACATCTTTTGATTACCGCCCCATTACTACTGAACTAACTTTGTGTCAAAGATATTATTGGCAAATTATGGTGCTAGGCGGAACGGGCGGAAATTATGCAGGAGTTGCGGCAGGACATTATTTTGCAAGTGCAAATGCTCAGTTATATTTAAAATATCCAGTTACTATGAGATCTGCGCCAACTTTTGTTGGAAATACTTTGTTGCTTGCAAGTGGTTCTGCATCTACTAGCGTAGGATCACCAAATCTTACTTATACAGGTACAGATTCAGCAATGATTCAATATAATTCTTTAACAGCAAGTACTGTTGGTTATGCCGCAATTCTTTATATTAACAATACTACTAGCGGTTATTTAGCGGCATCCTCGGAGTTATAAAATGTATCAATTGCAATCAACAACTGAAATGTTTCCCAAAATTTTATCTGTTACAAGAAGTACAGATACTGCTTGCATCCCATTTGCACCAGACAATACAGACTATGCAAACTTCAAAAAAGACATTCAAAACGGTGTCCAATTAAACGATGCTGAAGGTAATCCTATTACTGGATCAGCACTAACAACATTTATGGAGACATTACCATGAGCCAATCCGGATACACTCCTTTGCTGATATACGGAAGTGGTACGTCAACAAATACTCCAATCGCGGCCAATTTGACTAGCTCATCCTCTGGCTGTGAGTTAGCAATTAACTATGCCGATGGTAAATTGTTCTACAAGGATAACTCAGGTACGGTTCAAGTCTTGGCTACTAAGTCAGCAACAAGCGGTACATTCAGTCAAATTACCTCAACCGTATCCACAGGAACGCCTCCTTTTGTTGTCTCAAGCACAACCCAAGTGGCCAACCTAAACGCCGCAACCGCGGGTACTGCAATAAGCGCAACAACCGCAACAAGTGCCACAAAAATATCTAATTCAGGAGGCTGGACGGTACAAACCGGCGGTACAGCCACAGTCCTAGAATTTAGCTATAACGGTACTGTAGTGGCCTCTTTAGACTCTAGCGGTAATTTCATAGCCCTTGCTAACGTAACTGCATCAGGTACACCAGCATGACGCTACCCAGTTCTGGCGCAATATCCCTCTCAGCCGTAAATACTGAGTTTGGTGGTTCTACGCCTATTGGACTTAAGACTTATTACCGAGGCGGTGGATACGTACCCAACACGTCCAATAACAGCGGTGTAGCTACCTCTGGTGCCATCAATATGAATAGCTTTCATAGTGCCTCAGCCTTCTTAGGATTTACTACACCAACCTCTTTATACGCTAACGGTGTTACTTACGGCGTAGATTGCAGTTCTGGCGGGGTATATTGCGTCGTAGGCGGTTACTATACCAGTGGACCCACAAACAACAATGCGGCCTTTTGGTTATCGTCAAATGGTACAACCTGGGGTGCGCCAACTACATTACTGAACTCAAGTACCAAAATACCGTTCTTATCATCTGTAGCATGGAATCAAACCCTGGGAGTATTTATTGCTGTAGGGCAAGACGGTAATAACAACGGCGTTATTTACACGATAACAACCGGCGGAACGGCTACTTTACAGGCCACAATATCTAACTTCTTTATTAGTTGTGTGGCTGTAAATTCTTCAGGTCTTACAGTTGTTGCGGGACAGTACTCTTCGCTGATTGCGACGGTTTACTCTTCTAATGGAACTACCTGGACTTCTCCAGTAACCATAAGCGGTACAGGTAGTAGCCCGACACTATATGCATTAACTGTAAATCCAGCAGGATATTGGTCAGGCGTAGGTGCGTACTTTAACATTGGCCCAAGCGCTCAGACGCCGATTTTTATATCGTCTTCAAACGGTACGAGCTTTACTGGCGGATCAATGGGCGTACCACCTGCAACATCTGGCGTTATTATGGCTGGAGTAGTTTGGAACGCTAAATTAAATCAGTTTGTAGCGATTGGTTCGTATGGACCTTCTTACTATTCATTATCAAATTCAACTGGATCTACTTGGGCTGTTCCGTCTTTGGCCAGTGGTACATACGGCGTAAATCTAGGCGGTAAAGGATCTAGTTGTCTTGCTATTAATGCCGCAGGATTAATGATTTCAGCGGCACAAAATGGAAGCGCTGACCAGGGTTATTTTAAGTCTACAAATGGCACAACATGGACTTATACTTTGTTAGTCACAAGCCAAGTTAATTCTTTCTTAGCAATTGCGTGCAGTGCTAATACATCTCAACGGTATATTGCTGTTGGCGCAAACAATATCAATTTTTCTGTTTCGACATAATAAAATGGGTCAATCCGCTACCCAATCTTAGCGGAAAGGAGAAAAAAATGGAAAAACTGCAAATTTCTACAAATCTAATAAACGGACTTTTGTCTTACTTGGGAAGCCGTCCTTACCAAGAAGTATTTCAATTGATCGAAGGAATTCAAACTGAAGCCAGAAATCAGCCAGAAAACGCGATTCAATCGCCCCCCACAGAAACTCTAGCGAGCTAATCATGGACGGCGTGCACGAATTAGCCACAGAAACCGACAAGAAGCTTGCAGTCCATGAGGCTGTTTGTGCACAGCGGTACACCGCGATTCAATCGCGTTTTGATGATGGTTCCAAAAGAATGAAGCGAATTGAGACTATGCTTTATATTCTCATGGCCTGCGTTCTTTTGGGTCCTGGAGTTGCCGCCCAGCTCCTGCACAAGTTTATAGGTTTCTAACATTGAGTTCTTGCTTTTATTCCAAGCCGCAAATGCCGCCTTCACGGGGGTTAAAGAGTTGTGCGCGATGTACAACGAAGGCAAGGCGCTTGTAAAAGATGTCAACAAGACTATCGGAGAAGTTAAACAGATTGCAAAAGAGGTTAAGGGAATATGGGGATGGATTGGAAAGCTATTTGCGCAACCAACTCCAGATCAGGGAAATCAGAAAGTCGAAGCGCCTAAGAAAAAAGAAAAAGTAAAGTTTGACGAGAAGGCAATATACGCAGAGATTGGTGATCAACTGGTAATATTCTTTAAAAATTTCAGAGATTGTGCAGAGGCGATAAGGGTAGAAGAAGAGAAGATTGAGAAGATTTTTGACCCAGATGGGGACACGTATGAGAGGTCTATCCGCTTGGTAATAGCTAAAACACAGCTAGAGCAGATGGGGCAGGATTTGACGGATTACATGATCTATCATGTGCCGCCGGAGTTAAAGGATTTATATTCCCGCGTCAATCAGATGATTGGAACGGTCAAAGTTAAACAAGAGTTAGCCAGGAAAGCGGAAGTCAGAAAGAGGGCGCAACGAGAAGCGGAGGCAAGGGAAGCGGCGGATAGGGCTTGGTTTTTGAGTGCTTGCACAGTAATGGTAATCTTTGTAGCAATATATTTGGCAGGACTGATGTGGGCAATAAATCGAGTGACACATGGGGGTATGTAATTACCATCATCATCCTAGCGCTTCTTATTGTCCTGGTGTTGCCGATTCTTGGGTTTTTGTACATGGATATACATCAAGAAAGAATTTTGATTGCTAATGATTTAAAGAGAATAGAGAAGTTAAAGAAAGAACTTGAGCGTCAAAAAGAAAAGAGGGAAGAATGAGAGTATGCGCTTTATTGATTTTATTGTTAGCGGGGTGCGGAGATCAGTATAGATACTTTTGTCAGAACCCTGATAACTTTAGTGCCGCACAGTGCCAAAAACCGCGTTGTGAGTTTGATCAGACATGCCCAGAATATTTAATTTCACCCGTCTTGGAGAAGAAAATTGAAGGAACTATTGTTAGCCCTCCTGTCCAACAAGCAGGACCAGCCTCGACTAACTGCCGATGAGATAGACGTCCGAGTACGGGCGTTTGTCGTTATCATGGTGACGCTTATATTTGCGTTCATCACCTTTGCGCTTCTCTATTCAGTTACTTTTGTAACCCAGCCGATCAAGCAAATGGCGCCAATTGACCAGGCGTACACCAAGATGCTTAATGACATCGTTCTGCTGATTGTGGGCGGTATAGGCGGTATTTTGACTAAGGGGCTGACTAACGAGGCCACAGCCATGATGAACAACATCAAGGCGGGTAAGGATGCTTACGTGGCACCTCCACCCCCACCTATTCAAAATATCACTGTAGCGCCTGCTAATTGGACGCCTCCACCTCCACCGATGAGTCCGCCTACACTAGAGGCTGACCACGAGCGTGAGCGCATGGCGCAGGCGAGGGCTGGAAATGTTTAATCCGTGGTTAATTATTGGTGTTATTTCAACTTTTATAGGAGTGTACTTTTATGGACATCATGCAGGCTATCAACAACGTGTGGACGAAGATCAAGCAGAAATTATCCGACTTAATGGCGAAGCTCGCGCCAAAGAAGCCGAGTTAAACCAGAAGATCGCGATTGCGACAACAGCTTTAAGGAAGGCCAAAGATGATATTAAAACCAAGCAGTCTAGTATTGATGCTCGTGTTGACTCTGGCGAGTTGCGCCTCCCGACCAGTTGTGCCGTACAAGCCAATCCAAGTGCCCCCGCTGGAGATGGAAACAAGGGAAGCGAATCTGACAGACAGGCTATTAAAGATATTGTCGCCATCACCTCAGACGGGGACTCAGCCATCAAAGACCTCAACGCTTGTATCGCCCAGTACAACAGCGTCAGGGAAATAGTTAACAAGGGGGTCAAATGATCAGTGCAGAGAAACTTCATGCCCTGCAGATTGGGCCAGAATGGGTAGAGCCACTCAATGCTACCATCCAAAAGTTCAGCATTTTTACCGTCAAAGAGCAGGCCGCCTTTATCGGACAGCTTTCACACGAGTGCAACCACTTCCGTACATTGGAAGAGAATCTCAACTATAGAGCTGAAACCCTTCAAACCCTGTTCCATACTCACTTTAAGCCAGAAGAGTATGCCCTTTTTGCCCATCAACCTCAAAAGATTGCCAACAGAATTTACGCCAATCGAGGAGGAAACAGGAATGAAGCAAGTGGGGACGGGTACTTGTACCGAGGAAGAGGGACAATTCAGCTTACCTTTCACGATAACTACTGGCACTGTGGACAAGCTCTTGGTCAGGATTTTGTGAAGAACCCAGACTTGGTTAAAACACCTATGTATGCCGCTATGAGTGGTGGATGGTTTTGGGCTACGCATGGATGCAACCAACTGGCTGAGGCTGAAGACTGGCTGAATCTAACTAAGCGCATCAACGGCGGAACATTTGGACTCGATGAAAGAATCGCTCTAACCAAACATTCCCTTGAAGTATTAGGCGGGTAGTGGGACAATAGACTAACTATAAAGGGCGCACATGGCAACGACAATTCCATCATGGGTAATGACGTACAACAGTTTGACGTCTATGGTGCTCTCTTATTTGGAACGTAGTGATCCAGCCACGATTGCCGCCATTCCTACTTTTATTACTCTTGCAGAATTTGAAATAGCTCAGGAAATCAAAACCTTGGGACAATTACAGGTGGTAACGGCGACTATGGCCGCAGGTACACCGACTATCCAAAAGCCTGCCCGCTGGAGGAAAACAGTTTCAATGACCCTGACTAACCCAACAACTAGCCAGACTCAGCCGGTGTTGTTGCGTAAATTAGAGTACTTACAGAATTACTGGCCTAATGCTTCGCAGACGGCTACACCGGTTTATTACGCTGACAGCGATTATGAGCACTGGTACATAGCTCCTACGCCAGACCAGGCTTATAACTTTGAAGTACTGTTCTATGAGCGTATAGCTCCTTTGAGCTCAACAAACCAAACAAACTGGCTGACACAGTACGCGCCTAATGCGATGCTGTACGGTACGCTCTTGCAGGCTATGCTGTTCTTAAAGAATGACAACCGTGCAGTGTTCCAGCAAAAGTACACTGAAGCCATTACCGCCTTGAAGACCGAGGATGTTTCTCGTGTCGGGGATCGTCAAGCTATAGCTGTGGACTCTTAATCATGACAACATACATTAATCCCTACACGGGTCAAACCGTTAATCAATCGCCGATTGGTTACGAATCACTGACCCTTAGTTCTACAACCCAACTACAGTGGCCAATCAACGGTAATACATCTAGCGTTGTTGCTGGAATTATTGAGGTTACTGCAACTCTAGGCGGTGGATCATTTACAGGATCTATCAGCGGTACAACTTTGACAATCAGCGCTGTAGCCTCTGGTGCAATTGCAGTTGGTTCTGTAATCACAGGAACTGGTATTACATCTGGAACAACGGTAACGGCTTTTGGAACTGGTAGCGGTGGTACTGGTAACTATACGGTCAACATTTCACAGACCGTAAGCTCAACCACGATTACAACTTCAGCCCTGCAATTACAGATGCCACCTGCAACCCAGGTATCTACTGGCCAAGCTGTATTGGTTAGAAACGTTGGTTCAATCGCGTTTGTGGTGACTGATAACAGCGGTAACACAATATCTAGCATCGCCTCTGGGGTTGCTGATTTTATTTATTTGACAGATAACACAACGGTTAACGGTACTTGGTCAGTCGTTGTCTTTGGTACTGGGGTGTCTCAGGCTAACGCTTCTACACTGGCTGGATACGGCCTGCTCGCCATTGGTAGTACTCTAAACGAGTCCTATCCTCTCACAACGGTCAGTAGCGCTTATACGTTCCTACCGTCAGATCGTGCGTCCTTTTACGTATGGAACGGCGGAGCTGGTACCCTTACACTGCCTACATCATCCGTAGTTGGTAATGACTGGTTTGTGATTGTTCGTAACAGCGGAACAGGTATCTTAACAATAGCTCCAAACGGATCTAGCTCAGATACGATCGACGGCAACTCACAGCAACAACTCCAGCTTACAGAATCTATTGTTTTAGTTTCTAACGGCTCTAACGGATACAGCACGTTTGCTTATGGTCGTTCAAATACCTTTGTATATACAAACTTGTTTGTTAATACGACAGGCGGTACAACGACTTTAACAACGTCACAAGCGGCAAACGCAATTCAAACCTATGTCGGCACACTGACATCTAACGCAACGATTGTTCTGCCTTCTACGGTTAACCTTTATGCGCTTAAGAACAGTACGACTGGATCTTATTCTTTGACCTTTAAAACCGCGGTATCAGGCGGTGCGACACTGTCTTTAGGTCAAGGACAAACGATTATTGTGATCTGCGACGGTACAAACGTGTACAACTCACAGACCTCTACTTCGTCCACGATTACAGCCTTGACGCTAGGTAACGGATCTGCTGGAGCTCCTTCAGTGAGCTTCTCAAGTGACGGTACAACTGGTGTTTACTTAGTGGCCAGTGGACAACTTGGATTTGCAGTTTCGGGATCTAACGGTATGACGCTGACAACAACAGGACTCTTAGTTCCAGTAGGAATTGCCGGAGGGGCGTTCTAATGACAGCCAAGGTTGTTGCCCTACAGATCAAGCCTGGTATCCAAAGGGACGGTACTCAGTTTGCTTCGCCTACTTATGTAGATGGGCAGTGGGTACGCTTTCAAAACGGACTACCCAAAAAGATTGGTGGCTACAACGGCATCTTCTTAAATGCTACGGGCATATCTCGTGGCATGTACATGAGCTCACTCAACGGCCTAAACTACATTGTCTCTGGCTATAACAACGGCTTAGAGCAGTGGGTAACTGATAACGTATCTGGTATTGGTTCAGGACCTACACAACTCTATCCAGTTGGTAGTATCACAACTCAATCCATCAAGTACGCTGGTATAGGCTACGTCAATGGTACGTACACTGGGGTTACGCCGGTCACATCTAGTGGCAACGGAAGCGGAGCAACTTATACGGTAGTTGTTTCTGGTAATGCTATAACGACTTTGACCAATACTGCAACCGGTATTAACTACGGTTACGGTGATACGTTTAGTTTTGCAAATTCAGATATAGGCGGTAATGCTTTATCTACTGTAGCGGTTACAGGAACTGCTGGACAATTTTCTTGTGCAAGCACAATCACTTTAGTCGCAGGTCAATCCATCAGTGTGACAGGTACTTTGACAGGTACAGCAACCGGCATACAGCCTGGTACGTATTACGTTATTACAGGCGGTACAACAACGTTCACATTGTCAGCAACCGCAGGCGGTACGGCTTTAGTAACAACCGCTGGAACAACAACAGGTCTAACGTTTAACCCAGTGACACCGTTCCAAGGTCAGTTCACATCTGTAACTTATTACGGTAATAACGTTGCTCCCTCACTGTCTTATTTTCAACCAAATGCTAACAATCTTTGGCAGTTTGAGATTGGATATGACTCAACCGGTGGCAATCAGAATAAGTTAGTTGCTCATCCAGGGCAGAATCTGTCCGCAATTGATAGCACGGTCAATACTCGTCCTTTGTTTGGTAACTTTACCAGTACAGCATTAAACCCAGTTGGCGTGTTTACAGCAACTGGTACAACAACAAATGGATCTCCTAACGTTACATTCACAACGACCAATTATGCTATGGGACCAGGTGTCTCTATATCAGGAACTGGCGTACCGTCCAACACAACCATAGTCTCATCTAACCTGGTTAGTAATAACTTTACTCTGGCAAACGTTGCGGTGACGGGTACGGCTGGACAGTTTTCATGTAGCTCAACGACTCTTATTTCAGGCCAGCAAGTCATTGTGACTGGCGTACTGACGGGTACAGCTACAGGTATATCAGCAGGCACTTACTACATCATTGCGACTAACGGATCGACAACATTCACATTGTCCACAACATCCGGTGGATCAGCGATTACGACTACAGCAGGCACAACGGCTGGACTGACTTTTGTTGCTCAAGTAGCTAGCGTATGGACAGTTGTTATGAGCGCTAATGCTACGGCCTCTGGTACGGTTACGCTGACATTTGATAACAACATTTCCGTATCTGGCGGAGTTGTTATGCTTCACCCGTATCTATTTGTTTACGGTAACAACGGCCTTATTCAGAACTGTGCGGCGTCCGACTTTAACAACTGGACAAGCGCAGACTCAAACGCCAACAACGTGTCTACAGGTAAGATCGTTAAGGGTCTACCTCTCAGGGGCGGTACAACATCGCCTGCTGGACTGTTCTGGTCTTTAGACTCAGTTATCCGCGTCAGCTACACACCGTCAACGGTAGGTGGTGTTAATTACTACTGGAAGTATGACTTGATTACGAGTCAGAGTTCAATCTTGTCTTCGTCCTCAGTAATTGAGTATGACGGATTGTTTTACTGGATAGGTGTTGATCGATTCCTCATGTATAACGGTGTTGTACAAGAGATACCCAACAGTCAGAATCAAAACTGGTTCTTTGACAACCTTAACTACCAACAGCGTCAAAAGGTCTGGTGTACAAAAGTGACTCGTTGGGGTGAGATCTGGTGGTTCTATCCACGCGGTAACGCGACAGAGTGTACAGATGCAATCATTTACAACGTGCGTGAGAAGACTTGGTACGACGCAGGCCAAGCAGTTGGAGCCCAGCGCTCAGCAGGCACATACACTGAGGTTTTCCATTATCCAGTAATGGGTGGATACGCGCCAAACAGCGCAGGCAAATACACGCTTTGGCAACACGAGACTGGTACAGACCAAGTCTACACGAACCAGGTTGACGCGATTAATTCATATATTGAGACACCGTCTTTAGGAACATATGCAGGTCTGGTAGGTTCTACTCAACAGCCTGGAGATAACGTTTGGACTCGTTGTGAGAGGGTTGAGCCTGACTTTGTTCAATCTGGAACTATGACGGTCACGGTACTTGGTAAGGGCTACGCGGACGATACAGACATAACCTCTGCGCCTTATCCTTTTGACCCAACGACTCTCAAAGTAGATATGCGTGAACAGCGTCGTGAATTGCGTTTGCGGTTTACGTCTAACGTTGTCGGCGGTAATTATTTCATGGGTAAAGTATTGTGTAGCCTGGATGTTGGTGATACTCGTAGTACTGCGAACCCTTCATAATGGCCGTAACTTACGACCCTCGCAATTTAACATGGGACTACTACTGTCGTCTCATGGAAGAACAGTTTGCTCCCAATCAACTTGGAAACGTTCCAGAAGAAAAATGGAGAGACTGGGTAGACGGGATGAACGGCATCGGGTATTTTGTTCAATCTGCTATTCCTGACCACAGAGGTTTTACCACTTGGCAGGAATGGGCGGCACAGTTAGTCGGAATAATGAGTTTGGATCCACAATGACACCTTCAGAAATTATCACAGCAGATGCTCTGCAACATCATGTTGATCCCCAACATGTCTTAGCCTATGTATCAGAGCAGGTTGCTTCGGCAAAGGGCAACGTGATGCAACACGGTAATAGTCTTTTGTTGTTGATTCATATGGGACAAGGCGCGGCTGAGTGTCATCTGTACACCCAAGACAATCCGATAGCACTGCGTAAAGCGTTAGTGGCTTTTCTCGACACGATTAAGAAAACACCTGTAAGACGTTTGTATGGAAAAGCAGACAACCCAGGTATATTGCAAATGTTGCATATGATTGGATTGAATGTAGAGCATTCTGACCAGCCCCAGTTCAACTGGATGGTTAACATATAAGGTGAAATAAATGGGAGCAGTATCCTCAGTTGCAAACGACATAACTGGCGCAGTTAAAGATGCCGGTAATTTCCTGAACAATACGGTAAAAGGTATTGAAAGAAATCCTTGGACCGCTATAGCAGACGCAACAGCGATTGCGCTTGGACAGCCTGAGTTGTTGCCGCTTATTAATCCTGCAATAGCGATTGCGCAAGGCCAAGATCCTACAAAGATTGCTGAGAGCGCGGCGATAGGTGCGGCACTTGGTCCACTGAGCTCTGGCATATCAGATGTGGCTGGAACTAATTTGGCTGGAAACTTTGCCTCTGGTGCAATTAAATCAGGTCTGAGCGGTCAAAACATGCTTGCAGGCGGTATCAACAGCGACCTCAATACTTTGAGCGGTGATGCTAATTCTGCGATTAAAGACTATACCGGCGTATCAGGACTGCCTACAGTAAACTTTGCTAAGCTGGCAAGCCCTGTTGTTGGTGAGCTAACGGGTTCTGGTGGGTCAAGCATGGGTAGATCTAATGCACCTTTGGCCAAGCCTGCAACAAACTCTTTGTCAGCCCAAACTGATTTGCCTGACCTTACTTTGGGTAATTTGGGCATGTCTAAATTGGGTTTAAGTTCTTTAGATCCAAATGCACAGACCGAACTAAAGTCTAAGAATACGGCCGGTGAAAACGGTGTTGAGCAAGTAGCGGTTGCCCAGGGCGGTTCAATTGACATGAGTAAGATGGTGCCTGAGTTGATGGAAGTTTTACAAAGACACATCAAGCCCAAGCACTTTGATCAAGGCGGTTCTAGTGTCTGGGACAATCCAGATGTAAAGGCTATTGATTGGAAGACCATGCAACAGAGCTTTACGCCTACGTTTGCAAAGACTTACGATCCAACTCTAATGACGTCTAAAGGATCTAACACGGCAGGCGTTAAGATAAATCCTCTCACATCTTTGGCTCAAGGTCCTTTGAGCGGATTAATTCACAAGGCTAAGGGTGGACTATCCAAGTACCACGAAGCGGCTCCAGAGGGGCATCATCCTGAGTTTATAACCGGTGTGACTGGATACTACGCAGGCGGTAGGGGTACAGGCCAATCAGACGACATTCCAGCGATGCTCCACAACGGAGACTATGTAATTGATGCTGAAGCTGTATCAGCGCTTGGAGACGGTTCTAGCAAGGCTGGTAACGATGCCTTAATGAAGTTTATGCACCAAGTTCCCCATGACAAGAAGATTGAAGGGGAGCCCGTACCGGCAAAGATAGCGGACGGTGAAGTTGTCCTTCCATCGTCCTTTGTAACTGCGTTAGGGCATGGCGACAACAAGTTTGGCGCAAAGATGCTCGACGCGATGAGAGAAGAGCTCAGAGAGCACAAAAGATCAGCACCAACGTCTAAAATACCACCAAAGGCAAAATCTCCTCTTGATTACCTCAAGATGGCAAAGGGTTAAACATGGCAAATCTGCTTCAATCGACACAACAAACGGCGACCACAGCGCCACAGTACTACACAGATTATTTAAGTAATCTTGCTGGAGCTGGCACAGCCGCGCAAAAGAATGCGCAGTTCGTTGGCCCAACCGATCTACAAAACCAGGCATTTCAAAACGTTGGATCAGCAACGTCAGCTTATCAGCCAACACTTAACCAGGCCGGTACTGCATTAAACCAAGCGGTATCAGGACCCTCCCCATTACAGGCGGGATCTAGCTACCTACAGTCGGCTACACAAGATCCATCACAGTTAGCGGCTCAGTACATGAGCCCCTATATCAATACGGTTGTAAACCAGATAGGGGATGCTAACTCACGTAACATTCAGCAAAACTTAGCGCCGGCGGCTATTGCTGGAGGAGTTTCAACTGGTCAGGCTGGATCACAAAGGGCTAATCAAGTCCTTGGACAAACGATTAACAATGCTAATCAAAATGCTTTAAATCAACAGTATCAAGCTCTGAATACTGGTTACAACACGGCTTTACAGACCGCTGAACAGCAGAATCAACTAGAGGGTACTTTAGGTAGTACAGCAGGTAACGAGGCGTCTTTGGGTCAGCAGAATCTGATTCAGGGAGGCACTCAGCTAGGTAATTTGGCTCAGACCAATCAAAACTTAGGACTGGGAAATATTAATGCGTTGTCTACACTAGGCGGTCAACAACAGACAATTGAGCAGAATAGACAAAACTATCCGCTCACAACTTTGTCTACCCTGGCAGGTCTTATGTCTGGCCAACAGGTTCCTACAACAACAAGCACAACACTCAATGCTTCACCTTTGTCTACACTTGCGGCACTTGGTGCTGGTGGTGCTGGACTTGCTCAGCTTGGAAGTGGATTGGGATCAATACTTGGAAGTAGTGGATCAAGTTTAAGCAACATGCTTGGATTTAATACTACGGCACCAACACAAAATGGAATAGATACTACAGTTCCAGCAGGAGGTGATCAAATTTTAACAGATAAATTTGGTAACCCATTGAATAGTACACCTGTAAATAATCCTTCTCCAACATCTGATAACACTAATAACTCGTCTGATAACTCAAATAATTAAGTGGGTAAAACATGCCTGATAAATCACCTTTAACTTTACCTACGTTGCCAAACGTAGAGAACATTGATTCATCAAAAATCAATTTAGCAGGTTACTACGATAAAGAACATCCAGAAATTGCCAATCAAATTGATCAATTTATGGATGAAAGAAATAAATATATCAACTCTTTAGAAGAGAGATATAAAAATCCTAATTGGTTCAAGATTGCGGCTGGGTTTGCTAAACCACAGTTGGGTGGATTCCTTGCTTCTTTAGGATCAGCTTCAGAAGCGGCTGGAGAACAACTAGAGTTGCAACGTGCGGTTGCTCCTACAATTGCGAAAATGCGAGCAGAAAATTCTATTTTTGGATCAAACTTAGCTCAAAAGAATGTACAGCAACAACTGTTTAATGAATGGGAAAAAGGCGGAAGTAAAGATTTAAAACTTGCTGGAAGAATTTATAACTTAGATCCATCATCTCCTGCGGCTAAAGCAGTTAAAAGCGTCATAGAAAACGCAAGCACTCAAGCTGGTACTCAGAGCACAACCCAACAAACAAGCTCTAGAGAACAAGAAGCAATGGGTAAAAATCCGTATTACATACCTACTGATCAAAACTTACAACAAAACTTTAAAGCCCGTGCTTTACAACAAAATGAAATTTTCAAAAAAGGTCTTTTAGATTCTGGGTTGTTTTCTCCAGATCAAGTTGCCTCAATGATGCCTAATGATTTAAAGTCAAATTACGATGCAATAACAAAACAGCAAGCTGAAAAACGCTTAACAGATGCAACAACTTCGGGACAAGTCCTAGCAAACAGTATGACTTCTTTGTCAAACTTGAGAGAGGCTAGAGACTTAGCAAAAGCTCCAGAAATGGATAAGCTTTTAGGGATTGGATCTGGACAAAATGCTGTATCTGCATTGATGGGATACATTACGCATAACGATGAAAGTAGCTATAACAAGCTAGGTGCGGCCGCGGCTAAACTTGCTCAAGATGATCCTGATGCTTACGCCAAATTTATCATTCTGCAAAAAGCTCTTAATACAAACGTTGCTCAGGCTCGTGAGTTGGTACAAAACCCATCTAATCAAACTACAAGTTTGTTACAGGCAACTTATCCGAATACGGCCATGCCACAGAAGGCGATTGTTAACTTGCTTGATTTAATGGCCGCTCAAAATATGAACGATGCTAGGATTGCCGCATTACGTCAATCTAACAAGTATCGTAATGTTAATCCTAACGTATTTGAATCTTCTGAAGAGTTCAATAACGTTAAGAGGCAACTTGAGCAACATAAGTCAGATATTGTTAATAACAAGTATTATGAAGATAGATTGCCTAGTGAATTTTATAATCACGATAGTATTTTTAAAGTTCCTGAAATCAAAGGTCCAAAGAGTACGAGTTCTTCACAACCTGCGGCAACTTCAACTACAGGCAAGCCACTGACATTGGCCGAAGTTCAAGCAGAACTTGAGCGTCGCAAAGCACAAAAGAAACCCTAAAGGTTAAATCATGGACTTATCAAAATTAACTGACGAGCAACTACAGATTGCGCTGAAAGTTGCAGAAGAGTCTAAGCGTCAAGGAGTAAATCCTGATTTTGTGTTACCTATGGTTATGCAAGAAAGCGGATTTAATCCTAACGCTAAGTCTCAGAAGGGCGCATACGGTGTTATGCAGTTAATGGATGACACTGCAAAAGGATTAAAAATTGATCACCATGATACAGATCAAAATATTCGTGGCGGTGTTACTTTAATTAAACAGCTAATGGCTGATCCCAATATTGGAAACGATCCATATAAAGTTTTAATTGGATACAACACCAGTGCAGATACGCGCAACAAGTATTTTAAATCTGGAAATTTATCAGATTTACCAGATGAAACACTTGCACACATAAACGGTGTTGCCGGTCATTATGGAGGAGATCTACCTTCTCCAGTTCACAATTCAAATAGTTCTGAAAATCAATCTGAGTCGCCTGCTCAGACTGAAAGTGTAGGCGACCAATCAGAACAAGAAGATCAAGATATGGGCACAGGAATGCGTCAACGTCCTGGCGCAAATAAAAGAACAACGATGCCTTTGCCTATGCAATCACTTGCAATGGGTGCGGCAGGCGCTGGTGCCGGTGCTCTTACTGGTGTAGCAAAATATCCTATAGCCTGGGGATATCACAAGTTAGCAGATGATGTTGCGGCGCATGAGGCTAATAAAGCTCAAGAAAGTGGATTGACTCGTACAGATAAACAAATTCTTGGGACGGGTGATAAATCAGAATTAACGGGTAGAGAAAGCCAAACTGGTTACAACATAAAAACTGCACAAGAAGCGGCAAGAGCTAAAAATCAAGGTGAAATTGCAAAATCAATTGGATTAAATCCTACTAAAGTTCTTGCTGAATCTGCAGATCTAGCATCAACTCCTTCTGGTGTTTTGGCGCCTAAAACAGCAATTGATCAATGGAAAGAAACGCTTAATCATGGTATAGAAATGGCTGGTTCAACAAACCCAACTTTGCGTGAACGCGGCAAAGCCATTTTGCAAAGATTGGGTTCTGTAGGTTCTGTACTTGGAAAATCATTCCCAGCAAAACTGGGTGAGTTTGGATTTGGAGCTGGAGCGGCAATTCCTTATTCTGTTGAATTAGCTCGTAATGATCATCCGCTTGCGGCGGCAGGGCTTCCTGTTGCTACTGGATTGGTTGCTAGTAAATTTCCTAAAACATTTGGAGGCTTAACTACTATGGGTGCTTTAGCAAGCACTGGGTATGCTATGGCTCATCCACGTGAGACTGCGGCTGGACTTGATTACAGCGATGTCAGTCCAACGGCGTTTATGGGTATGCCAGAAGAAACTACTGCGCCATTTCCTCAATATCAATCTACGGGTAATGCTGGAAGAGGTTATATAAATCCTCCTTTAGCTAACCGATAATTTTCCCTTAATGGGAACCTGGTCACGTCGAAAGAGTCTCCTCGGCGTGATGGCCTTGCAGTTGGCCATTTAACCCCTACCGCGTGGTAGGGGTCTTTTTGTTACTCAGCGCGTACTTCCGCCAACTTC
>Ga0208739_1000016_pt1 | contig 78913 bp, 117 predicted proteins | sample CryBogCBE27Jul09_FD_184566 | JGI IMG/M metagenome (GOLD analysis project Ga0208739, IMG submission 184566) | Freshwater microbial communities from Crystal Bog, Wisconsin, USA - CBE27Jul09 (SPAdes) (version 2) | ecosystem: Environmental > Aquatic > Freshwater > Lake | place: Crystal Bog... | reverse complement strand
GCGCGTAACGCAAAAATAAAGCAACACAACAAAATGCGTAAACGGCCAGCACGGCCAAGATGGTTGTCATTCTTTCACCTTTGATAACTCTTTTTTGTATGCTGCGGCAGTAGCCCAGGCAAGGTTGAGTCTAGCACACAGCCACTCAACGTCGCAACTAATTTGGTCGAGCAGGTCGGTGATGATTGGATTGACGCCTTCCAACCCATAAATGATATGGGAGCGCTCGATGATGGCGATTACTCGCTCTTCCTCAAGGTGCGTCATGTGTCCACCCGTCGAATTCCAACGAGATTGGACGGTCGCAAATAATGCAGAAGTCGCTCAATTCGCCCGTGCGAAAAGTTGGCGCAGCCTCGTGCGGCTCACCGTTGACTTCTGTGAAGATACCCATAAAACAAGCGTACACCTGCCCCCGCCAAAATCAACGATTACTTGACACCGCGCAAAAAAATGTGTAGTCTCTTGAGGCGGAAACTCCGCACCCTATAGGAGTAACAATGACTAATACGTCAGCAATTTTGGCCATCGCTGCGTCTTGGCTGGGTACCGCCGGTGGCGGCGTCACCCTGTTTATCAAGACAGTGAAGAAGTACGAGGCAGAGGCAATTAAATACCTCAACGAGATTGACAACTTGGTTAACGAGGTTCAGGCTTTGACCGACCAAGTTACAAAGGCAATCCCCGCCCCTGCGCCCGCTCCCGCTAAGGCAGTGGCAAAGAAGGCTCCCGCTAAGCGCAACCTGCGCTAAATAGCGGTGCTGCCGTAAGTGGCAGCATGTTCCGGGGTAGTTCAGTGGCAGAACAACCGACTGTTAATCGGTATGTCGCAGGTTCGACCCCTGCCCCCGGAGCCACTGTGAGGGATGGTGTAATTGGCAACACAGGAGGTTTTGGTCCTCTCGTTCTGGGTTCGAGTCCTAGTCCCTCAGCCATGGAAAACATTGTCATTGGAATAGCGGGTTTTGCGGGGGCCGGCAAGGACACCCTTGCCATCCAAATGGTAGAAAGGCTTGGCTTTAAGCGTCTAGCCTTTGCGGACCCAATGCGTGAGTCTCTTTACGCAACTAACCCCATCGTCCACGCCGACACCATGAATAAATTTTTTCGCCTTCAGCAAATTGTTGACGCTATCGGTTGGGACGCTGCTAAGCGCGAATACAAAGAGATTCGTCGTTTGCTGCAAACTTTTGGCACCGAAGGCGGCCGAAACGTGCTGGGCAAGAACATTTGGATTGACACGCTTAGCAACAAGTACGAGGGCGGAAAATTAGTGGTGCCAGACGTTCGTTTTGTTGACGAAGCACAACGCATCAAAGACATGGGTGGTTTCGTTCTTCGCATTGTTCGCGATGGCTACGAACCAGTAAATTCTCACGTTTCCGAAACCGCCTACGAAGGCTACGACTACCTTTTGAGCAATAACGAAAGCCCTGAAAAACTTTTTGAAAGTTTTTGCGAAATCTACTTGACACTGACCTAGCAACGAGGTTATCTTCTTCCGCATGGATAAATTCAACTGGATGGAAGAAGCGACATGCCGCGGTATGGACGTAAATATTTTTATGCCGGACGACGAGGGAAAGATTTCGTTGCCCAAGTTGCGTGCGGCGCAGAAAATATGCGCAGAGTGTCCAGTGAAGCAAGAGTGCCTACAATACGCAATCGACCTTGATATTACAGTTGGCATTTATGGCGGGATAAGTAACAAGGCTCGGCGTGAATACAAGAGCGGCAAGAAAAAAGCCACCTACAACAAGCCAGTCCGCAAGAAATCTTACGAAGAACTAAAGCATGGCACCATGAACGCTTACAGCCGTCACGGTTGCCGTTGTGAACCCTGCAAGGAAGTTGCGCGTATTCACTGGCAGGAAATGGGAAAGAAAAACCGTCAAGCAGCACAGGCAAAAGCAAAGGAGTCAGCAGCATGATTGATTTTTGGGCGGCGGTTATGCGGGGTCACCAACTCCACATTGAATACGCCAAGAGACTTCCTCGCAAGAAAAAGAAGTTCATCAAGAGCATCTTTAAAATTGCGGGGGACCTAGCAGGAGACTTCGCAATAGTCTCCATGGAATTTGACCGACAAGTAAGTATCCAGACGAGGGGTGACCGATGAATATCCAAGTAGCACACGTTTTGCTTGCTTTTGCTGCCGGCTATTGGTTGCGCGCATTTATTACTCGGGGTCACTAATGGAAGAAAAGTGCGACTGTCGCGAGGTTTTACGCGATTGGCCCGGTTGGGAATACAAGTACGACTACTGCCCTGAGTGCGGAGAGAAATTATGAGTCAATTTACATTTAATGAATTAGAAATGATTTCGGAGGCCCTTTATGCCAAGTGGGAACGGCTTAAGGAAACCGAACATCAAGTCTATTCCAACGCTATTCGTGGTCTAATGAATAGAATTACCAAAAAAAAGGATGCCCTTTGGGATGCGGAGCCTTCAAAAATAGAGCCCTCAACCCCCCTGAACTGCGAACACTTGACCGAGGGCTACGTTTTTATAAACCCGTTCAAAGAGGTCTACGGAACTATTGACTTCACCTACTGCCCGACCTGCGGAGAGAAACTATGAGCCCCGAAGAACTAAAGCCTAACGACCTCAAAGTTAAAGTTGAGTGCGACCACGCCATTGCCATTGCCCTTCACGGAACCGACCCAGTTGGTATCAACTTCAACTACTGCCCCAAGTGCGGAGATAGCCTATGACCCCCGACGAACGCCAAGCCCTACGAGAGAAGCACGGCAGATTTAAGTTTCGCGATAACCGAACCTTTTGTGTTTTTTGCCTAGATGATTACGGATTGGACAAGCCCCACCCTTGCGACGTAATCAAGGTACTGGACGCTACCGAAGAACTAAAGCCTAACGACCTAAAAACTAAAGTTGAGTGCGACCACGTTACCGGTTCGTGGATACCAACGGGTGCAGAGGACGATGAAATGTGGCTTGAGTTCACCTACTGCCCTAAGTGCGGAGAGAAACTATGAGTGAACGTTCGGCCACAGAAAACGCTAGTGAACGTTTGGCCACTTTGACCTCTTTCAAAAATTGCCAAAACAGTAACAAAGCCATTACGGAATTGACAACTTCTAAAGACTTTCTAGAGGGAATGCGTAAAAAGCATGTGCCCATCTTTCAAAACCGAGGCAAAAAGGGCAACATCAACTACTGCGTAGGTTGCAAGGGCCCAAATGATACGTTAATTCAAAATTGGCCTTGCGATGTTGTGCGGGTGCTTATTTACTTGGAGAAACAGGAATGATTGAAAGAATGGCTATTGCGGCACAAAACCGCGCAGAGGAACTCCTGCTAGAACTCATCTCCGAACGACTACTCAAGCACAAGCCACCATCAAAGGAAGAAGTCGAAGCCGACGACAAGCGCATGACTGCTCTTGGCTACCCACCCAGTGAAATCGAACTGGCGCACCGCAAAGGGTACGACATGGGATGGTGGGAATGCTACGAAGTGCTCAGCAACCTCATCACCGCACACAACGATGAGAACGACTACCGTAGGCAACGGTAAATAACGAACAAGCGTCTACAGATAACGCTATGTGTACACAGTTAGAAACAGGTGAAATGTAATGTTAGAACAAGGAAACTACTCATACCTCAACCCAGCCGAGGACTTTTCACTGAACTGTCAAGCCTGCGGATTTACCGAGGAAGAAGAACAAGCCATCGTCAAGTTCTTTGCGTACATACGCCAAGCCGAGGAACTGAAGCGAGCGAGCGAAAGGCTATTCAGCGAATGACCCTCGACACTCGTGACACATACATCACAACCAACAGAAAGGACGCATTGTGACAAATCTGTCACCCGAAGAACGCCAAAAATTGCGAGAAAAGCACGCCAAATGCTCTTGTGGACATTGCACCTCTAACGAGTGCTCCGCCGGTTGTGTTGGCGATTACCCCTGCGACGCACTTCGCGTACTTGACGTACTTGAAAAAACAGAAAAGAAACTGACTCACTACAGGCGCCAAAGAACCCTGCTTAGAGATTTAGTGACCGAGATGCTGGAGAAGCAATGAACTCTGCCGAACGCCAAGCCCTACGAGAGAAGCACCGTCAGTACGGCTCCTACTGCTTTACCTGCGGATACTGGAACGAAGAGGTGGGCGATTACGACTCAGCCTCCTACCCCTGCGACGTAATCAAGGTACTGGACGTTTGGGAGGCAAATAGCAAGAAAGCCCTTGACGCTCTCGACCACATCAACACAATGCGAGTAGATGAAGACGACTTCGAGTGGATAGAGACTGCTGAAAACATTCTAAACGGAGAGTAAGTTGAACGTTCACTTTTCATCCCAGCACGCAAACTGGCGTACTCCCGAGGGAATCTACAACCAACTCAACGAAGAGTTTGGGTTCAACTTTGACCCCTGCCCTCTTTACGGGGAGTTCTACGCCGAACAAAACGGGGCGGTAGACGGCCTGAAAGTTAATTGGGGGTACACCACCTTTTGTAACCCGCCTTATGGCAAAGAGATAAGTAAGTGGACTGCCAAAGCCCGGGAAGAAGCCGAGAAGAACAAGACCGTTGTTTTGCTTGTCCCCAGCCGCACCGATACCGCGTGGTGGCACGATGATATTATGAAGGCGGACGAAATCCGGTTCATTCGTGGCCGGTTAAAATTTGGCGGGGCAACTAGCGACGCTCCGTTCCCTAGCGCAGTTGTTATTTGGAGGAAAGAGGACTAATGGAGATTCAGACAAAATTTAAGTTGGGGGACGTGGTTACCAACCACCTCGACGAAAAGGGACCCGTAACCATCATCGAAACAGTTACGCTGCGCACAGACCGCGGGGCGCAGGAAACGTGGGTGACCTACACCTACAACGGGCTTAAAGGCAGCGGTACGGAGTTCTACGGCCAAGAAGAAGATTTAACACTTGTCGAAACGGCCCCCAGCGCCTATACTGACGTTGACCCGAAGTAGGAAGGAAGAGAAATGACCGACGAAAACACCACCCGCATCAAGTTGGACTTCACCGCGGACGAACTCGAGCAGATTGTGGCCGGTATGCGAGCAAGCGGGCTCAAGTTTGACGAGTTCTTACAACTCGCGCACGACATGGTGAAACAACAAAATCAACAATAATTATCGGCCGCTGTAAACAATACAATTTGCTGTTCTACAGAAAAGCCTAATTAGCAAACAAAGGTCCAACGCTACTTACGGGGACCTTTAAAAAATTTTTCCCAGAAAAATCGTCATTACGCCGCTTCGCGGGAATAATGCTGCACACAGCGAACATTAACCACGTTAACGTTCTATATATAGAGAATATAGTGCTGAAGAGTGGTTAGAAGGCTGGGTACCTCGAGACCATGCCACGGAAAGACGTGGCTGCCCCCGGATTAAAAATCTCGGCTAAACGAGGCCAGCACAATCCCCACGACAATTATTGCCATCACTACAAACGCGTCAATCAAGCCCGCGCCACCGGTTCAAACCGTAGGGGTTCTTTGCAGCCTCTGACTTCCACACAACGATAGAACCGTCAGGCAACTTTATAAACCTGTCTCCCAGGGTCGCGTACGCAGTGCCCCAGTAACTTTCTGACTCAATTCGTACGCCCTCTAGAACCCGCGAACCGTTCTTGTAGACCCAAGTTACCTCAAAGGTGGCAGAGGGCGCGAGAAACGATTCTAGGGCCTTCTCATCGAAGTCTGTGTCAATAGGCAATACGTCTACCGTAATCTTGGTGTCGTCGGTGTCAAATGCGGGCTTGCACTTGGCACAGTTCCCCCCGCAATTTTTTTTGGCACTAGGGGTACTCTTCAAAAGTGAGTCCCCCCACCCCTTCAAACTTTTGTCTTCCTTCTTGTTGAAGTGGATGTTGTCGATGTTCTTGACGAAATACTTCTCAAAGCCAGAAAGGGACTGAACTGTAGGCACTTTGTCCGTGGCCACAATATAGCCGTTCTTGTCGACAAACTCGGTCATGTAGAACTCGCCCTTCTTATAGATGCGTAGTTCCAAACGTTGACGCTGAGCGGTGTCAAGAGCAGTAAGGATGACGACGCTGTAGTCGGTCACCCCCGCGAAAATTTTTGAAACCTGCTCGATGTTATTGCCCTTCCATACCGCATACTGGAAGATTTCGCCGTCTGAGATTCGCTTGCACTGTGCCATAGGTACATAGTGTACCAGAAGCCGCCGAAACCTGTCCACTCTTTGTGCTGAATTGAACAGATGTTCGGATATATGGCAATGAATTATATGCGTGTTGGTACCGGGCCGATCTAGTCGTGTTACCGCTTCGCGTCGCTGGCGCGTTATGCTGGTCGCGTAGCGACAACCCCGCTACCGGCGCGACAAGCGCGCCGCACAGCACAGAAAGGTGACACCTATGTCACGTACTAACAACAACAACAGCACGCGCAAGGCGTGCGGAACTGTATTTACAGAACCGACAACGCTTAGCGCGTTTGTCTACAACAACGACGGCGCAACACCGGACGATGACACACAAGCGTTAGTGTCCGTGTCGGTGGAGACTGGCGCGCTATTGGCGAACGTCGCGGACGCGGTGTCGTTGTCCGTCGCGGACGCAACGTCCGCTATCGGTAACCGCACCGGCGCGGACGCACAGCGCGCCTATGTCGGCGCGCTGTTGTCTGGCGCGTGGTCTAGTGCCGTCGCGGACGAAGCGCGCCGACACAGCGGTAACGCGTGGAAGTTCACAACGGCCTGCGTCGTAGACAACGCGCTCGCGTCGCTTACCATTAACGCGGAAGTAGAAACCGGCGGACACGATGGCAATAACCGGACGTTGTACCTTGTCGCTACTGTGTCTACGTTCGACACCGGCGCGGAAGTTGTCCACCACGTTCACAGCGCGCGCAACGCTACGCGCATCACCGCGTCGTGCGGTTGCGTTAAGGCTTATCGCGGTGTTGTTGTCGGTGATGCGCTAACGCTAGGTGTTCACGATGTAGCGCGCGCTATCCGCGCGTTGCGTGTCGCGGTTGCCGGTAGCGGTACTGTGTCCGCTATCCTGAACGCGGTTAAGGCACAGGAACAGCACAGCGCGGAACAGTTGTCGAACGTGCCAAACATTTGGACTGGTGGCGTAATCCGTCGCGATAAGGCGCGCGTGTCCGGTGTCGCGTTGTCGGAAGTGGCGCGCGAGATAGCGACGCGCTAACCGGCGCGGATAACCGGCGCGGAAGTTGCGCGCCGGTTATCCGGTGGCGCGTGTCCGGCGCGCGTGTCCGTAATGGGCGCGCGCGCCGGTTGCGTGTCCGGCGCGACGTGGGCGCGTGGGCGCGCGACGTGGGCGCGTGGGCGCGTGGGCGCGTGGGCGCGTGGGCGCGTGGGCGCGTGGGCGCGCGACGTGGGCGCGTGGGCGCGTGGGCGCGTGGGCGCGTGGGCGCGTGGGCGCGTGGGCGCGTGGGCGCGTGGGCGCGCGACGTGGGCGCGTGGGCGCGTGTCGTTGTCCACAACTTATCAACAAGTAATCCACAGGGCTGTGGATAACCCTCGATCGGCCCCTATCGCGCCCGTGTATGCGCGTGCGCCGAGAGCGTTTCAGGAAATTCCCCGTGTGCGCGATGTATTTCAGGGGTGGTCACGCGTGCGTAATCGCGCCCGTGTGCGCGTGCGCGCCCGTGTGCGCGTGCGCCTGCGCGCCCGTGTGCGTGCGTGCGTGTGCGCGCCATCGCGCGTATGCGTGCGCCTGCGTGTGCGCGTGTGCGCGCGTGCCATCGCGCGCGTGTGTGAGCGCGCGTGCGAGCGCGCGATAATTCTGTAAATACGCGCCACGCGTGAGAGAAATTTAGGGAATTGCCCGACGTGCGAATGTGTTCCTGGAAATCGCGCGCGTGTGTGAGGGAATTCCAGGAAATCCTCGCGTGTGTGCGTACACTACGCGCGGAGGCGCATCAGGAAATCGCGCAAGTGTGTGGGAAATCCTTTTTTTCCCGCGCGCAAACCCTTTTTTTACGCGTGCGCGCAACTCCTTTTTTTTCGCGCGCGTATGCGGGCAGCATTTTTTTTCGCGCGCGATAAATCGTGCTGACCAATCGCGCGACGGCGCACACCACCGTCACCAGGAAAATTCACGGAATTCTCTGTGGTGGAATTGTATAGTGGGGTGGTATCGCGCTCGAGGTGGCACTACCACCTCCCCTATTCGGGGAGGCGGCGTGCGCTTGGGTGACGGCGCTTGGCCTGTTCGACGGCCTCGGCCTCGGCCAACTGAAGGGCGGCCTCCTGCCAGTTCCAGACCAGAGCGACCACGCCGTTGCTGGCGTTCTTGCGGTGTTCGGACTTCTTCATAGTGTTCCTTTCACTTAGCGGGCTTGTCCCGCTGAAACCAGATTAACACAACGGCTCGCATCGCGCACGCGCGATTCGATCGGCCAGTGATATGCTGGATTTCGTCAGGGGGCAAGCCCCTGCCAATACCCCAAGGGGATACTAATGGCTTTCACTCAGCGACTTCAGGGCGACGTTTCAACCGGCAACGGAATGGGCGTAAACGCTTTCGGGCAAGAGGTGCGTATTGAGTTCTGCTGTCGGAACAACGCCGACGGCTACGACTGCGGTTGCGGAGAGGAGTGGTGAGAGGGGCAATCGCGCGCATACGCAATCGCGCCCGCGCGATGGAACCGGCTTAGTAATCTGTTGATGTAGTGATGTTGCTACCTTACGAAAGGATTTATTATGTGCGAACACGGCGAGAAGTCATCAGAGCAGGTCTGCGGTATCTGCTGGGGTGAGCCTACCCCCACCCTTGTCGCTCTCCTCGGTTGGGGGGAGTGATGGGGGTCATCGCGCACGTGTACGCGTATGGGCGCGATGGTCATCGTGTTTATGAAATCGTGCGCCCGCAAATGGTAAGTTCTCGGAAGCATTTCATAAAACGTTTGTGACGCAGATTTGTTTCATCGCGCTAAAAAAAATGCCTTATCGCTTTTCCACGCCCCGATTTGATTTTATCGCTATTTGGGGTAGGCGGACAGCAAGACTAAGGCATAACCCGAGGACGCAGTGCCGGTGGGCATACCAACAGTGTAGCACAGGGGGAAGCATCGCGCTCGCGCGATTAGAAGCGTTTCTGGTATTCTGGTGGTGTTCCGGCGAAAGGCGTCGGGCGGAAAGGTAGTTATGTCGGTTCCACGTCACCACCGCAACGCGGTCTTGGCTCAGTTGTTTGAGTTCCTTACTCTCGTTGTGGGTGCTATTACCCTTGTTCTCACTGAGACTGTGTTGTTCTGGCAATACTCAGGCAACGAGTTCGGTGCGTTCCTGCTGTTCTTGCTGTTCTTCGTGGCCGGTGGGGTTCTCATCCCTATCATCGTAAAGCGGTTTAGGGCTCTGTTCCTGTAAGGGGTCGGTGGGGTGGGTGGTCTAGGCCACCTGCCCCGCCGATTTTTTTGACCATTTGCCTATCGCGCCCGCTCGATTATTGCGGGAATCGCGCGCCCTTACTTGGCAGCAACGCCAAAACATTTCATAAAAATCGCGCGTGAAGAAAGTATTTCGGAAAGCCGGCCACGTTTTCGCAAGACTTCCGCGTTCGTGACCGGCTTTCTATTTCCATTGTAGCAAAGTCGGCTCTAATCGCGCTCGCGCGATTTGGACCGCTTCTGGTATTCTGGGGGGGCAAGGGGAGATGCCCCGAGCGAAAGGCAAGGCTATGAACGGATACGACGAGCAGACACAGCGCATTCTCTCCAACCTTGAGGGCGTGGACTTCACCACCTTGAGTTTGTGGGAGTTCGAGGACTTGTTCGAGGACCGAGACCCCTTCGAGTTCATTTAGGCGGTGAGGGGCGGGGGCGCAAGCCCTCGCCCTTTATCCCCGCAACTCGTATCGCGCACGCGCGATTAGAACCGGATTTGTTATGCTGGGGGGGTAGCCAAACGAAAGGGAGATTATGGCATACAGCGAGACAATAGAGAGCCGTAGGGGCGAGGTTCTAAAGGGCGCACAGATTACAGAGGTGCTAAAGGCTCACGGCTTAGGCATACAGGGGTTTGCGTCGTTCCTAGATGACATTGGCGGCCTAGAGGAATACAACGAGGGCGGCATCCTTTGGGAAGAACTGATGGGGTGGTTGGGCTACTAGCCCAATCACTTCACCCATCGCGCGTATACAGGTTCTTATCGCGCCCGCGCGATTTGGGGAGTTTTGTTATGCTGGAAACGTCAGAGAGAAAGGACACCAATGAAACTGACACTGAGAGGCAAAAGGGTAGTTGTGTGGGGCGTTGCGCTGTTGGCGTATGCGCTGGCGTACTTCCACTTCGATAGCGAGATACCGCTAGACAACGTGGACGTTGTGCGTCAATGGGTGGCGGTCGGCCAGTCGCTACTAGTGGCGGTTCCGGTGCTGTTCGCCGGTGCTTACTTCGCAACACGGAAGGAGTAAGCAGTACCCTTATCGCGCACGCGCGATTAGGGGGTCGCTGTGTTATTCTGGATTTGTCGGGGAGACGCCCCGCGGGAAAGGCAACAACAATGGCAACACACACGAGCAACCGAGAGGCGTGGCGTTTCATCGCCGAGCGCAAGCCGTTTCAGGGTAGCAACCTACGAGCGGAATACACGCTAGGGGACTACCTTATCTATTCCTACTCAACGCTAGTTGCATACATCGCTAAGACCGGCGAAACGTGGATTACGCCCGAGAAGTACAGCCAGACAACCGGACGGCACAAGTCGCACATTCGCCGAGGGTTCGAGGCGTACAAGGACAAGCACGACACGCCCGAGAAGGTCGCAAGTCTGTAAGTCTGCTAGGGGTCGGGGTGGGTTGCCCTGCCCCCTAGCAACACCCCCCATCGCGCGTTTTGATTTCTATACTCTTTCTTCCATCGCGCCCGCGCGATTTGAGCCGTCTGTGTTATTCTGGAAGCAACGGGGAAACGCCCCGAGGGAAAGGCAGGCATTATGTCTGAAGCACGCACGTCGGTATTCCTCACCGACGTAAAGCCCGAGACGGTTTACGTCTCAGTTAGCCTAGAGGACGATTTGGTCGTTCTCGACCTTGACGGCCTCACGGTTTATTCGCCGGTAGCGGTCATCAAGGAAGTTCTGGCTCAGGCTGCCGAGCGCAAGTTGGCCGAGTAGTCCGAGGGTGGGTCGGGGGGAAACCCCCGACCTAGCCCACCACTGCCATCGCGCCCGCGCGATAGAACCCGATTTGTTATGCTGGAAACGTAGGGGGCAAGCCTCTGCGGGAAAGGGTACAAATGTACAGGTTAATTATTTGCAAGGACGGCTCTATTGAGTCGGAGGTCAAGTTCGACAACTATTCTTCGGCGGTGACGCTCTGTGAGCACCTTCGCCAGCAGGCTTGGAAGCACGAGGAAGTGGACTCGGAGTACTACGTCACTCGCACTGAAGTCGTGTATTAGGAAAGGTCGGGGTGCAGTTTTGCCCCGCCCTTTTTTATCGCGCACGACTTTTCCCCATAATAGTCCAGTAATTTCTATCGCGCCCGCGCGATTCGGCCCTTGTTGGGCTAATCTGGGTGTGTTGCCGGAGACGCCGGCGACGTGGAAGGGGTTCCTATGCTTACAGCAACTAAAGTTGTGGAAGCGGTCAAGGCTAATGGCGGTGTATCGCTGAACATTGACGGCGCAGCGCCCACTAGCGGTTTTATGGTGTCGCTGGGTGCTAAGTGGTCTTACGTTGCCAGCGCGGACGTGTTGGACGACATTGCCAGCGCCGTGAACGTTGTGGGCGGTTTTCTCAACCGGCACAAAGTAGAGTTGTCCGCTAAGACTAACTATCTCGGTGCGTGGTTGTATGAAGGTCAGGTGTACCTAGACGTATCGGAATGCGTGAGCGACATTGACGACGCGGTGAACGCCGGCATTGAACGTAATCAAATCGCAGTCTGGGACGTTGTCGCCGGTGCGGAAATCGCCACCGGCGGAAATGGGGAGGTGTGAATGCCCCAAATCCTAAATCGCGCACATATTAATCGCGCTCGCGCGATGGAGAAATCCAGCAAATCCCTAGTCGCGCGCGGCACGCCAGGAAAACTTTCATAAAAACTCCGTGATGAAAGTGTGTTTCTATGAGCGTCTTAGTCGCTCGCTTCGGCGTTCCCTGTTCTCCGGTGTCTAAGAACCTTACCGGCAGTGTCCGTTCTCACTGTTTGCTACATACCTTTCCTTCCCTCTGTTGCCAATAAGTATAAGCCAAATGTCCCATCGCGCTCGCGCGATTTAGGGATTTCTGGGCTATTCTGTTTGGGCAGGGGGAAACGCCCCCAGCGAAAGGAAAGAAATGGCAACCATCAACCTAAAGGTGTCGAAGGCGAAACTCGTCTCGGCACTCGAAACCAAGTTAGAGCAAATCAAGACTAACAAGGCTAACGAAAAGAAGGCACTTCAGGTTCACGAGAAGGCTGTAGAGGCGTGGCGTAAGAAGGTCTTGGCGAGTATCCCCAAGACCCGAAAGCCGGACGAGTTCTCAGTCTGTACGCTCGGCTACGGCTCGTTCGCTGGCAAGACTAAGGTAGAAATCACCTACTACCTCGACAAAGCCCCCGAACGTCCTGAGAACGACGTGGAAGCGTTGCCGGACTACGCCTACCGCGAAACAGTGTCGGACATTGAGAGTGCGCTTCGTATCCTCGCCCTGAGCGACGAGGAGACAGTCAGCACTAGCACCTACAAGTCTGTGGCTAAGTACCTTTAGCCCAGCCAAAGGAGTGGGTCGGGGTTCTGCCCCGACCCACTCCGCCTTTCCCCCTAGGGCATCGCGCACGCGCGATTGGGGGGATTTCTGCTAATCTGGAGTTGTCGGGGGCAAGCCTCGACGGAAAGGGAAACAATGGAAACCATCTGGCAGTCAGTATTGACAAGCGAGTTCGTATCGGGTCTCGACCCTGACAACTTGCCTTACCTTATCCGCGACTTGGAAAAGTCTGTGGAAGCAGTCTGCCGTGAGTGGGGGTTGCTCTAATGGGTAGCCTTCACGCTCACGAGTTCGCAGAGTTGGCCGGCGAGGGGGTGATTAGCCTAGAGCAGTCTATCGCTGTTCATCTCACCAGCAACCACTATCCGCCCGTGCCAACGTCAATGGTGCCGGCCTGTATTCAGGCCATCGAAGCCTGTAACGAGGACGAAGCCGACCGCCTTATCGACTTGCCCGACGGCGTGTTCTGGCGTCTGGGGGCAACGTCTGCGCCAGCGTGGGCAGTCGTTGAGGGGCATCACCTAGAGCCGTGGGTCTACTACGACGAGGACTGAGGGGTGGCGGGGCGAAAGCCCTGCCATTCCCCCCACCTAATCGCGCACGCGCGATAATCCAGTAATTGTGGGACAATAAACGTATCGCGCCCGCGCGATTTAGCAGTCTTTGGTGTATCATTGAGGTATCGGGGAAGCGCCCCGATAGGAAAGGAAGTTATGGCAGAGCGTTCTGACGCACGAGTTAGCACCGATATCCACTTGCGAGGTATCGAGACCGAAATTGAGGTCACCTACTACGACAACTTTGTCACTGTTGAGTTCGGCAACTGGCGCAACGGCACGACCAAGTTGTATCTGACCAAGGAGCAAGCACAACTGCTCTCCAACAAGATTGCCCAAACCGCCCTTGCGGATATCTACGCTGTAGCGTAGTCGGTGGGTGGGTCGGGGGAAACCCCGACCTACCTACTACCCCCCTATCGCGCCCGCGCGATTTAGGGTTCCCTGTGATACGCTGTTGGTGTTCCGGAGAAGCCGGAGCAGGAAAGGTAAGTATGGAAGCAATTGAGATTACAGTTAAGACTTCTGTTAACGCACAGGAGTTCTGGGATGAAGTTACCGGCTGTGCTTGGGAAACGTGGGACTGGTGGACTGGCGTTCACTTTGACTCTCCCCTCGGTGCGGAAATTGGTGCAATTAGCATCGACTACATCGACCCCGAGACCGACGAGGAGTGCGAGGAAACTCGTGTCATCACCATTCACGACTTGGTGTCGGCCTACGAGAAGGCGTCTGCGGCTCACTATATTGACTGGCAGAACCTCGACGCCTCGTCCGGTGACGTTATCTTCCAGTACGCCATCTTTGGCGAGGCCGTCTACGGCTAATTGTTTCACGTGAAACATCTCCCCGGGGCCGGTTGGGTTGGCTGGCCCCGGGGATATTACCCCCCCCCATCGCGCGAGCGCGATAGGAATAGTCCAGGGATTTCCCTACGCGCGGATGCGGCTGCGCGCCACAAACGTTTTGGGAAAGTTCTGTGATGCGAATGTGTTTTTAACGCATCGCGCGCGCGCGATTAGACCAGTGATTTGGTATGCTGGGTGTGTTCCGGAAACGCCGGCACAAGAAAGGTAGAAATGGGTCTCGACCAATACGCATACAAGGTGGATGCTAATCCACTAAACACCGACTTCTCGTTTGAGCGTGAGGATGACGAGGGTGTCACCATCTACAGCGAAATCGCCTACTGGCGTAAGCACCCCAACCTTCAGGGCTTTATGGAAGCCCTGTGGAACCACAAGCGCATCGAACAGCCCAACAACGGCGTGGATGAGGACGCTTGGTTTAACTGCCAGCCGGTTCGCCTCACCCTAGAGGACTTGGCCGACTTGGAGAAGTGCGTCAAGAACAAGTTGCTTCCCAGCACCACTGGCTTCTTCTTCGGTGATGACGGAGACGATTATTACAAGAAGGATGACCTTAAGTTCATTAAACAGGCTCGTAGTGCCATCAAGGACGGCTACGAGGTCTATTATGATAGTTGGTGGTAACCATACTGACGGCTAGTTTGCGGCCGTCACAGGGCGTTCTAGGGGTCTCTCAGAGGCTTCTAGAACGCCCACCTTTCCAACCATCGCGCACGCGCGATTGGGAAGGTTTCTGTTATTCTGGTTTCGGCGGGGAAAAGCCCCCCAAGAAAGGTAAGTATGCCAACTTTACAGCAATACATTGAGGCGTGTGAGGAAACCGCACCAGAGGGCGCCGTTGTCGCTTTCTACAACAACGACCCTTATTGGGCAACGTATGAGAAGGCCGACGTCGACGACTTTCGGCGCTCACTAGAGGACAGTTATCGGGGAGCGTATGACAGCGGTGAGGAATACGCTGAGGAGTTGACTAGTCAGTATTACATCATCCCCGATGGTTTGGAAGCGTACATTGACTACGAAAGTATGTGGACTGATATGCGTTATGGGGGCGCTTGGTTCGTTGACGGCTACGTCTTTGTTCCCTGCTGAGCCGGCCGGTCTCGAAGTTTGAGGCCGGTGGCTTCTATCGCGCCCGCGCGATTGGGGAGACGTTTGGTAATCTGGGTTCGCAAGGGGAAACGCCCCGAGCAAGAAAGGAAACACAGTGGCAACGCAATACGCAGTGACCCTAGATTTGGGCAACCTAAAGGGCCCAGACGGAAACGCCTTGTCTATCGTGGCTAAGGCTAAGTCAGCACTAAGTCAGTTGGGCGAGTCTCGTCAAGAGATTGACAACTTTATCAGTGAGGCACTTAGCGGTGACTACGACCACGTTATCGAGACTGTGCGCAGTCGCTTCCACTACGTCACTTGGACTGGCTACAGTCTGGGCGAGGACAGTGGGGATGAGTGGGATGATGACGATGAGTGAGGGGCTGTCGGAATACGAACGCCTTTTGCTCATTGAGAACCTAAGAGACTTGCGTGGTCGTATCGGCAACGATGCCAACGAGCAACTGGCTACGGCTATCGGGTCGCTTATCTGGTCTATAGGTGGCGGAGATGAGTAAGTACGTTTATCAGGCAAGGGTAGTGCTGGAGTTCTTTGTTGAGGCTACCAGCGCCGAGGAAGTCGAACCAGCGGTTCAGGTCTTTATGAACCACATAGCCGAGGCCGACCAGTTACTAGAAAGCCCCTATTCTTGGGAGTTTGCCGACTGGCAGATAACCGAGGTGGCCGATGAGGACGAACTTGGCGAGTGCGACACCTGTGGAAAGTCGTATGATTTGGCTAGTCGTGACGGCCGGTGCGGAGACTGTGGCAACTGCTCCGACCACTGTACCGATTAGCCGGTGGCTACCCCGAAGTTTGGGGTAGTTGCCACCCATCGCGCCCGCGCGATTAGGGGATTTGTTGATACACTGTTGGCATACCGGAAACGCCGGTTAGGAAAGGAAACAATGTCGGAACACGAACACAACCACGAGGGCTTCATCATCAACGAGAAGGAGTTTGAGTTGCTGGGCGGTGCTGTCTTGCTGGCTACGGCAGGTGCTTACGTTGAGTGGCAGGCTGACGAGAACGACTTGGCACTTCAGTTTATTGCCAACGACTACCGCGACCTGCTCAACAAGTTGGCACCTTACTCAAATATCATCCAGTCAACTTTCACTAGCGACGAGTTCACTCGGAACATCAACAAGCAGATTGAGGAACGCAAGGCGCAGAAAGCGCAAGAAGCGCAGGGTTAGCCGGTGCGACAGGGTGGGGAAACCCACCCTGTCGTATCCCCCGAACATATCGCGCGCGCGCGATTTGGGGAACCAACTGATACGCTGTTTGTGTGCCGGAAACGCCGACACGGAAAGGGATGAAATGAACGCCTACGAAGTAGTGGCCCAGACGATTATTGACCAACTCGCAGAAGGTACCGCACCTTGGCGTAAGGAGTGGGTGGCGAGTGGATACGTGCCTAAGTCGCTGTCCTCACGCAAGCGGTACAACGGCATTAACCACTGGCTTCTGTCGTTCTCCGCATATGCCAAGGGCTACAACTCGCCTTGGTGGGGTACGTACAAGCAGATTACCGAACTTGGTGGCAACGTCATCAAGGGCGAGAAGGGTACGCCGGTAGTTCTGTGGCGTCAGTTGGAGACCGAGGACGCCGACGGCAAGCCCAAGAAGGCAGTGGTGATGCGTTACTTCACTGTCTTTAACGCCGAACAAGCGGAATGGGAGAAGGGAGCGCCCAAGTACGAAGCGCCGTTCTCTCGCCCAGACTTCGAAATTATCGAAGGTGCTCAGCGAGTTGTAGGGGATTACTTCGGGCGAGAGGGTGCGCCTAAGTTGTCGTATGACGGAGATAGGGCTTTCTACTCGCCGTTGACCGATAGCATCACGTTGCCCGAGCGAACCAAGTTCACTACCGACCACGGCTTCTACGCCACTTCTTTCCACGAGATTGCCCACTCAACTGGTCACAAGAACCGGCTCAACCGAGAGGGTGTCGTTGAGGGTCACGGCTTCGGTTCGGCACGCTACTCAGAGGAAGAGTTGGTGGCAGAGTTCACCGCTGCTTTCCTGTCCGCCGAGACTGGCATTCTGCCAGAAACGCTGGACAACTCAGCGTCCTACGTGGCGAGTTGGTACAAGGTGCTTAAGAACGACCCGAAGTTGTTGGTCAAGGCAGTGGCACGAGCACAGAAGTCGGCGGACTACGTGCTGAACCGCAAGGCAACCGAGACCGAGGGGGCGGTGGAGTAATCCACCGCTTTCCCCCAATCGCGCACGCGCGATGGCGGCGTCAATAAATCCTAAAGAAACGCGCGGGCGGCACGACCTCGGAAAAGTTTCACAAAAACTTCGTGTCGAAAGAGTATTTCGCGTATCGCGCCCGCGCGATTTTCGGGGGTTATGTTATTCTTGTATTGGTTGGGAAAGCCCTGGCCAAATTTAGATAGGAGTAAATATGTGTGAAGAGACAGAACCAAAGGAGTTCACTAGCAACGAGTTGGTGTATATCGCTAAAGATGGCGGTTATGGTGATGCTATCGGTATGTTGTTACTAGACCCCCGAACGATTGGTGAGGGCGGACTGGAGCAACTTAACAATGCTGTTCGAAACGGAGAGAGTCTGTGGGAGTTTGTTCTGCGTCAACACGACGAGGGTAATGCTATCCAGGCAGGCGTGCACGTTATTTATGAGAACGGATACGTCTTTGGCGGGGACTTCTTTAAGCAGATACCGGCCGTCCTGAGCAAACTCAACCCCGAGTTGTTCCCTAGTTAATAGGTATCCCCTGAGTAATTCAGGGGAGACCTATGGCATCGCGCGCGCGCGATTAGACCCCGAAATGCTACACTGGATTTGTCGAGGAGATGCCTCGGCAGGTATGAAAGGAAACAAACCTATGGGCAAGCCCCAAGCAGTACCGGAAGTAATCTGGCAGGAACCGCCAGTAGCAACTAAAAACTCACGCAAGGGAAACGGCAAGTACGCACTCATTGAGTTGTCGCTACGTGCCAACCCCGGCCAGTGGGCTTTGGTTCAGGAGAGCGAGAAGTCCGTTGGTGGACTGCCTCGCTTCGCAGGCCCCGACTTCGAGCGTGCGTACCGCACAGTTCGAGAGGGTATCCGAACCTTCAACCGCTACTACGTTCGCTTCGTCGGGCGTAAGTAGCGAAAGGTCAGGCTGTTAAAGGGTACCTTTCCCCGCCCACCGCAACTCTCTAGCAGGGTTGCGGTGGGTCAGCCGCTTCTCTATTTTTTTGTGGCCGATACCATCGCGCTCGCGCGATAGTTCAGGCATTTGCTAATGTGGTGTATCGCGCTGGCGCGAGGCGAATTTCAGGAAATTTCTGATATGGTTTGGGTATCGCGCCCGCGCGATTAGGGGGTCTATCCCCTACACTGGATACGTCGAGGGAAACGCCCCCGACAACGAAAGGAAAGAATATGCCGTATAACAACAACACAGGTCTGCCACTCGCACAGTGCTGGCAGGACTTCCACGATGTATTGGACGCCGGTATTAACAAGGTCGTTCTCTACGGCCCCCCCGGTACTGGCAAGACCTACGCCGGTCTCACCTACGGACTGGGTGACCGACCAGCGTTCCGTCTCCCTTGTACTGAGGATATGACGGACAGCGAGGTTCGTGGTGCTTGGATGCCCAGCGAGACTGGTGCGTTTGTCTGGCACAACGGACAGGGTACTAGGGCGTGGGCTACCGGCGGTCGCTTGGTCGTGGACGAGGTAGACCGAGCCAGCGGTGACGTTCTGTCGCTTCTGCTTGCCTACACCGACAGCGAGGCTTCGGCTTCGGTGGACTTGCCTACCGGCGAGACTATCCGACCCTATGACGGCTTCTCGGCTATCCTGACTTCCAATATCGAAAGTCCTGATGACTTGCCGACAGCGTTGCGTGACCGCTTTCCGGTTGCCCTGAACATTAACGTTCCGCACCCCGAAGCGTTGATGACGTTGCCCGAACACTTGCGGACTGTCGCTACGGCGGTAGTGTCTGCCGAGCCTCACCGCCGAGCGTCGTTGCGAGCGTTCTACGCCTACGACACGCTTATCAAGGGCGGTCTGTCGCAAGAGCGTTCGGCAGAACTCACGTTCGGCAAGGTACGTGCCGAGGCGATTATCGAAGCACTGCGCTTCGGTCGCTTGGGAGCGTAGTTGTTTCACGTGAAACAATGGTCGGTAGGGGCGGTGGTAACACACCGCCCCTGCCTACCAGCCACCCAGCCCTAATCGCGCCCGCGCGATTTGGGGGGTTCTGGGCTACAATGGATACGTACCGGAAACGCCGGTACATCAGTGAAAGGGAATATCACTATGGCAACAAAGAAGCAAGAGATAACTAACGTTATCTATCCAGAGTTGGTGGAAGCACTGCGCAAGGACACCGAGGGAGTACAGACGTGGAAAGTCCGAGCCGGTGGCTCAAGCCGAGGGGAAGCCTTTACCGACTTCGGTACTCACACTATCCAAGTGCCGTTCGGCAACGAGGACGCGGTGCGGTTGGTGCGAGCGCACGAACTCGCTCACACTCGCATTAGCCCTACCGACCACGAGGCGTTAGCAGAGTGGGCGGAGTTTAACGGAATATCTGACCGAGTATTATCTTGCGCCGAGGAGTGGCGAGTTAATGCCGTTGTCGGCAAACTTGGCTACGACCTCGACCTACTTGCGGACGGCACAGAGAGCGCACTAGGCAAGCGTATTGCCGAGACCAATACGCCCGAAGCCTTTAACGAGATGGTGGCTTTCGGTGCTGGCTTGGTCGGTACTAAGGCGTTTAACGCCTACAAGCGTGGGGTGAACTCCGTGAACAAGGAGTGGGCTACTGTTCTGGGCGAGTTGTCGAAGCAGGTTAAGAAAGTTGTTAACAAGTACGATACTGTTCGCAATATCGGAGACACCGAGTTAATCCACTTTAAGTCGGACAGTGACACTACCTTGCCACGTGGCTTTATCAACTACACCGGCAAGGTGGCGGAGATTATCGCTAGTTTCCAGCGTCCTATCTCTCAGGACGAGAGCAAGGGGTCTAGTGGCGTGAACTACGACACCGGCTTTCAGGCAGGTCAGTTCGCACCGCTAAAGGTGGACACAGTTCACCGCCCAGACAAGCAGGTTAAGGGTCACTTGGCTAAGAAGCGTATCTACTCGACGAGTGGCAAGGCGGTTCGCAACGCCTCTCGCCTACTTACCGACCCCCAGAAGCGTATCTTTTCACGGAAAGTTCGTGCCAACGGCGGTATTGTTGTAATCGACTTGTCTGGCTCAATGGATTTGTCTAGCGACCAACTCGACCAACTGCTCGACGCAAGCCCCGGTGCGCTGGTCGTGGGCTACACTCACGGCAAGAAAGTGGCTCACAAGCCTAACTTCTGGGTGCTGGCGGAGAAGGGCAAGCGTATTAGCGACTTGTCTAAGGTTGGTGGCAATATCGGCAACGGCGTGGACGGCCCAGCGTTGGAGTGGGCTATCGCTCACCGCCGAGGTAGCGAGCCGATTATCTGGGTCTGCGACGGACAGGTGACGGACAGTCAGGACAAGGCTTTCACGCTGGGTGCGTATCTCTGCGCTCAAATGATGATTAAGCACCGCATTATCCAACAGCCGACTGTTGAGGGTGCTATCAAGGTCTTGTCTAATCCCAGCAGTGCTAAGTCCGAATACGCTGGTCGTGTGTCGTACTTTATCCCAGCAAGTCGGAACTACAACGCTACCTACGTCGCTAAATACAAGGACGGCTACGCCGAGTAGCACAAGGTCAGGAGATTAAAGGGTTCACCCTTTCCCCCGCCCCACTCACCGGCTTCGGCTGGTGGGTGGGGTTCTCCGCTTCCCCCATATCGCGCGGGCGCGATGAGTAATTCTAGAACTACCTAGTAATCGCGCTGGCGCGATGGCCACATATCGCGCATAAAAAACGCCTGGGCGCAGTAGGTCGAGGAGAAAGTTTCATAAAATCTCTGTGACAGAAATGTATTTTTGACGACGTGGCCGACGTCGATGCCATCGCGCGGGCGCCATCACAACGTATCGCGTTAAAGAAACGCCCGGATGTGGCCGCGAAGGGCCAGACGTTTACTGAAAATGCCTGTGAAAAAAGTGTATTTTAAACCTTATTAACTACTCATTAATGACAATAAGGTACATTAAGGGTTAGTTACTGTAGGGTTTGTGGCCTTAAAAGTACACATACGCGCGTGAAATCGCATTTAGACAGGCGAAAACGGCATACTTTTCTCCCCAAACATCAATAATTGCTTGGAAGATGTAGGGGAAAGGTACTTTCCGGTACTACTCTGGACGCAAGACAGCCAGAATGCCGTCCCACGTTACCGTTACGTAGTCTTTACCCTCTAACTGTATTCCATAAGCCTTAGCGTGGTCGAAGACAATCTCATCTCCTACCTGTACCGGGCTGGTGAGTACGTTGCCCTTGTCGTCCTTAGTGTCTGCCCCCACCGAAATTACGGTGGCGGTCTTTGGCAATGGTTGAGTGTGCTTAGGTAGGACGAAGCCGGACTCTGTTACCTTGTCCTCGTGGACCAATTCAATAATGACTCGGCCCGGGGTGCTTTTAAACGTGTCGCTCATAGACGACCGTTCTTCTTAGGGTCTACTCCATCGGTGAGGTCGAGGATGTAGTCGATTGCATCCTGTACTCCTGCGAAGTATTCTCCGCTGCCTTCGTGCCTGTCCTGTAGTGACTGGAGGAGTTCGACTGTGTTCTCTAGGTCCTCGATACTGAAACGTGGTTGACGCCGCGGGTCCAAGGCGGTTTCGTTCCCCCCCAAAAATTTTTTGAAGGGCTCGATATCGAAGGTGTCAACCTCTTTTTGAATCTTCTGAAGCGCACCGAGTTGCTCGACAACGCTGCGAATGCTCTCAACCTCGTCGTTAAAGTGAGCGAAGTTCTTGTTAACGTCGTCAAAGTTGGCGTTTACACCATCAAATGCGGTGTGCAGGCTCTCGATAATGTTGTGGCAGACCGTTTCTAACTCGAGAACCTTGGCCTCTAGGCGCTTATTCTTCCTCATTGCTAATTCCTTCGCTCTGGTTTAGGTACTGCTGGATGAATTCGTCGAAGGCGGCCACAACTTCAACGCGGTGCTCGTTGTTTTCCGCGATGTTTTGGGCGTCAAAGCCTTCGATAACTGCCGCCAAAGCGCCCAGAATGATGGACGACTCCTGTTTGGTGATGTGATAGACGTACTTTTCGTCTTGACTCATTGGAATAGTCCTGTCTGCTTGCGGATTAAATTGCTGGTTGTTTTGTTTACTTCAAAAAGGCTCTTGGTAACCGGGTCAATCTTGTACTCGTCCATCTGGTCAAGCATTGTGCCGGTGGTCTCCAAAGACCCTAGGACCATCATAACTTGCTCGTGGTCCAAAGTAATGGTGTATTGAGTCATCGCTACTTCTTCCGACGAAGAACGGTCGCGACAAACTTACCCTTTTGGAAGTAGCCCTGCTTGACTCCCTTGCGCCACATTCGAATGAAATTCAGTAGCAACGCAATTGCTAAGGCTGGGAATAAGAACACTAACACTGCACTCATTGTTTCCTCTTTTCCGGGGATTTCCCCCGCCAAAAATGTTACCACTAATACGCCGTAAAAGTCAACTATCATGCCGACTTTTTGAAAGTACCATGACATGCGCCGGTACCCCATAGCCCAGAAGTTATATTCCCTGGTCACAAGGGGTGCGCAAAAGTACCCGAAAAGTACCCGCAGGGTATACTTTGACGTACCTGCTACAATATTTTTGTAGCCCTTGTAACTCAGTTGGCCAGAGTACCACCCTTGTAATGTGGGAGTCGGCGGTTCGAATCCGTCCGGGGGCACGTTTTAAGTTCTGGTAGTCAATGCCGGAGAGATGTGCGCACAACATTGACGGGAAGCGTGGCAGAGCGGCCGATTGCGTCAGTCTTGAAAACTGAAGGGTGTCATAGCCCCGTGAGTTCAAATCTCACCGCTTCCTCCATGGAGTTGTGGCTGAGAGGCTAAAGGCACCGGTTTGCTAAACCGGCAGCGGTCCGCCGCTCGTAGGTTCGAATCCTACCAACTCCGCCCAAATCTGTTAGGGAAATACAAAACCCCCGGGCATGACTCCGGGGGTCCTGTGGCGGGTTAGCCTCGAGGGTGCAACCTTGTACTCAACCTGTTGACGCAGAGGGCTCTCTAGTCTTTTGCACCGTCTAGAGGATTAATGCCAGTCGTTGTCAAGCCGCTGTAAATTATCTTAGCACATCCATCGCGGTCGTGCCAAGTTCCCTCGGGAACCCACTCGCCGCAACTGGGGCACATCATTACTTGACGGCCTCAATCATAAACTTCATATCTTGAAGCGCCATGGCGTAGCCACGCTCGTATGAATCCTTTGCGTGATTCTGCGAGCCCAACCGGCTCATTGACTCGCGCAGTGCGACTTCAATCCGTGACTCAACTAAGTTCAGTTTCCTGCCCATTTAACTATCTCCTTTATCGGTGTAATGCGATTTGCTGGCACTGCCATCCTACGCCTGTCGTTGTTGTACGGCGTGCCTAGGTGCCACAGTTCGGCTGCGTTTCCCCCGCCCAAAATTCTGACAGTGGTGTGTTGGTGGCGCTTTGTCGGCGCACAATAGTTACACTCGCAACCATACGGCTCGCCAAGTTTACTCTCAACCCATAGAACAAGTCGGCCAGCCTCGGCGTCTTTTAGGTCAACCGGCATGTTCTTACCAGAACGTCGCCATTTAATCTCTAGTTCTCGTGAACTCCACAGGCCATCCGGCAGTTCGCTGTAAAGTGAGTGGTCCTCAGCGGGCCATACTCCGGAGTAACAATAAGCGCCTAATACCTTGCATGCCCCGATTTCGGCCGCTGCGGCGTGGATGTTGGCCAATCCGTTATCGGCCATAAGTTTGCTGGCATCATAAGAAACACGGTCAGACTTGCCTTCGTTCTGCTCCGTTCGACCGATGCCTACGCGCTTGGCAAGGTCGTCTTCCCAGGGAAGCAAGAACGTCCATAGCGATTCGTTTTGCAGGGCCTCTATATCCACGTTAATTATCGTAACACAAACAGAAGACCCCCGCCACATTTCTGCGACGGGGGCTCTTCTGCGAAAGGAGGGCAATGCAAGATGAAGAACAGGTTGGTGGGCTCTTCGTTAAATAGTATAGCAACTGGAGTTGCGCCAATTCAACTATTTGCGCTAATATTTTTGAAGGAAAGGGGAAACACGTGTTTCTTGTGAAGAAGATGGTTAAAGAGATGGACACGCTCGAGTTTGAGTTGTTGTTCCCGGACAAGATTGAAATGCTTTCGGGATACTATTTCGAGATGAACGAGGTCTTTAAGAACGGGAATTGGGAGGGCGTCATCGTCATGCCCGACGGCAGAGAGATTGAGATGATTTACTTTGCCGACTCCGGGAAGACTAAGTACGAAAAGAACGATGCCTACTACGACTTTGTTGAAGAGGCCAAGAAGATTTATCCGCTTGACAGTTGCGCCATTGACACCATGTCTGCGCTGCTGGTAATGATTTACTCCAACATTTGGGAAGAAGTTGAAGACTAATGCACTTTTTCGAAACTGAGGGTAAATGGACTATTGCCCTTTACGAAAAAAGGTTTCGGGTCTATAACGAAATAGGCGTTTTCTTTGAGGAAAATAACGTTTTGCCGGAAGAGGCTTTTGAAGCCTTTAGCGAAATTGTTTCCGCGTCCCCGCCTTTTCAAGCAGTGGAATACTTGGCCGATTCGTTGCCGCTGGAAGAAGGCGAACGCACCCCAGAGTACGAGTTGCGTTTGATTGACCCTAACAGCAGGGTTGTGGCCACTGTTTTGTGGGACCACTCGGTTGTTAAGGAATGCCTGGACCATTACCTTGCCCTTGAAACAAAGCAGTACGACGTTAGGGCCAAGATAAGTTTGACGCTTGAGGAAGCAGAAATAGACCCAGAATTGTGGGATTGGGAAACACTTGTTTTATCAGGTCGGGTTAAAGTATGCTTTGTAGAGGCGGAACTCGTACCGAAAGAAGAGGCCAGTGAATAGATTCATCTGCCCTAAGTGCAAACTTGTAGTAGATGCTATTGCAAGTTCCGCCGCTCACAAATGCCCATCCAACAAAAGTTTGATGACGGCGTTTGAATTGGCTGGCCCTGCACCATCAAAAAGAAAAAAAGAAGTAGACTAGATTCAGAGCGGGGTAGGCCCAGGAACGAACCTACCCCGCTTTGTTAATCTACAACGTCGGCGTCAATAACGCCAAGAGCCCAAGACGGCTCCATTGCTCCGCCTAGTTCGGACATTCGCTCAGCGAACATCCGTCGGGCTTGACTAATCTGACCTTCGGACAACTTAAGGTCCTTGCTAAGAATGATGGCCATAAACGCAGCGCCAACAAGATTGGCCTGATGTTCTTCAAGTTCAATCACTCGCTTGCGCAAGTCGTACTTCAGCATGAATTCGAGTGCGCCTTGATAACGCTCCCACGCACGCTCAACAATTTCAATCAGCGCGCGCACGTGTTCTACGCCGGCTTTGTCGGTCACCTCAAGAATACCGTTGAGTTCGCCCAACTTTTGCTCAAGCGCAACAGACCACGCTTTCATCTTTGACGCAAGTTGAAGCGCCTCGATTTCTGGCGGCCCCAAAGGTTCCGGCTCACCAAGTTGCTCAGCAATGGTGGCCAGTTCTTTTTTCATAACTTTTTGGACAGCACCCTTGACGTGATTGGGCGCATTGCCAAAGTGCCACTTACACGTACCCTCACCAAAGTGATTGGTGCCCATGCCGGCGGTCTTCACGCAATAGCGGTCAATGCCAAGTTCCTTGAGTTCCTTGTTGCGGAGTTTTGCTCCGCACTTGCCTTCTTGGGGTGATTCACTACCGGGGATTTTTGTTTCCGGATAGTGCTCAGCCCAAAGTTCTTCGTGAGTCATTAGTCCCTCGGATTCAAACGGAACTCAACAACCTTGCCGGTTCGGTCAATCTTGTCTTTTGAGTACTCCCAAATTTTGGGGGCCACAATTTCTTTGAAAAAAGATTTCTTCATTTCATACTTTCTGTTTTGCTCGACGACTCTGCAAGCATTCTTTGCAGGCCGCTTGACCGCGTTTGCGGTGCATGTGATAACCACGCGTCGTTCCGTGAGGAATGTCGGGGTCTTGAATTGGCTTGAAGTATGCGTTCATCAAACGCTCGGGCGTAGGCTTGGGGAAGCCTGCTTTTTTGCGCAATACTTGTCGCTCGTCTGGCGTGGTGCCCGCCCAAATGTCGTATTCCTCATGCTCGATAGCGTGCTTCAAGCATTCTTCCCGCACCGGGCAGGCACCACACAGACTTGCTATTTCGGGGGTAACTTCCTTAACCAGAAAGTTAACGCCAGAATCACGACAAATGGCTTTCTTGGCCCAACCCCACATTATTCAACATCCTCATTGAACCACCAACCGGGCAATTCCCAGTCAGATGGAGTGCCCAAACGGACAACAACTTGGCAAGGGTCACCACCCTCTTCCCAAGCCCGCTCCTCCGTTTCGTGCATTGGCATTCCATCGTGGACGCAACACACCGGGGCGGAGCAAAAGCCGTTTTCGACTCCAAACTGCAACCACTCTTCGTAATTCATCTTTTCCCTCATTTCTTAGCAGTCACCCCTCCACTCGGGGTTAAAGCCATTGTTCCTATCATAGTAGTAAGCGGCTACTTTAAACTGCTCGCTCACCGTTGCTTGTTGCGCGTACATTGTACGTATGTGCAACTGACCTGCGGCGTACTGCCAGATGTACGGGACAAACTGGAATATGCCACCTGCGCCACTTGACGGATTGTAATCCGTCGTGTTCAACTTGGTCGGGGTTGAACGTGACTCCACCCACATTATGCACGTAAATCCCTGGCGACTTGTTGCTGGAAGCATTGTCATTGGGCTTACGTGGTGAACGCGGGGTACTGCTTTTGTTGTGTTGATAATGTGATGCTTTTCTACGCCGGTGGCGCTTGGAGCAAAAACTAACGAACTTACAACAGCCAAAGTGGTTAAGAACTTCATCAGTTCCCTTCTACTTAGCGACGCAATGAATACTTTTCACTGGTCCCATTACAGACGGAACATACTTGGCTGCAATTTCCACAGCCTTCGTAAGTTCTGCCTCGCCAATACGTCGACACGACTCGAGATACCCGAGCGCGTACGGCGCACCTGAACCAATGGCCATAAATGGCCGGTCGTACTCAATGATGGCGAAATCACTGTGCACTATGGTTATCGGTCTGTTCGGCCACACAAGCAGGACTTCACTGCTCTTAACGGCTTCTTCTTCGCCCTTCATGTTGCGAAGTGCTTCTACGACCATTTTACCACCGCAACGTCGCTTTTGCAAGGAGTTAAGGACATTAATTACGCGCCACGAACCGGCGGTGCCAATTGCTCCATTACCCGCGTGTTTAACGGCTTTTGGCGTAGATGACACCATAATCGACGAACCGTCTTCCGTCATTGCGGCGGAATCTGATACCATCCACGACTCTCGGCTGTTTGTGTAAGCGATAACTACGGTCATTAGAGACCCCCATCCCATACTCCTTCAACGAGCCAAGTCTTGTCTCGCATGATACGGTCAGGCCACGAAACGCCCTGAAGTCGGTCGCCACGGTAACGGCGAACGTGCATCGTGGTTGGGTCACGGCCATCCTTGTACAACGAAATGCCTACTTCGGGCCACGCCATCCAACGCTGAGAGCCCATCGGAGACAACTCGCGTCGCTCGCCGGCCTTACCCTTGGCCGCGTGGTGCTCCATAATCAAAGCAAAACCATACTTGGTGCGCAGTTCGTCAAGAACGGCCATCGCTTCGTCGGCCGAGTCTTCGTACGATTCGTTTGCTCCACGGCGGTACATCTTGTAGATAGGTCCGATACAGACCAACTGTGGCCGATGGAAAGCAATCTCACGCTGAATCTCACTACGAGCCGCAAGCGTACGAATGTCGATACCGGCGGGTCGTCGGAAGAACCGCAGTCGCTCAGGGTCAAAGTCGTGCGTGCCAAATGCCTCACTGCGAGAGCGGAGCATGTCCATATACGGAACGGCGGTCTGCGTAATTGCCTGCGTAGGGTTCTCGAGGTCGATAACCAAAGCGCGCACCGGCTCAATACGCTGGTGACTGAATGGGTGGTAGCCCTGCGACGCGGCCATTGCGATGGTACGCAAGAGCAACGACTTACCGCTACCTTCTTCGGCCACCACAATTGTGCGGTAATCCGTGTTCATCATGCCGGGGATAACCACCGGTGCAATGGCGTCGGCGTTCGCTTCCAGTTCGTACAGAGTCATTGACTCCGGACCGCCAGCGTTTATGTTGCCGATGCTGTTAATGAACTTCTCTACCGAGTTTGCCCTATCGAATGGGTCGCCACCGGAACGAATGTCATCGACGGCGCTCTCCAGTTCCTTGCTCATCGAACGAGCAACGCTGTGCTTGTAGACAATCTCCGCGTAGTTCACAACCGAGTTGGAGTTGGGAACGTCCATACTGGCGCTGATTAGATAACTAACGTCATCCGAGTTGCCGGTAATGTCGGCGATGGTAATGGGGTCAACGACCTTGCCCTCGCCGGCCAACTTGACCATTGCGCGGAAGATTGATGCGTTGCGGGGGCTGTAGAAGTCAGTCTCTACAATCACCCCGCCCGCTTCGTACACGTTGTCCTTGTTCATAATGATTGAACCAAGCACACTTCTCTCGGCAACCAAATCGTGCGGAATCTTTAACTCGCCCACCAACTTTTCCTTTCTATTCGCTTACGTACTTGCGCTTACCGCTAGCCGTATCCAACTCGTATGGGGCCCCATTCGCATCTACCAACTGCCCCATTGAGTTGACAGGACGATTGTAGCCATGCTTGGCGGGGTTGTCAATAAGAACTTTTCCATTCTTGTCGGCCCACTTGCCGGAGCGGTCGTAATCGTCGTAAATATTCGCTGATACGCGGTCTTCGATGCTCATCTTTTCGACCACCGGCAGGTAATCACGCCAGCGTTCGTCTGGGCCAAAAAAGGTAGCGCCGTGAAGAGTAAACGCTTCTTCCTTGCCCTCACGTTGCTTGGCGTACTCGGCCACTGCGTTAATCAAATCGCAGACAGACACGCCACGCTTCACTGTTGCGCAGTACGCCTTGTAGGCACCGCCCTTGTTGATGCGACGCGGGTATACCTTCCACACCTCGTCGAAGTCTGCCGTGTAATCAACCTTCTTGTTTTTGCGCTTCGTCGCAGAAACTTCAGAGTTAGTTGTGGTTCCTTCTTTTGTGGTTCCTTCATGTGTCCGCACCGGTGCGGCTAGGGTGGCCGCAACCATGCGGCTAGGTGGGGGCACCTGTGCGGCTACCTGGAGGCCAAGGTGCGGCCACACGTAGTAAAGCGAACTGCTGTACGAACCGTCTTCCCGCTGTCGACGTTCAATGTTGATGGCACCAATGTCAACTAGTTCCTTAAGTGCTCGGTCAAGGCTGTCAACTGAGCAGTTAATCCGCCCAGCCATAGTCGTACGTGATGGCCACGCTGAATCGTTGGCACCCACATAGCGAGACAGGATGCTAAAAACACGCACAGCCCGGTCGCTAATCTCGGCGTCCAAAACCCACTCGGGGACAACGGCGTACCGATACCCAATTACTTCGTCGTTCATTTCCTACCTCGTTCCGTTAGTTCCCTAACTAATCCATCCATAACACTGCCACCCTCTACTTCTTTGCCGTCAGTAACGGCGTCAACAACAACCTTCTTCTTTTCTAACAGGTCGTACATGGTCTCGTCAATAGTTCCTGAAACGAGTAGATACCATGCGGTTGCGCCGTGCATGTCGTTGGCTCGGGCGTAGCACCGGCTAACACACTGTTCGTGAAGAGCAGGTGTCCATCCTAGTTCACAAAATATTACATCGCTCGCGGCGGTCAATGTCAAGCCTTCGCTGGCCGAGGTCATGTTGGCTATGAATAAGCGCACGCTGGGGTCGTTCTGGAAACTTTCAACCGCCTTCTGCCGGTCATCCACCGACACCCCGCCACGAATTTTTACGGCGATTTTCTTGTAACGGTCGTACAGTCGCTCGACAAAATCGATGTGCTCGGCAAAGATGATTACCTTTTCGCCGTCGCCGGCCTCCAAGAAGTTGTCAATCCACTCAATAGCGGCGTCGTACTTAATCTTGGATACCACGTCACGCAAACCGGTGATTTTCACAAGACTCTGCGCCGCCTCAAGACGAATACGCTTCTGCCAATACGCGTCGGTTCCGTCACTGCCTTCTTCTTCCGCCAACGCTTGTGCTCGCTGGGCAAAGTACTCAACAACGTCGACCTCAACACGTTGGTATTCCTTCATGTTGGTTTTGCTGACCTCAAGGTACTGAACGGCGTTGCGCAGTTCCGGCAGTTCGTCGAAAACGTCTTCTTTGCGCCGGCGCACAAAGCACAACTCGCGGAGTTTCAAGTTTAGTTCGGTGGTGTTACGAGCAATGTTGCGCTTCGGGGCGTAGCGGTTCTTGAATCGCCACGGGCCACCAAACGCGTCAAGTCGGCCGACCGCTTCTAACTGCGGAATCAACTCGTCGGGGCGATTGGTAATCGGCGTACCGGTCAACAACAGCACAAAATTTTCCGGGGGCAGAGCCTTCGCCAACTGCATCACCGCCGCAGTCCGTCGAACAGTCCAAATCTCTAGCGGACGTTCACACGCAGTATTGCACGCATAACACATCTTGGAATTCGCACGCAACGACGCACCGCACGATGGACAACCATGTTTCTTCTGCCCATTCTTGATGGCGTGAGACTCGTCAACAACGAGCGAACGATACCCGTGCTCAAAAATGTCAGTGTTTCGTTCCAAGCAAATGTCGTAATTTACAATGATTACGTCGGAAGGCTCGATTTTTTGAGATGTTTTGCCCGAAAGGACGGAGACCGTTAATTTTGGGAAAAATTTTTTAATCTCGCGCTGCCAATTTAATTTCAATGTATTTGGACATACAACAACCATAGGGAACTGGCCTTCTGAGGCGACTGTCGCAATAGCCTGTGCTGTTTTACCAAGACCGGGCTGGTCTCCGATAATGCCACGCCGCACGCGTTTCATGTAGGAAACCCCCGCCCGCTGATACGGCAACAGGGGGATGGCAATGCCTGGGATTTCCACGTCCGCGTCAATTGCTTGAGAGGCGTTGAGTAGTGCGATGGACTGTTCCATTACCTCTGAGGCACGGTCAACAAGTTCCTCGCTCATGCGCAGCCTGTTTTCCACCGCAAATTTCAAGGCGTCGGGGGAGTTTTTAATTGGACAGCGCCACACCTTGTTCTTACCATCCCAGCGGACTGACGGGATAAACATCCGCACCGCTTCAATCATGCTGGGGTTGTAGTCAAAACGGATGACAATTTCGTCTCCCTCAAGGGTTACGTTGTAACGCTCCCCCGAATCGGAGAAATGCTTGCCGTCGTCTACCTTGTTTAACTCGGCCGGCAGGGATATGTTGTACTTAGATGCCAAAGCCTTAACCATTGGCGTTGAAGATAACGGGAAGGCGTTTACTTTTTTGTCCGCAATCCAGCGCCGGCCTTCAATTGCACGGCAATCCTGCAAAAACGCTTGGCTGAAACGAGCGTCAACGTAAATCTCCTCCCCGACAATCCAGGCGGTATTGCGTTTTGCGTAAAAGAATTTTGGGTTCATGGCGATAGCCTAATTATTTTTTTTAACGGCGTCCACTTGCGCGTTGTACATTTGTTCTGCTATGCTGGCTAAACAAACAAAGGAGATGTATGGCTCGAAAATCAACAGCGTCAACCAGTGGTTCGCTGGAGTCTGTATTGCAAGACATTAATAAGCAGTTTGGTGCTGGCTCAATTATGCGCCTGACCGGGGAAGACATTAAGCCCGTCGAAACAATTCCTACCGGCATTTTGCCACTGGACTTGGCGCTGGGCGTAGGTGGTTTGCCCAAGGGTCGCATTGTTGAGATGTACGGTCCGCCGTCGTCTGGCAAGTCCACGCTGTCGCTTCACTGTATTGCTGAGGCGCAAAAGGAAGGTTTGGTCTGTGCTTACATTGACGTAGAGCACGCTTTTGACCCCAACTACGCAACCGCCATTGGCGTTGACGTAACTTCGCTTATCTTCTCTCAGCCGGGGAATGCTGAGCAGGCGTTGGAGTTTGCCATTCGCTTGATTGAGAGCGGAGAAATTGGCGTTGTTGTTATCGACTCCGTGGCCGCTTTGGTTCCGCGCGCTGAACTGGAAGGCGAAGTCGGCGATGCTTTCGTCGGTCTCCAGCCACGCATTATCGGTCAAGCGATGCGCAAGATTACTGGCGCGGCGTCCAAGACCAACACGCTTGTAATCTTCATCAACCAGTTGCGTGAGTCAATTGGCAAGATTTACGGCCCTTCGGAATACACCCCTGGCGGCAAGTCGCTCGGCTATGCGGCTTCTGTGCGTCTTGACATTCGACGCATTAAGACAATTAAACAGGGCGAGGAAGCAACCGCTAACCGCACTCGTGTCAAGGTTGTCAAGAACAAGGTTGCTCCGCCTTACCGTGAGGCAGAGTTCGACCTCGAGTACGGCGTAGGCGTGCCAAAGTCAAACGTTCTGCTTGATTGCGCCATCGAACTTGGCGTTTTGCGTCAGTCGGGTGCTTGGATTTACTATGAAGGTGAGCAGTTTGCCAACGGTCGCAATAAGGCGAAGTTGAAGATTGAGTCCAGCGAAGAGTTGTACGAAGAGTTGTACGTTCGCGTGAAGGCTTTGTCCGGCAACCTGACGATGGAAGTGGTGGAAGATGACGAGCGCTAAAGAAAAACTCAACCGTCAAAAAGTTAATCGAAAGGCACTTGCGGACGCCGTTCGTGAGTGGTATCGTGGTCACAACTACGGACCGAGTTACCGTGATTTGTCGGTTGCGACTGGCATGTCACTAGGCACGGTTTATAGTGTGTGTCAGGAACTTCGTGAACTAGGCGTTCTCGACTTCCAAGACAATGTTGCAAGAACAATCAAACTAAGAAAGAAGGAAAGCAAGTGAACAAGGTATCAGTAATCCCCGTTTGGGGTAAGACCATGAAGGAATGGGAAGAGATTCGCAGTGGCCTTCGTGGACTTGGTGGGTCTGACGCAGGCACCGTTTGTGGTGTCAACAAGTACAAGTCACCATACGCTCTGTGGGGCGAGAAGACTGGCATTATTCCCAGCGACTTTGAGGGCAACGAGGCAACTAAGTGGGGTCACCGCTTGGAGCGCACCATTGCCGAAGCGTACGCTGAGGACTACAACGCGGCTGTTGTCGCTTGGCCGGTTATCCTCGTGTCCGAGGAAAACCCGTTTATGTTTGCCAACCTCGACTTTGTAATTGTCGAGCCCAGCGAGAACTTCCCCGCCGGTGTTGTTACCGACTGGGAAAGCGTTATCGAGCCTAACGGCGTACACGGCATTCTCGAAGTTAAGACCGCCGGCATCGCAAGCCCCGGAAACCCCGGCGCTTGGGCAAACAACGCAATTCCGCTCAGTTACATGCTCCAGGGATACCACTACGGCATCACTACCGGTTGGAAGAACATTACTTTTGCCGCATTGGTCGGCGGTTCTGGGCTTCAGGTTCGCCACATGGATTGGGATGAAGAAGTCGCCGAAAACCTTGTTGTAAACGAGTCGCAGTTCTGGGACCTTGTAGAGATGCAGATTGCCCCAGACACCGATGGTAGCGAGGCAACCGAAAGTGCGCTTTCTGCACGTTACCCACGCCACGAAGCAGGTGTTGGCGTTGAAGGTGGAACCGAGTTGGCCGAGTTGTGGCGTGAGTTCAACGAAGCCAAGGAGCAGGCCGACGAAGCCGACACCAAGCGCAAGGCTTTGCGCGCCAAGATTCTTGAGATTGTCGGTAGCGCCGAGTACGCCACTGTTGACGGAAAGCCAATTCTGTCGTACAAGGCAAACAGCGACAGCGAAGTCTTGGACGCCAAGGCTTTGAAGGAAGCCATGCCAGAGGTTTACTCGCAATTTGCCAAGACCCGTGCGGGCGCACGAGTATTGCGAGCAATCAAGTAATGGCTCCGCACGTCGTGTGGCATGTCCTCGTCAGAAATGGCGAGGACATGCTACCGCTGTACCTTCAGTGCCTACAGGAACAGGATTACCCAAAGGAAGACATAACCCTTTACGTCCGCACCAACGACAACACTGATGCCACGGAAAGCATTATTGAAAGTTGGCTTAGGTGGCATGGCGGTGAATATCGCGACGTTATTTACGACAACAGCCCTTCGCTGTTTCGCCCCGAGTTTTACGGCAACCACAATTGGGACGGGGGCCGAGTAGACCTTATGCGTCACTTGCGAGACAAAGGTTTGATGACGGCTCGAGACTTAAACGCCGACTTCTTCTTTACTTGCGACGTTGACAACTTTATTCTGCCGGAAACACTTTCGTCTTTAGTCGAATTAAATCTTCCAGTTGTGGCACCATTGTTGCGCTACGCAGTCAACCCATTGGAGTGCGCGGAAATCCCGCCGTATCTTCTAAAGGGAACAGACTACACAAGCGCCAATTTTACTAACGTTGTCACTCACTACGGAGATACGCAAAACCTTCTTGAAGGCGGCGAAGAGCGATTCCCCGAAGGCTATATGGATTTGCTGTATAGGCGCAACCCCGGAGTTCACCCAGTCGACCTTGTGCATTGTTGCTATTTGGTTCATCGAGATGTGTTTGGTCGCATCTCGTACCAGAACGGCGTAATGGGCGGATACGAGTACATCACGTTTGGCTTTAATCTGCGCTACAACGGAATCCAGCAGTACCTAGACAATCGTAAGAATTATGGGTGCCTTACAATGGCGTCCACGGCTCGAACGGCGTCGCTGTTCATGTTCGAACTTGGCGATGGGACTCTTCCTATTGAGTGGAAACCTCGCACTCCCGATATGTCAAAGACACCGCTAGGTTGGCCTGACGTTAATTTTCATCGCTTTGTCAACTTAGTAAAAGAATTGCTTGGCGAGGAAAAAGTTGAGCGCGTCTTGGACATTGGTGCCTGTAATGGTAACGAAAGTTACTTTATGCGGGACGCCTTCCCCAACGCTGAGATTATTGCGTTTGAGCCCAACCCTTACCAAAACGCCGTTTGTCGAGAAACGTTGGAGCAGTTAAGTAACGTCAAGGTGGAGCAACTCGCTTTGACCGATGCCAACGGCGAGATGAAGTTTTTTGCTTCAACAAATTTGGCGGGGTGTAGTTCGCTTTTAAAGCCGATGGACGACTTTGACGTGTTTCCCATCAACTACGTTGAGACAACTGTTGAGGCTAAGCGTTACGACGATTATAAATCCGACAACGGTTTGTTCAGCAAAAAAACTGTCATTTGGATGGACGTGCAGGGCAATGAGTTAAACACGCTCAAGGGTTTTGGCGACGCCATCGATGACGTAGAAATCATCTACACCGAGGTTGGGCTTAAGCCGTATTACGAAGGCCACACCCTTGCCCAAGACATTCAGAATTACCTCGAGACCAGGGGTTTTGTTTTGCACACGGCTATCGGTTATTGGGAGTATGAAGCCAACGCAATTTTTGTCAAAAAGTATTTGACACCGCCTAGCGACGATGCTAGTATTTAATAGTCGTAAAGAAGCGACACGAAAGAAGGAATATATGCAAAGCGATTCAATCAAGGAATTGGTGACCGCACTCGTTTCCGCACAGGGCGAGTTCTCGGCTATCCCCAAGACTTCTGACAACCCATTCTTCAAGTCAAAGTACGCGGCTCTGCCAGACGTTGTTCTTCAGGCCACGCCCATTTTGACCAAGAACGGTTTGTCGGTTATGCAGTTTGTTGGTTACGACGACGCCAACAACGACACTCTTACCACGTACCTTGCTCACACCTCCGGCGAGTACATCGTTCACACGATGAAGTTGCACCTGCCGAAGAATGACCCTCAGGGTCAGGGCTCGGCTATTACGTATGCGCGTCGTTACGCCTACATGTCGGCACTTGGCCTTGTTGCGGACAACGACGATGACGGCAACTACGCAAGTCTCCCCAAGAGCGCACCACAGCAGTCGTCCGCTGTGGCACCTAAGTCAGCAAACAACAGCCTTAGTGGCAAGGTTGCTTCTGCTACCGGTGGCAAGATGGCAACTGACGGAATGACCAAGATGATTTGGGCCATTACGCACAAGAGCCTGAACTGGGACGACGCAACGATGTACGACACCATAGACACGCTTGTTGGCCGTAAGGTCGACAAGTTGACTGACCTGACCTTTGACGAGGCCAAGTTGGTCATTGACCACCTGAAGTCGCTTCAGGAACAATAGAAAGGAATCCACATGGGTTCATCAATCACAATTACCGGCAACCTTACTCGCGACCCTGAGTTGAAGTTCACCGACAGCGGTATGGCTCGAGTTCGTTTTGGCGTTGCCGAGACTCGCAAGGTAAAGGACAAGGAAACCACCTCGTTCTACGACGTTGTGGCCTTCGGTAAGACTGCCGAAAACATCAGCGCATCTCTCGCTAAGGGCAGTGGCATTATTGTCACCGGCCGTCTTGAGGTTCGTCAGTACGACAAGAACGACGGCACCAAGGGTACCGCTGTTGAAATCGTCGCCGACGACGCGGGTGCACTGTTGCGTTTTGCAACGGCAAGCATCTCAAAGAACGAGAAATCTGGTGGCGCTCCATCACAGTCTCGCTCATCGTACGAATACGACGAAGAGCAGTTTTAACCAATGACCGACGGCCCCGACTACTCGGCTCCGCTTAGTTATTCGCACATTGAAAACGCTATGCGTCATGCCATCGACCAAATGGAAACGCTCACGAAGGATTTTGCGGTAACGGCAGACGAGTTCGGGGCCGCCGAGTCTTTGTATAAGGTTGCTTTTGCTAAGAGTCGGCTCATTGCTCGCACTTCTGGCGAAGGCAAAAAAGTCACTGCCGACGCCGCAGAAGACATTGCCACTGTAGAAACGGAAACGGAAAAGTTTGCGATGGAAGCAGCAAAAGCAAAGCACGACGCAACTAGACAGGCTTTAATGTCGGTGCGTAGTAAACTTGAAGCGTTGCGCAGTCTTATGGCTTCATACCGAGAGGTGAGTTAAATTGTCATACGAAAGAGAAATAGAGCAATACATTACTGCTATTGAAACAGAAAATGCTGAACTCTCCAAAGAGGTAACGAATTTGCGACTTGAGTTGCGTCGTTACCGCCGGCTTGTTTCAATACTTGATTCGCAGCAGCAGCACACTGATTAGTAGTGGAACGACGCAAGCCCTTAAAAGCAAACAGCGAACTTAAGAAAACAGCATTAAAAGCAACGTCATCTTTAAAAGCAAAAAAGGGGCTATCAGCAACTAAGTCACTGAAGCCCCGCTCCAAAAAGATGAAAGATATATATAAGCAACGCTCCGTCTTCGTGGCGGAGTTTTTGTCTAAGCACCCCCAATGTCAGGCGTACTGGGACGACAATTGCTTTGGTCGTTCCGTTGACGTGCACGAAATACTTCCGCGTAGTGCTGGTGGTAAAATCGTGAGCGACGACCTGTCGAACTTTATGGCAGTATGTCGTTACTGCCACACACAAATTACAGTCAACCCCGAAGAGGCTCACCGCCGAGGATTTAGGAAATGGTCATGGGAAAACCCGTAGAAACACACAGCGTAGAGATTGGCCCTGTCAAAAACGAATACTCCATTAAATGTTCTTGCGGAAGAAGCGCAAATGTTGCGACTCGCAACGAAGCCTATGTCCGCGGTCATCAACACATTGTAAATGTTGGTATTGGTAACCCAAGTGTCATTTAATTTTACCGAGTTTGAAATGGCTGAGTTTTTGTCTCAGTTCATAACAAGACCTAAATTTTACAAACGCGCTGCGTGCAAGGGTATGGGGTTTAACGACTTTTTTCCGGGGCGGGGTCAGTCTGGATTAGTACAGAAATCCATCAAAGTTTGCGAAAACTGTCCTGTGCGTTTTGACTGCTTTGACTATTCGCTTACCGAAAAGATTGAGTATGGCGTATGGGGTGGAACGACGCCAGAACAACGCCTTGAAGTTACATCACTTGGACTAGACACGGAGTCTGCGTGGCAGCACCTAAATCTAGAATAAAGAGATTTTCGCTTCTTCTGCTCTTTGTTTTTTTAATTCTTTGACGCGGGCCGGGTAGGTTTCGTCCAACGTGCAAGTCATGTGCACACTGTCGTAACGACAGTAGGGCTCACGGTCTTTTGATTGCGGGCAAAGGTCTCCGCAAACAATACAGGGCACCCAGGTAATCCCCTTGTATTGCTCTTTGTACTTGCGCACCATTTTTTTAACGTGCGCTACGTTCTGTGGCTCTTTGTTCTTCTTCACTAAAGAATTTGCAGGTCGCTCCAACCGAGGACACCGCACCCCTTTCCGACGAGTAATGTTAGCATACCCGGCGGATAGTTATTTCCAGTAACGCTGGTGTACCAAGTGCTACCGCCATCAGACGCCGGCGACATAAATACGTGACGCCCCGTTGCTCCTGACGCTACAAAGTGATGCAGGTGGCCGCAGAACAAAAGGTCGGCCTGAGCAATTGGCTGGCGACCCATTGCTTGGCCAAGCCACCACGATTCAATCTTGCCAATAGTTCCATTGGTCTTTACCCAGTTCTTGTTGCTTCCATTGCGGAACATGTGGCCATGAGCAAATCCACAGTTGATGCCAGCAATATTCAACGTAAGCGTTAAGTCATCTGCAATAGCGCCAAGTGGAACTTCTACGTTCTTGTAGCGCGCCTTGTTGTGAGATATTACCTCATTAACGCCGTCAAAAATGGCAAGGTCGTCATTGTCGGTCCACGTTGTGTATGCGCGTCCGTAGGCATTGCGGTTCTCACCGTGGTTACCGGGCACAGCGCCCAATACAACGCGATATCCAGAGTCCACAAGAAGGTCAACAAAACGCAAAACCATGCGACGAGCCAAACGCATTTGTTCTCGGCGGTCTAAATCCGTCATGGCGGTCTGCATGTCGTAGTGTCCCGAGCATTGCTCGATAAGGTCACCCAGACCTACAAGGTACACGGTGGTAATTGCCTTGCCAATTTTTCTTAAATCAGCCAAGCGCATAAGCGTACGGTCTTGAAAGGTACAAATGCGGTCAGCAATTGCTTCGCTGCCGCCTCCTTCTTTTTTTCCCATTTGCCAGTCACTTAAGAGGCAAAGCATTGCCATGTCGCCCTCGGGGCCACTAACCGCCTTGGCTGGCTTACGCTTCATAACCGCTTCGCACAAAGCGTCAATGTCGGTGTTGTCAATCTCCACCGGACGCAAACGTGTGCGATAAAATTCGGTTAGGTCAATTTTTTTGGACGCCATAACAGATACATTCCTTTTTGCGGTGACGAAGTAGTGCCGGATGCTTGGCGTCAATGCCACGTTTGTTTATAAAGCGCACAATGGAGGCAGCGTCAATAGACGACTCTTCTAGTGCGGCGACAACTTTCTCCTTGTCTTCAGGAGTAAGTTTTTCAATCAATTGGTCGGCGATGCACCGACGTTTTGGTTTCTCAAAAAACTCGGACAAATCGGGCTTAGCCATTAACGACTCCTATAGTCTGCAAACCACACAGATTATACACCGATATCCACAGGTTTTCAACAGTTATCCCATTGAGAAAGATGCTGGGGTTACAATCACTTGATTTTCAACACGCACCTTTGTTTTGGTAGCGTCGTGATTAACGGTTGATTTTGGCTCGCAAGCAATGCTGTAGACCCAAACGCCGGTTGGATAACTGCTTGTGTCAATTACTGCTTGGTAAGTTCCAAGACCGAGGCGAACAATTGTCCCCGTGGGGTCGCCCGTTCCGTACGTGTAGGTAAACGTGTAGGTTTGCGAGGTGATACCATCGACCTGAAAACCAAAAAGAACTAGGTCTGGGTCTACTACTGTGACCCCATCCGTTGCGGTAAATGGCTCGCTGGTGGCAAATGTGATTGCCGTACCTTGTACGTACGAATTAGTAACGAGTGTTTGTGTCATAAGAATCCTCGGGGATTGAGTCAACAGTGTTTAGAACTGCCGAAAAATCAATTGCTTGCAATTTTGCACCAAAATTGGATTGCGATACTGTTGCTGAAATGTCTTTAATTACGACCGTCCCCGGTTGCGGGACAAGACTAACGGTGTTTGAGCCTTGAAAAAATCCCGGGTTTGCGTTTGAGTAGGAATTAGTAAAAAACTTCATTATTTAATCTCGCTGGCAGCAATTACCTGCAATGCAATAAGAGCATCTGCTAAGCCTTGTGCAAGGGTCACTACTCCTTGCACCGTACGGGCAAGGATAGGAGCAAGTGCGTCCGTCGAGGCGTTGAGGGCAGCGAGGTCAGTTTGTGCTTGAGCGAGTGATGGGGCCATCTGTGAGACAAGGGCCTGAAGGTTGGCGTTAGCGGCGATAATGCCTTGCTGGTTAGCCAGCGTCACGGGGTCGGGGGTGAAAGTGGCAAACTCGCTTCCGTTTGACAACACGACTTCTTCGACCGTTGAGCCGTCAGGGTTCTCGATGTAGTTGATGGACACAACCGTGCATCCGCCGAGGTCTTGTTCAACTGTGTATTGAGCAGGCATACAGATTCCTTACTGGAGACTTGCGTAAAACATAAGGCCAGCATTAGATGCTGGAGTAAACGTGGTGGTTCCAACCGTAGGAACGGGAGTCGCAGAACCGCTAGTGTAATTCAAGATGGGTGCGGTGCCGGTCAAATTAACCTGTTCGCCAGTAGCGTATCCGGAAATTGTTGGGTACACGGGCGACGTTGTTCCGTAGATGCCAAGACCAACGTAATAAAGACCAGACGAGGGAACGGTGTAGGCGCTCGATAGGTTCCATGTGAACGTAGTGTTTGCTGCCAATGAGGTCAGGGATTGAGAACTAATTGCCAAGCAAAGACCGGCAGAACTAAAAATGCCTATCCACTCACTTGTAAGCGATGAGCCTGCCGTGCCTGAAGTAGAAAACTTAATACTGTTGATTACTTGTCCAGCCACAAGATAAACGGCGGTAAAGCGGGGGACTGTATAAGGCTGTACGGAAGTTGACAACCAGCGAGGAATTGTCTCGGCAACATTGTTAGTGCCACCTAAAGCAAGCGTTTGCTGGTTAGTCGTGACACCAATGGTTGTACCCGTGCCGCCGTTGACAATAGGAATCGTGGACTTGGCAGTAAAAATTTGATAAACGGGAATACTGCTTGAACCAAAAGTTGCTGTTGATGGCGAAGTAACCTGCCAAGAAGTACCGCCATATGTTGTTCCGGCATTGACTTGAACAATAGAAGCGGCAATTTTTGCGGGGGTGTCGGCATCATTGTCGCGACAAAAAACTGCTGAAACGCCAGTGGTACCTTGGGTTGTGCAAAGCCAAATACCGTTTTGTGTTTGAGTTGTTTGGCCAGCCAGCAAAATGCGGTCATTCAATTGAACCGTGTATCCGTCAACAACAAAAGAACCCGTTGCTGTAACCGTAAAAGTGTCAGCGTTGATGGGGTAGTCGTTGGTTGTATTGCCACCAACTGTGTAGGTACCAGCAACATTGGTTGTTGAAACAACCTGAACGGATTGGTGAACCTGAAATTGAACCCATTCCGGTCCGCCGTTGGCAATATTGCCATAAGACATAAGCAACGAACCAGCGGCCCCAGTTGCACCGCCACCATTTGAAGACGTGTCTGTGTACGTGTTTGCAGTTGCACCACCAAATACCACAGCGCCCGGAGTCGGAACATAGGAACCCATGCCACCGTTTGGAACGCTAAGGGGCAAAGAAATTATCGTTCCCTGATAACCCTGTGCGCCCTGAACGCCCCGATAGCCTTGAACGCCTTGAACGCCTTGAATTGTTTGCGCGTACGAAAGCGCTTGGTTTGACGTGTTGACCGCGTAAATAACACCTTGGTTGAATTGAAGGCTCTCAACTGCGGTGGCCACGTGAAAAATGTCGTTTGTTTTGGTTTGCGTTGTTTGGTGCGTATGCGTTTGAATAATGGTGCCGTCATAACCACGACCATTGTTTGTGCCGTCTGTCCAAACAACAATGATTGAATTAGCAATGTTTACCGATGAGCAAAGGATTTTTTCTTCGTTTGCTTGCCCTAGATTGACAGAAACAACAAAAGGCCCAGACGTTCCAAGCGGATTTGTGGTCGCTTGGCCCGTTGGGCTTACTTCATACCATCCCGCCGCAGACGAAATTGTTATCGCCTGGTTTGGTGCGTAGTAGTTGGGGATGCTTGTTGTGATGTAGGCAGCGGGTACCGAACCACCGTACGAACGTTGCGTCAAATCTGTGGGGTAAGACATTGTTAGTCCTCAATCAATGGGCCAATAAGGCCGCGAACGTATTTTTCTGCTTCAAAATCTGAAGCGGCGGCGACGTGAATTCCGCCGGGTCCGCGGTGGTGGGCTTGACAAAGCCACAAAAGGTTTTCTGCTGATTCAACCCAGGCGCCAATTATGTCTGGGTCGCTTACTCCGGGGTAATCCACCTCAAGCCATTTAAGTTCTACACCATTTTGCAAAGAAAATTCAATGTGAGCGTGGTGCAACTCGAGCGGCTTGTCTAGCGAGCATTCGCCAAAATCCCCTCGGTGCGCACCAATGGCACACTGCGCCGTGGCCTTGGTGCGACGCCGAAACGCTTCAAAGTCCCTGTAGTGAGGGTCAGATTCACGTGGTTCGTGTTCGGGGTAATGGACTACGTACCGGTGCGTAATTTTTTGGTCGTGCGCCGGCGTTTCTGCCATACTAGAAAGAACCCTCGGTAAGAACGTTCACCGAAGAAATAATGGCGCTGTTAGTTGTCGTAACCTTTATGTACCACATTGAAGGCACGCGAACGGTAATGGCGTGATTGTTTGCAGCATTGCTTGCGGACGAGGGAATAACAACGTTGACGCAGGCGCTTGTAGGACCAAAAGCAACCTGAACAGTACCGCTTGCGGCGCCACCAATAAAGATGTAGTAAGTGGCAAAGCAGGCGGCCGTGTTCTGAACCGCAGTTCCCGATGTGAAAGGAACGTTGCTTGTGAACGTAGGGGCAAAGCCACCAATCTGCGTGCTTGTTGAGTTGCTGAAGTGTTGAATAGAACCACTGCCAGTGTCAACCATAATAGGGTGAACGCCGACAGGGACATAAGTTGTGTTGTTTGAAAGTGTGCTGGTGATAGTCATTATGACTCCTTAGTTAGTAAATTTGTACGCCACCGCCGCCAAGAATTCCATCGAATTCAGCAGGGGTAACGTCAAAAGGGTCTACGGGGCAATCCCAGGAGCCGTGCTCCCAAGACCGTGCTACTAGTGCTGAACAGATAAGGGTGTCTGCTCGGCGAATGTCAAAGCGAAAAAAATCTGGCAACATAATGTTGATAGCGATGCTCACAATTGTAAGTACGCCATATTTTGTGCCAAGTTGACGGTTTGCGTACGCAACCGCTTCGGCACGGTTTACGTCGTTGGGGCAAGGAATAATCTTGACGTGGCCACCAGGGGCAACATCTTGAATCTTTACTCGCTCGCAACGACGAGCCATTTGGATGCACCAAATAGTTCCGTCTTCGTCAACGGAGTCAACGATAGCCATGTGATTCCAGGAACGGTATGACCACCAGCGAAATGCCTGAGCAAAGCGAATCATCGCACCGTATTTATTGTGTGTGTGCGCAAATACTGCGTCACCGGTTTGTGGTGTGTAATTAGCGGTCAAGATTTTTTAGGTCTTCCTGAAGTGAGAGAATGTTAATGTTCCAAATGGGGCCGTGGTCAAGTTCAACAAATGCTTCGGGGATGACAACCCAGGCTTCTGAGCCGTATGTTTCCCACCACTGCCAAGTCATCGATTCCGTGGCGCCCCAAGTAATAATGTCAACGCCGAATCGGTTGCACCCTGTAGCCACGACACAGTGACCGCCAGAGGGCTCTTCCGGGTACATGGGAACATGCCAGGGTTGGTGAGACTCAAATTGCGTTTCGGCGTCAGGCGGCATTTCAACTCCCAGGTAAACAGACCCAAAAAGATAGATGGCAGCAGCCATTTCATCACGATTTTTAATATTGACTGGTGCATAAGCAGAGATTTTCGTTCCAAATAATCCGTCGGTCATCCAAGTTTTCAGAACGTCGTGCTCGACAAGACCGGTATCGGCACCGCCTGTTAATTTGAAGTACTCCTGCTTCACTGCATCGTCGCCGGGGTATTCAAAAACTTCGCCAATCTCGGCGTACGCAAGTTGAAGCATGTGCACAACACCAGCGATAGTGCAGTCGCCGTATGTGTCGTTAAGCGCCATTGGGTAGTCTTTGACGCGATTGGAATAGTCAAAAGAACGCGGGGTTTTAAACACCGGGCTAGTCATATAACTAGACAAAGTGCTCATTGCTGGAACCTCGGCGGCATTTTTACCGCGTTGACCGGCGTACCTGTTAGCCATTATTTCTCCTCTACAACGTTTTTGTGCGACCATTTTGTTGCGTGCTCGGTGGTGTATTTGCCGATAATGCCAATGGGCAGAATGCCCAACCAGCCGCGCCAGCCGAGGTGAATCAATTGAACACCGGAAAAGGAGGCGAGGACAATGTTTACAATGTCGCTTAGTCCGTCCATATTTCCAGCAAGTTTGGCATGACCCTCGGCGATTGCCTTGGTCAGTACCGTGTTAAGAACATCTCGAGCAACCATGCAAACACAGCCAATGCCCGAATAAAAAGCGACTGCCAACCAAATGTGCATTATTCAGTAATCTCCGAAGAAGGAACACCGGCGATGATTTGCTTAATATCGCTAAGCATTTTTGCGTGTTCCAAAGTAGTTTTAAGGTGAAACTCTTGCAATTCAGCGGAAATTTTGTCGCTACGCTTAGCCGCAATAAGAAGTACAGAACCTTGCAAACCTGCCAACATTGACAGTGCTAGGTTTAAACGAAAATAAGGGGCGGGGTCAGAACCAAAACCGCCGGTTGAAATCCAAAACGTCATCAAAATTAGGAAGGTCCCTAGGAACGTCCATGTTCCCATTCCAAGGCGCATCCTGTCGGCGGCCCTTTCCCCAATTGTTCGGTCCTTGCCCGTTCGTACGCTTGGGTGAAATTCCCAATGCTTTGCCACTACTCATCTCCTAAGCCTTCGTGATATCCAAAGTGCCGCTCCAACGCTTTGTCAAGTTTTACAATGTAACGTCGCAGGTCTTCCTGCTGTTCCTCGATTTTTTTAAATCCCGCTTCCGTGTTTTGTTCTAAACGACGGACTGCATCTTTCATACTGCTCCCACCATTGTGAGTCGTTTCCCGATAGATGTGCTCTACCTCTTTGTAAATTTTTTGCGTAAGGTCATTTTCAACTTCTTTACCTACAAGGTTTGACACTTGGCGGATAAAGCGGCGGTGGACAAACGCCACCACCGCCCAAACCGTGCCCGCGGCAAACCCTATGCCAGCGATGTAGTTAAACCAGAAGTTTGATGTATCAATAAGGCTTGCTGACAACATACGGCACTATTTTGGGGGAAGCCGTACTGGCATGTTGTTGTCAGTAATGTTGCGAAGGAAAGTTTGTGGTTGGCGACCATCAAACGGAAAGCCGCGGAAAGGAACCGTCTTGGGCGCATTTACCCAGCAGTAACCAGGACCACCCTGTTGTCCGTGCGATACGGTAAGAATGTCTTCGCCGTGAATTTCCACGATAATTGCTACATGTTCGCCGGTTCCGGGCCCATAAACAACGTAGTCACCAATCTCAATGTTGTCGGTCGTAACACCCTTCAGCGTCTTAACCAGCAAAGCAATGTGCTCCTCGTGGGTCAAGAACGTGCCGGTGTATCCTTCGTGGTCGAAACCCAGCCCGTTAGGGTCGTTGCCGTTCGCCCACCAAGCGTACAGTGTGCACGAACCCGAGCAGTCGGTGTTGACGGGGAACTTGATGGGCCACACGCCAATAGCGGCCATGCGGTCTGAACCCTCTGAATAGTTAAAGTGTGCGTGATTCGCAACGGCCCAGTGAGCCCATGCGACCTCAGCGGTGCGGTGGTCAACAGTCATGCGTTTTCCTTTATTGTCCGATTAATGCGACTGATAGGTAGTTGTAACGAGGTGCGGCAGGGGTTGCGGTAGAAGCAGAACCGCTGTTTTGGTATGCCACAAGCCAAACAGCGTTTGTTGTTGTTGTGTCCAGATAAACAATGTCCGAAACGGGGAGTGCCGTGCCGGTTGTGAGGAATCCGTTGCGAGAAGTTCCGTACTGAACCGCGTTAGAGGTGGAACCGCCTGAATAAAAGCCAGTCCAAATCTGAATCTCAACAAGGCCAGCAGTTGTGGCTACTTCAAAGTTGCCATTTACTTGGTAGTAACCAGGGGTTGTAACAACGATGTACGTTGGCGATGAGCCGTGGCCACCACCAGAGTTGTAAGCCAAAGGACCGCCGGTAGCAAAAACAACGGTGTCGAATGCAATAACATTGCCACCAATTGCAAGCGTAGAAGGAGCGTTAGTCATTTCAATTTTGCAGACAGCATTGTTCTTGAGTCGGTTTGTAGCGTTTGTAAGGTCAATTGCTGAAGGCGTTCCAAGGTTTGACGGAAGGTCAGACGTTGTAATTGTCGTTCCGGAAGTCACGCGACCCTTGGAGTCTGTGGTCACCTTGGTGTATGTTCCCGCGGTGCCTACGGCTGCAAGAGAAGGATTGGGGTAGTTTCCTGAAAGGTCGCCGCCGGCAGTTCCGGTTGATGGACCGGTCTGACCCTGGAATCCTTGGTAGCCCTGGTAGCCCTGATACCCCTGCGGTCCAGTGGCCCCCGTTGAGCCAGTTGCGCCGGTAATGGCTTGACCTTGGAATCCTTGCGGTCCTTGCGGAACGGTAAAGTTAAACGTCGCGTTGGTCGAGTTGCCGGAGTTGGAAACAGATGCGGCTGTTCCGTAGCCCACGGTAGTTGTAGTGCCTACGGCAATAGTGGCGGCGGTTCCGTTAGAACCCGTAGCACCAATAATTCCCTGATAACCCTGATAGCCTTGCGGTCCCTGGGCTCCAGTAGAACCAGTTGAACCAGTTACCCCTTGGTAACCTTGATAGCCTTGCGGACCGCTGTTTGCGGCAACCCAAGTAGGAGTACCGCTTGAGTTGCCAAGAACATAACCGCTTTGAACTCCAGAGGTTGACGGAACGTAACTAGGAGTTACCCACGTTTTTCCGGTAGAACTAGAAGTAAGAACCTGTCCGTTTGTTGTCGTAGACGGAATCATGGCTACCCATGCGGTACCGTTCCAATACTTTAAAGCACCATTTGCGGTAGATGTGTCATACCAAATAAGACCGGTAAATGTTGGAGTGGGCGCAGTGCTGCCAACCATAAACATTTGCTCGGTTACATTGTTCCAGTTTGTTCCGTCGTAGTAATTAAGACCGTAGTAACTTACGCCGCCGTAAAGAGTTGTGTTTGTGCACCACCAAAACTCACCTTGAATTGGAGAAGACGGCGGGACGTTGCTAGTCGTCTGCGTCCAAAGGGGAATGTTGTTGTCAATAAAAGTAGCAACCGACTGAATGTCTGTTGAGATTACGGCACTGTCGGTGCTTAATGGGTATGGGACTTTTGCCCGTGGCGTTAAACCGCTAGACATTAGTAACCTCCTACAAAGATTTGGATACCGGCGGGGCGGTAGCGATAAACAAAATTAACGTAAGGCGACGAACTGCTTGGTGTTGTACTTCCGGACAAACTAAAATAAAGACCGCCGATTGTACCGATGTAACTTTGAACCGCGGAGTAATTGGGATTTGTTCCTGAAGCGGCTTCCAAAGATACATAGGTGTAGTTTGAAAAAAATTGCGACGGGACCAGCAGGGTAATTGCCGTAGAACTGAACAAATAAGTGTTTCCGCTTGGAACGGTGTTTTCCATTACGATTACTTGATTCGCAGCAAGCGGTGTTTGGTTTGACGCAAGTTGTTCGTTTGTAACATTAACCAACTCGGCAACAATTGCTGGAGCAGTCGCACGCTGAAAACCCGAAAGTTGGTTAATCTTCTGTACCATTTGTTGGCGGTTAAGCCCAGAATTGGGATTTATCTGCGCGCCTACAAATTGAGCAAGCCAAGGAAGTGCATAGTTAGGGCAACGAGTAATGTCAATTGCTTGCGACCAACCCGGAGCGCCGCCGTAGTCTTCAAAGTAAAGACTGCCATCTGCCCCGACTGAGGCAGCGTGCGCTGTGGCATTTGAGCCGCGGGTAACGCCTGTCAGGTTGACAAATGGCGCCGTAAAGTTGTACCCGTTTGCTGGCACGGGAACGGTAACGACTTCAGCAATGTTTTGTGCAGTGTCTACAATTTGAATTTTGAAAGACGACAGGGCGTTAAAAACATTCCAACTTGAGTCTGTGCCAAAAACAGTCAGGTTTGTTTGCGTACTGTTAATGCCATAAGCAAGGTAAGCGTCTGTAATTGACTGGCCGGTGTAAGAGCCAAAGTCAACTTCAATGTGCACGCCATTGCCAACATTGTCGCGAGTTAAGACGTTTAGGTCGTCAACAAGCGAAGCAATGCCGTAAATGTAATACCAAAGTTGGTAGCCATTCGCCGCGTCTTGGTCCTGAATAAATTGTGGCACCGCATTGTAAATCTGCTGCGTGCTGTAACTAGTTACTGTGGATGTAGGCATTATCCAAGTCCGCTGTAGGCGTTAAGTGCGTTGGCGTAAATAGTTCCTGTAATTGTGTTAGCAATCGGAAGCGGGGCAACTCCGGGCAAGGTAATGTCGGTCGCTGCGTACGTTCCGTTGAGCGGGTAAGAAAGGCGAGTCGTGACGCTGGAAACGCTGTTAACGCCGGACACACCAGCAATAACGCCAGCAATGTCCATAATGCGAACGACGTTTGCCGAACCATCCCAGTAAGGCGGGCTGTTTGTTCCGCCCGCCCAAGAAGCGGGGCTAAGGAAGTTGCGAATCGCTGCGTTCACTGCTGCCTGAACAGATGAGGCCGTGTAGCCAACCTGAACATAGCCACTCCACTGCACGTCAATTGGGACGTAATTGGGAATCATTGTGTTGACAACAAAGTTGACTTCTCGGCGAGCCAAAAGGTAGTCGTGCAATGTGTCCATAATTGTCTGCGACAATTCCATGCCGTTTACGTCAACCGGCGCAACATTTACCGTGCGAGCGTAGTTAAAAGTGTTGGGCTGGTAAAGACCACCGGTCGTCCAGAAGTATCCGTTTTGCTCGTATTCCGGCAAGGTTTGAACAGTGTAGGTTCCAGAGTAAAGCCCAATATTAGACACAATTACGCTAGAGCCAGTTGGAACGTTTAATCCAGTGCCAAAAACAACTTGAACCTGAACATCTTGCGGTGTACTAAGCGAGAATGTTCCAACGTAGGTTGAGATAGACGCTGAAGAAGCGGTAAGCGTTGCCAGCGTTGTTGGAGATGCGCCAACCGTAACGACCTTTACCGAAACATCCGCATACGTTGACGTGGCGTAAGTCGTGTTGATGTTTGCCGTAATTGTGTACGTACGCGCGGTTGCGGAAAGGTTGTCCGATTCTTTGTGCGAAAGGTTGAAAATCTGCGACGTAGCAGTAAGCGCCGAGCCCAATGCCGAGCCGGTGCCGACAAACTGCAATCCTTGGTTAGTCAACCCGTTTACGCCAGAAGGCACCGTCCAAGAAGAGGCAGAACCATTGGAAAGCCCATAAGCACTCAGAGTAGCGTCGGGAATAAAGTTGTAAGAACTTGTTGTTACGTAGGGGCTGTCGGCACCAGCAATGTCAAGGACAACTTGGTTTACAGAGTTGTACGTAACCTTGTTTGTCTTTGAAACCTCTGTGGTTGCGATGCCAATGTAAGCCTGAATTGAAGAAACGTAGGGCTTAATTGTGTCGTAAATTGCCGTCACGTTTGCGTCATAGGCAAGCGACGTTGGCGAGTTTGCGTTGGTTGACGCAACGTTAGCCACAAGCGTCTTAGGTCCAGTAGTGTACGTGTACAGAGAATCGTCAAACTGCGGCAAGGAACTGAATACGCGTGTCGTGCCGTCAATGTATGTAGCGACGGCGAACACGTAAGCGCGCTCATTGCTTGCGGTGCCAGACTGGATAATTGAAGCGACTTGGTACCAGTCCGCATTTGCGTTAAGGCTAGTTACGGCCGGCATTGATGCGCCCTGAAGCAGCGTTACCGTGGCCGATGTGCCGTGAGCGTACTGAAGGCCAGGAGAGGCAATGGTAAGAGTCTGGTTGCCACCGGACGCTGCCGTTGCAGCGGTAACCATAGCAATTTCGTTGCCGTTTGTAGAGTCGTAAATTGCGATAAACGCAGGGTTGACCGAACTAATTGTAGAGTTGCTAAAACCGGCTGTGGTGACGATAAGGCTTGTTGCGTTAACGGCTGTTGCGGTTTGAACGGCGGCGGCATTTACAGGTGAGGCGGCGGCTCCCGTAATTTGCAAGTAGTTTGTGCCAGCAGTTCCGGGCGTCGAAAGAGTCGGTACGTTAGCGGTGCCGTTTCCAAACACACCCCAGCCCGAAGGCGCAGAAGCCGAGTTGGCCGCGGTAGTGAAGTTAGCGTCCGCAGCGCCAAGTCGATTTGTAAATGGGTTGAATCCGTCAAAGGCAAGTGCACGGTAAACGCCGGTTACGTTCTGCGAGAACAGGGCATAGTCGCTAGGCGTAATTGGACGCGGCGCAAGAAGTTGCAGTTCTGCGGCAAGGCGGTTCAAGTAAGCGGTTGTGCTTTCTGGGTCAACACCGGCCAAAAGCGTTGTTGGCGAGTTGGCGTACGTTGCCGTAATAAGAATAGAAGCAATTGACGACGTTTGAGAAAGCAACTGAAGGTACGTCGTTGTTGGATTTACGCCGGTCAGGTTGTAAATGTTGTAGAACGAACCCGGCTGAATAGCCTGCATCGTAATCGACGCCGTTGTCAAGCCAGAACTGATTGTGGTGTCGTTTATAGTTTGAAACTGGTAGGTGGCTCCGCCAAAGAAAAAACCAGCAACGGTTCCGGCGGGGATTGTGTATCCACCGCTAGGGGCGGCCGAGGTCAACGTCCATGTTGTTTGGATTGTGGCCGAAACGCCCTCATTCTGAGTAACGCCAACCAGCGAACCAAAGTATTGAAAAATTGTGTCGGGGACGTTCGAGGCAACGTTAGCGGCCTCCGCCACCATGTTGGCAAACTCTTCAAGAAGCAAGACTTCAAGGTTGCCCTCTCGAGGCACCCAACCCGGAATTGCCGTGGCGATGTTAGTAAGCGCCTGCTGAAGCAGAACGTCGCTGTCTGTTACTATAGGAATGTTAATGTAAGACATTAGTTACTCGCATCTATCTGAAGATTTACTTGCACTTGTTCGTTGTTCTTGCTGTCGTAAGAAACCGTAACTTGCGCAATTGCTCGTGGTTCCCACGTGGAAATAGCGTTTTGAATGACGATGGGGTCCGTGTTGTTGAATGGGAAGTCGGGCACGCCGTAAGAGGGTACGGCAGAGCGTTGCGTGAGTTGAGTTCCCAGCAGCATGGAAACGCTTGATGAAATCTCATCGTACGAGTCTTGTCCATTTACCGTAAATTGACGCATTTGGTCGATGCCAATTGAGTTGGTAAGGTGCGGTGGAGAAAACTGTGGCCGAATAGAAGGCTCAAAGGCGGATACGTTTACCGCTGTGCTTTCTACGCCGTTTTCGTCAATGTGGATAATGCTAAAAGCAATTGACATAATGTGAGCAGAACCCGGCATTGGGTAGCCTTGACCGGTCGGGTCGTATGTTGTTGCTACGCTGCCGACAAGAGCCTGCATTGCCGTCCATGGGTAAAGATAAGAAGTTACCGGCGGAACAAGGGTATATCCAGAGGTGTTCTGGTTCTTAGTAATGTTCCTGGAAAGCGATGTAACAAGATTCCAGGTTGGAACCTGACTGTTTGTTGAGGTCAAAACGTAAACCTCGTATTGAGAATAAACAGTCGCATCTGAAGCGGCTGACCAATTAAGTTGTATGCCAACCGTGTCTGTCCACGTGGACGTTAAGTTCGAAATTGGTTCAGCCATCTTTAAATACCCTGTCGCCCTCCTTGGCGCGGCCCATCCTTAATCGCAATAAGGTTGGCGCAGACGTAGGAGATGTTGTGTTGTTGGTGCCATTCAGTTGGGAAGTGAGTAAACAACTGACTGACTTGAAAGTTTGTCTTGATTTCAGGCACGTATTTGCGGTAGTTTTCGTCTACCCAGTACCAAAAACTGTTTTCGTTATAGAAAGCAACATGCGTGGGGTCTTGGTAAGCACCCCGCCCGTCTGTGCTTGGCGTAAGGCTAAGCATCATTCCACCGTGAGCAAGAACGCGGTAGAACTCGTTCCACAAACGAATTTTGTCGACAATGTGCTCGCAGAAGTCAACGGCACGAATAACCCCTACTGAATTGTCGGCAAGTTTTCCAAGCACGTCAAAAACGTCGCCAACCAAATCGGCAGGTTTGTATTGGTCTACCGACAAGTAACCCGGCGCGGGGTTGTGAGCAGCGCCCATGTCAAGTGCAAGCAAGCCATTGTCTTTTGACCATTTAAGAAGAAGCGGCTGAATTGTTTGTGCGTTGATTCGAACGGTTTCTTCTTGAATAAATCGGTTCGTATCTGGGTCAACCTGCGTGTTGTTTGAGTGAACTCGTTGGTAATACAAGCACTCTTTAATGTGATGGAATTCACCTTGCAGGTAAAGACGCGCCATAAGGTCTTGGTCGTCAAGCACTGTTCGCCTAGCGTCATAGCCACCTGCGGCTTCGTATGCGCTTTTACGGAACGAACGGATGTGATTTGGCGCGTACCAAATGTAAGAAACGTTGTGAGGGGTTGGCTCCGGAGAAGAGCAGACAAGGTAATCGCCCTCTGGGTAGTATTCCCAGCCAAAGGCGGGGTCAAAGCACTGATAGTTTGGGCTTTTGTCCTCGTTTATCTGCGCAAAATCCGAGTAAACAAAAACAACATCTGGGTTTTTGCTGAACTCTTCGTTGACGCGCTCAAGTGCATTAGGAGCCAGAATGTCATCGTGGTCAAGTTCTACTAAGATATTGCCGTCACAGTATTCAACCGCTTGACGCTTTAACGCCCCTACGCCTTTTACGTTAGGATTGGCGTAAATAATGCGAACGCGGTCATCGTATCCGGGCCGATTCCATTTGGCTTCACCGTTAAGAAGCACAACCCATTCCCAGTTTTCGTACGTTTGCGCCTTAAGCGAAGCGTAACAGTCGTCCAAGAATTTGGAGTCGTGACTGGGTGTAAACACTGAAATCATGCCGTTCCTTACATGTTTCTACGGGCACAAAACTGCCCATCATAGAGACATGATACACCCAAGCCCTTAAAAAATCAAGGATTTAACTGGTTTGCGTAGTAACGCTGGTCTCGAGGTCTGCCATCAAACGACGGCTTCATACCGACGCAAGCCTGAAAAAACACGTTGGCTTTCTCTTCCTCGCCAATTTCCTTGAACAAAAAGCCCAAATCAAACCAAGCATCGGGTTCTTTGGGGTCGTAGCCGATTGCGTTAAGCCAAGCGCCCGCAGCGGCAATTTTGTTGCCAAGGTTGTAGTAACCACGGCCAAGATAAAGGAAAGCGTTGTAACGCTCCCAAGTCATAGTGTTTGTTTCTATGAAGTCGGCCCAGGCATCAATAGCCTTCTGGTCTTCCCCCAAAGCGTAAAACTCTTGACCCAAATAGTATTTGGTGCGTGAGTTTGTATCGCCTTCGTCAATTAGCCTTTGCAGAATTCGCAAATTTCTCTCGGCTCCGCCAATCACGTCACTGAACGGGTCGTCAATTTCGCCCCAGTCAAACACAGCACTGCGCGGCATTTCTGGCTTACGCGTTGTTATGGACTCGTGAATGGGGCGCTCCCAGATGGGGTCGGCACTCATACGCGCAATGCGAGGAACAACCATTGTCAATAATGGTCGGCCCTCCTCGTCAAGTTTGCGATTTAGCGGCACCCAAATCAAGTCAATTTGATTTGAGTTGTAAAGGTCGGTTGTCTTCAGTTTTTTAAACTGCTCCAAAGATTCGGGCTTTATAACGTCGCCGGTGTCAAGCCACATAGCCCAGTCGCAAGTTACTTGACAAAGAGCAAAATTGCGTGCTGCGCTAAAATCGTCAATCCACTCAAACTCATAAACTTCGGCGCCGTAAGACTTGGCGACTTCAATAGTCCGGTCTTCTGAACCGGTGTCGACAACGATGATTTGCTCAAACAAATCCTCAACAGAATCAAGAGTGCGCTTTAGTGATTCTTCGGAATTCCTCGCAATGATGTGAAGCGCTAATGTTTTCACTTAATCTTCCTGTCCAACTTTGCCAACGTTTTTTGAATCTGCGCGGAAACCGACCATGGCGCAACATCCATAGCCTTGTTGTAAAAGTAAACGGCAGCGCTCAAGTCGTTAAGTTTTTCGTAGCATTGACCAAGTTTTTCAAGGGGTTCGTAAGTATGGTACGGAATCGTCTTTACCCACGTCTTAACCTGACCGGGCTCTCGCAAAGCCGCTCGGTAATAAGGGATTGCTCGTTCCCACTGCTTGTTTGAAAACTCAATGTCGCCAAGCATTACAAACGCGTCAGGCAATTGTGGCATACAAAAAACGGCGCCAAGAAGCATTTCGCGTTCTTTTTCTTTGTTGCCCAGTTTGTTAAACGAACGTGCAGTAAAGAGGTACAAGTCGTAAAGCGAACCATTGTCAAGCGGAAACCTGTGGATTAATTTGTGGTTTTCCACAGCCTGTTGATAACGTCCCAGGTAATACAATTCCCTAACCCGCAAATAATGATTGCGTGCAGGGTCATCGCCCCTTTTGATAAGGTCCTCAATTATATCGAGGTTTCTTTTACTGGCCGGTTTTAATTGGCCCTCGGGGTCATCAACAACCAGAAGTTCATCTACTTCCGAGATGGGGTTATCAACTACAAACGCTTCGTGGATAGGCATTACCCAGTGAGGGTCTGCTGACTTCTTTGCTAAGCGCGGCGTAGCATGGACAACGTACGGATTGCCATTTTCGTCGTATTCGCGGTTAAGAAAACCAACGATGTAATTTACATCGCAATTTGGGTCGTCAAAAACAGGGTTGTTTTTAAAGAACTCAAACCGCTCAATGGCGTCGGGGTAGATAACATCTCCCGCGTCAAGCCACATAACCCAGTCGCCTGTTGTTTTGCTAAGAGCAAAATTACGAGCGGCAGAAAAGTCGTCAATCCATTTAAAATCGTAGACTTCAGCCCCAAGACTTTTTGCTAACTCTTTTGTGCCATCAGTGCTTCCGGTGTCGACAATAATAATTTCGTCGACAAAAGTTTTTACGCTGTTAAAAGTGCGCTGCAATTTACGTTCAGAATTGCGCACAATCATGTGCAGCGAGAGTTTCATGGCACTAATTATACCATTTAGGCTATGCGAACCGCAACTATTCCGGTTGTGGTATTTGCGGCGTAACCGTTTACGGGAGAAGACTGAACAATTGTGTATCCAGCGGTTCCAACGCTGTTGAAATAAACGCTGGTGGTGGAAACAAAGGATTGGATGGTCGTGATTGAAACAGTTTGAACCGTGTCGGTTGAAACAACCGTTGCCGCACCACTTGTATATGCGCTAGTTCCGCTTGCGCTGTTTGGTCCAAGCCAAAGTTCAACCGTAGACGTGGCCGTACTGTATTTAACAACTGCTTGAGCCTGAATCAACCATGTACCGGTCGTTAAGGAAACGTTAGTAACGTTTACCGGAGTTGTGCTGCCTCCACCGGCCGCCGAAATATAAGAAGTTACCTTTGAGCCAATTGACGCCCACGTTGGTGTTGACGCGATGCCTTGAGAAACAAGAATTTGCCCAGTTGAACCAACAGTACTCCAAGTTGGAACATTTCCCAAAATGCTCAATACAGAGCCGGTGGCTCCAACTGGGCCACTCGACCACGCGGGAATTGTGGCGTTGTTTGAATAAAGAACCGCTCCAGTAGCGCCAATTGCCAACCAAGAGGGCAAAGGGTTGGCTCCACTTGTAATAAATATAGAGCCGGTAGCACCAACGCTAAGAGGCGTATAGGCGGTGTTGCTTGAACCTACTGGGATTGCGCCTTTAGTGGGAGCCGTAGACGTATTAAGTCCACCGTTTGCTACATTCAAAACACCGGTAAGAACTATGTCGCCCGTTGTTGCTGTTGATGGGGAAAATCCCGTTGTGCCAGCAGAAAAAGATGAAACGTATGATGACGGGGTAGCGCCTTGATAGCCTTGATATCCCTGGTTTCCCTGCGACCCATTTGTTCCGTTGGTTCCCGCGTTGCCTTGGTAGCCTTGATATCCTTGCGCGCCCTGAGAACCATTTGTTCCATTAGTGCCAGCGTTGCCCTGATATCCTTGATAACCTTGAGCGCCCTGTGAACCATTGGTGCCGTTGGTGCCCGCAATTCCTTGATATCCTTGCGGGCCTTGAGACCCGTTGGTGCCATTAGTGCCAGCGTTTCCTTGGTACCCCTGATAACCCTGCGAACCCTGAGAGCCGTTAGTGCCGTTTGTACCAGCGACTCCTTGATATCCCTGTGCGCCTTGAGTTCCGTTGGTGCCGTTTGTTCCGGCATTACCTTGATATCCTTGGTAGCCCTGAGAGCCGTTTGTCCCGTTTGAACCAGCAACGCCTTGGTAGCCCTGAAAACCCTGCGTGCCCTGATATCCCTGCGCGCCTTGCGCTCCGTTTGAGCCGTTATTGCCTTGGTAGCCCTGAACGGATGATTGGTATCCTTGTGGCCCCTGGTTTCCTTGGTACCCCTGAATACCCTGATATCCCTGAACACCTTGGGGGCCGGAAAAAGCAATCTGCTGAATGGCAAACAATACGGAGTCGCCCGCGGGAACGGTTGGGCCAGTTTGAGCCGGCACGGCGTAAATGCTAATGCTGCTTGAAGAAGGCGCCCAGCAAAGTTGATAGTAGTCTCCAGCATTTGCCGGAACGTTAAATGTTGCTATGCCCATAGCGGTGCCGTTTGTTCCGGAGTGCGCCCCGGGTACCGTTGTGTAGAGGTTGGTTGTGGGAATATCAACACCATTAAGGCGAATCCAAAGGTCGGCGTTGCCAATCTGCGAACCACTGTTGGCAAACATGACTTGATACGTTAGGGTGTAGTTACCCGCGTTTTGAATCTGCACGGCGGAGCCAGCAGTGGCCGCGTTGGTGCCAAACGTTGTTGAACCAGGGTTTAGAAGCGTAATGCCGTTGCCGAAAGCAGTGTTGTGAATGGCAACAAGGTTTACGGACGTTACAGAACCAGTTTGGCTTGTTGTGTCGTAAAAACCACCCCAGTAAGAGTTTGTTCCACCGGTACCTTGCGGGCCCTGCGGGCCTTGAGCCCCGCCAAAATTTACCAGCGAAAGAACAATGGCGTTATTGTCAACGGTAAACGCTACAACGCAAATAGTTCCGACGGGCGGAATTGCGCTGCCCGGATATGGCATCGGTCCCCAAACGGTGTCGGGGCTCAGTGCCGAAATAACAACAGAAATCTGACCGCTTGGAATAGAGGCGGAAGTTGTTTCGTTTTGGTGAACAATGCCGTAATACACGCCCTCGTATTGTTTTGCAGGAATGAGGATGGGCGAGCCTTGCACTCGCATCATTGTCTGTAGTAATACGTTGGGGTCGTTTGTGCGCATTATTTAATTGCCAATGTTGTTGTGAGCGGGAACCCAGCAAGAGGCGCCGAGGTCGGGTTGTATACGGCAGAGAAAGGCATCGGAACCTGAAGCGTCAAAGTGGCCTGCGGCAAGAACATGTCTCGCTGCATGCCGGAAATCATCCAGTATCCACTTCCGGGGCCAACACCCTGAACTTCAATAATCTGTCCTAGTTTGTATTGCCAATTGTCAAGCATGCAAGTAACAGTTGCTTGCGCGTAAGGCTTGTTAACGTCCCAGTCGTAGTCAATCAACTGAACCGTTTCGGTGAACTCCCTAATGACGGGAACTTTGGCGTTCTTGATGTTTTGACCCGCGGCGGCAGTAACCAAAGCGTTCACGGGCGGGACTGCGTATTTTTTGCCATTGAACGTACGGATTTGGTCGGGAAGAATACCCAGCCAAAATTCGTCTGGGCCAAAGTAAATAATGTTGTCGTCTTCCCACAAACGCCAACCCACACCTGACGCCAACCGTGTCAAGCACGTCCAAGAGTCTTCAGCAGGGTCGGCTGTTGTTCCTCGACCGTAAGCAACGGGTGTCGCGGAACCTTTAGAACCAGTAAGGTGTGCCCACTCTTGGGCGTAGTCCGGTCCAAGAAATCCGATGTGTTCGGCGGCAGGCAAAAAGGCGTTGGGGGCTTGAGCAAGGCTCTGCATAAAGGCTGTTACACCAGTGGCGCTAACTTTTTGACCAATGACCCCACGCTGACTACGCAAAGTATTTACGGTTTGCGATTCAAAAACCAACTGAATCTGGTCCGACGCTTTTACAAACTGCGTCATTGTAAAATTGATTTTACGATTGTTTTCGTCTGTAATGCTGAGGGTAACGCCTTGCGAAATAATGCCGCCGTTATTTATTTGCTGAACCAATTTGCGAAGCGGGTCGGTAAACTGCAACGTAATAGTCGACGTTCCCATTATCGTTTTTTGGATAATAGCGTTGTTTAGCCCCGCAATAAAGTCGGTGGGCATTTGCTGTACTTTTCGCGTCTTGGGGTCAGTCAAAGACAAAGAGTGCAAGTCAAACGGCCCAAACCCAATGGTTTTGTACGTGTAGGCGCCAAGGTCGACGGTAAGAGGAAGCGGATTGTTCGCAGATGCGTTAGGCTTTTTGCCCGACGAGTGTGCAGATGTTCGTGTCTTAGATGCCATGTTATGCGCTTGGCAGGATTATTGTTTGTCCAACAAGAGAGCCGTTGTAGAAAGAAGCCGGGTCCCGCAAGTTGTTTGCCGCCAAAAGTTTAGCAGCATACGTCTGAATTGCAACTGAACCAGATACGACTCGACTCGCAATACCGTTAGGCGTATCACCTTGGCGCACAACGTACGAAGACATAGGCAACGTAAGAACGTTGGGGGCGTAAGAAGTTACCTGAACCGGAGTAGTTGTGGAGTTGTTGGTAATGTTTGCCGAGTAAACAGTGATTTGCGGGTTGTTGTTTTCCGGATTGTTTGTGTTTTGAACATTGGCAAGATTGTTTTGCGCCCAGGCTTTTGCCGGCGAATAGTTTTTGCTGTTGACAGACTGCCCTAGGGGCGAGTTGTATTCGTACAGGGTGATGTGAGCATTTTGCTGAACACGCTGACCAATACCGTTACGAATGGCCTCCTTAAATTCAACGGAATAAAGAATCCAGTATCCGCTAACAACGTTATCGTTGGTGGGAAGCGGTCCGTCTACTTCAAGAATGGGGGGCTGGTACGTTCCGGGGACGGGAAGCAACCAACGCTCAATTTCTTGGCAACTTGCCTCAACCCCGCCAAAAGTATTAACGCCAACCCTTGGAGAATCAGTTACGCTTGCGCTCAAAATAATGTCAAATTCTAATTTGAACGGCGAACGGTCAAACCATTGAACGGCGGCAACCTGTTTTGGACGGTCAATAACCTGCCAACCACCAGAAGTAAGGGGGCCAAAAGTTGCGTCTCCAGCCAATCCAGCGATTACTTGTGAGTAACCTTTTTGGGGCGGAATAAAAGTTACGATTCGATTGTTTTGAGACATTTTAACCTTTAAGCGTTGCTAGTAGCGTTTTTTGCCCCAGTTACGGCGGCGGTGTGAATTACTTTGGTCCCCGCTGGGCTTGTAAGAGCGGATACCATTGCCGCGGCAAATTGCGAAGCGGTAAGGCCGAGTTCTGCGTAAACCTGCTTGTTTGCCGCAGCAGCCATGTTTGCAAAGTCCGAAATGGTCTTGGGGCTAAATTCCATCTTGCCGTCAATTGAACTAGCAATTGACTTGAGGTGCTTAGCGGCTTCCGCCAGTTTTTCGGACTGCTCCTTGTAGGCTTTTGCAACTGCGCCAGTAGAACTTTTGGCAAGAGCAGCGTCTTCCTTTGACTGCTTTGTCAATGAAAGCGAATTAATCATTGCCTTCATGTAAGCAGAGTAAGCGCTGTTGGGGTCCTTGGCGCTAAAAGAGTAAGGGTTGTTAGTTACTGTTCCGTAACCACGAGCACCGTGGAAAACGGTGCTGCTTGGCAACATGCTAGCAATGAGAGCATTGGCTGCAATTGCAGAACGCCCAGCCTTAATTGAGTTAAACCAGTTAGGGTCTTTCTTCATCAAAAACCCCTGGAAGTTGTTTTCCAGGCTTGACGCCAATTGGCCCCGAGTCCCGCCAAGGATGCTGTTGAAGTTAGCAAGGTTGTGTTGACCCAAAGCAGCCGACAAAGCCATTTGCGTTTGTGGGTCAAGATTCTTCATAAGCCCGCGCATTTTGATGTAACGCTGAAGTTCCTTCCACGAGCCAGCGTTGTTTCCGCGCCCGTGCCCCAGAATCTGATTCTCCAATTGCTTCATAGAAGTGGCGGAGGTGAACTGAGCGTAGGTCTTTTTGAATCCAGCCTCGCCGCTAAGACCGTTGTATACGCCTGTCAACGTGCTTACGTTTCCGCCGTACTTCTTAATGGCGGCAATGTCCGCAGTTGTGCTCTTACCGGCCATCAAGTCTGATGCGTACTTGCTTTGAGCGTTCTTAAGCGCAATTTGCGCGGCGGTTAGTTTGGCCTTAACGCTTGTAGGCGTAGCAACTGTAGGCGCGGCAGTGGGACCGTGGCCACCAAAGAAACTAATAATGCTTCCGATGCCCTTGGTGATGTACGGCATAGCCATTGGCATCAGAACCGACATTGCGGCCATACCAAGAGGGCCACCAAGCGCGCCAAGCCCGCTACCAAGAAGGTCGCCAACTCCCATTTCGCCAATACTGCCAAAACCGACTTTTTCAAGAAGGCTTGTGCCGGCCTTTTCAGCATCGCCGGCGATACCAGTGACGCCCTTCAACTTTGTGAAACTTGTTTCAATAAGGTTCTTGGCCTCGGAGCCGAATCCCTTACCCAAGTCGCTTCGAGTTGCGGTGTAGAGGTCACGCAAAGCAGCCTTAGTTACGGGGCCGCCCTCAGCATCCTTAAGCGCCTGACGCTCAACGGCGTTAAGCAACTTGCCGTCTATTTCGTTCTTGGCCTTCTTTTCAATCTCGCTCTTGGCCTTGTTTTCAAGGTCTTTTTCAAGACGCTTTTCTACGCCCTTTGCGCCGCGGCCTCCGCCGCCTCCGCCTCCGCCAACGCCTCCGCGCTCTTCGGAGTAGACAAACTTATCCACAGCCCCGGCAAACACGTCGGTGTAGCGGCCGTAAAGCATACCGGCCTTTTCCAATTCGGTCTTGCCGGCCATGTCAGCGACTTCGCGGAAACGCTTACCGCCGCCACCCAATTCGTGAAGGGTGCGCTGCATAAGAGAGTCTTTAGGGAATGCCTTAGCCAGAGTGTCCCAAATCTTGCCAGTTCCCTTGTAAATTCCTCCAAGGACCCTGTAACCTCCTAGGCCAACTTGGCCGATTTTAGCCAAACCTGCGGCGCCAAGAAAGACGCCAAGAAGGGATACGAGAGGGATTAAGACCGCCTTGGTCTTGGTCAGCCAGTTAACAACGTCCATGCCGTAGCCGGCAATCTTAAGGAACGTAGGAGTAATAGCCTCACCAATTTTGATAAGGTCAACTTGAAAACTCTCAACCAATCGACGCCATTTTGCGGCGGGAGTGTTAAGGGCCATGTTAACGTCTTTGTTGTACGTTTTGGCGTTGGCGTTGGTCTTAATGTTGGATTCGATACCAAGAAGGCGGTTGTAGCCAGCAATAAGACTTTCAATGGTAGTGAACTGCTTAGTACCACCAAAAGCCTTAGTAAGAATCATTGTGTTGGCTTGCAACTGTTGAGTTTGCGTCAACTTGCCGGCCATCCACGCGTCAATAAATCCCTTGGGGATTTGGTTTACGCCCCACGCCTCCAACTGATTAATGGCGCCCTGACGGCCACCGGCGCCCTTGTACTTGGGGTAGTTAGCAAACGGATTAAACGTCTGCATCGAGTTCCTAAGCAGGTCAGCAGCACCGGTAAGACCCGTAAGCCCGTTGTATGTGGCGTGGCCAGAAAGAATCTTCTGCATTTCGCCGGGAGCAATACCAATCATGGCAAGGGCTTTAGCACCTTGCGTACCCTGGTTTGTCAAAAGGTTAAGACCAGAACGCACGTACGTACCTGCCATTGGGCCGGGAGTACCCGTGGAAGTCAAAAGACCAATCCACGACAAAACGTCCTGCATGCTAACGCCGTTAGCGGCAGCGGAGAGCAAAACACCCTTACCCAAAGCAGAGGTCATTTCACTCTGGCGAATGTCCGATGCACCAACACCAGCGTTAATGTAAGCGGCTGCTTGCGCAAAGGCGTTAGGGTTGTAGTTTGCCGCGTGCGGGTTTGTTGACTGTCCTACGCCACGAAGGCCGGCGTTAACCACGGCACTCAAAACACGCGCAGACTGTTCGCTCGAGGCGCCACCCTGAATGTTACCAAGCACGTCCATGTTGGCAACCTGATTCACAAGGCCAGCAAGTTGTTGCTTAGTCGCACCCTTACCGCCGTTCCAACCGGCAGTACCAGAAGCAATGCGGTAGTAAGCGTTGGCAATGTCGTTAAGGGCAACACCTGTGCGCTTAGCGGTGTCAAGGGCTTGGGCGTTAAGGAATGGCAGTTCGTTCTTGTTGACGCCGGCCTGTGTGACCATCTGCGTCATCAACTTGTTGAAGTCCATGTATTGCTTGATGGACTCGTAGGCAACCCCACCTACGCCCAGGGCAGACCAAGTAGCGGCCTTCATAATGGCCGGGGTGCCCAAGGAACTTAACTTGGTAAGGTTATTGTAGGTTTTGCTGTAACCCTCGTTGGCAAGACGAAGGTTGGTGTGGGCGTCGACATAAGCCTGAGTAACGCGCGACTGGCTAAGGGCCGCACGGTCGGCCATCGTAATTTGCTTTTCTTTGGCAGCCGTGTTTTCGTTTGTAACGCGAGTGTTATTGGCAACCGCGGTGTTTTGGTCATCAACGGCAGTTGTGGTTCCGTCTACGCCAAGTTTTGCTTTAGTCTGAGCATCTTCATAACGAACAAGTGAGTTAATAGCCTTGTCGCTAATAACGATTTGGTCTTCAAGGGCTACCGTACCCTTTTCAACGTCATCAGCAAACTTTACGGCGGCATCACCAGCAGCATTAAATTCGTCTACTACCGGTTGTAAGTCGGCTTCACCTGTTATATGAATATTCTGTTCGTCCATAAGTCGCCTTAAATAGAGAAAACCGCTACCCCCGAAGGAATAGCGGTTCCCGTTACCGCCCGTTAAATTTAGGCGGAAATGTGGTTAGAAGATTTTAGCAAGTGTTTTCGCGACTTCTAGGCCAGTCAATTCCGCAAGAACTTTAATTTCTTCTACTTTTCTTTCGCTGCTCAACTTCAAAGCCTTTTGAAGCATTGCAACATCAATGAGATACTCGTCCCTGCCTCGTTCAAGGATTGCACGGTAGTCCATGCCCATGAGAATCGCGTATGCTCCCGTTTCTATATACGGGTCATCATCGAGGCTTTTTAAAAAACTTCGTCGGCCTCATCGTTGGCAATGTTGCTCCAGCGGAACAACTTGTTTGCCGTGTCAATCAGGTCGCCTTCAGTCAGGTAAAGAGCAATGCAAGAGTCGATGGCGCGCTTTGCGTCAATGCCAAGTGCTTCCGCAAGGTCGGGGTCAAACTTGGTCCAAGGACCAGTTGGGTTGTCGACACGAAGTGAGTACTTGACTGTAGCGTCGTTGTTGAAAACGCCATAAATACCGACGCAGGAGTCAACCAGCATGTCGGCGTTGGCCAAGAATGACCAGTCGTCAGCCTTTGAGTTGCGACGCTTCATAATTGCGGCGTTAAGACGCACGGCAGATACAGGCTTAAAGCGAACGTAAATCTCGGGCTCGTCCCAGCGAGGGACCTTAATGTCAACGTACATGTCGTTGACAATCTTCTTGCGACGGTCCTTGAGGGACAGAAGGGGGGTCGCGTCCTCAGCGATGTGTTCCTGGAACGCAACCACCCCTTCGGTCTCTACAGAAGGTGCATTTTCCCCGTTGTTGATGATAAATTCAGCCATAAGTTCCTCCAATGACTAGTCGTTTGAAATTTTACTGCAAGGCTGCTAAAAAGCAACCATTTGGCTACACGCCAGCGTTAAGGGTGCCAGCAGGAGCCGCGATGGTCTCACCGATGGTCTCGACCGAAATGTCGACCTCGTACATACGAGCAGAGTTGCTCATTGAGTCGGCGTTACCGTCCTTAACGGCAATGATGCGGCCGTTGTAAGTGCGGGGGTTGCCCCAGTTGGCGCCGGTGTCGTCCAGGGGCTGCAAGGTCACCGTGGCAACAGTGTTGCCAACAAAGCGGTGCAGTTCTGAAACGCGGTCGTGGTCTCCCTGGGTTTCGTAAACCTTGGTCAGCGTAATGTCAGTGATTGTAGGCATTGACAGGTACGTGATTTCGGGGCCCATGCCTCCTGGACGGTACTTGATTGGTGACGCGGTGACGTCCCCACCCGTGAACTTGTCGAAGACCACGGAGGTGTTGTACGAACTGCCCGGAACCGAGAGAGTGATTAGCCACTGCTGCTCAGAACCGTAATTGTGCGTTGATGTTTGTGCTACATTAGCCATTGTATTCTCCTAGAGGATTAAAGTTTGTTAGAACGTGGGCAGTGCCGAGGCGACTGAGTACTTGGTGACGTTGACTGTCACGTACTCGCCGAACGGAGACATGCGCAGGTTCACGGCAGCGTTAATTTGTCCAGCAGCAATTGTTGTGGGCGTGTTGATTTGAGTACCAGTGTTCACGCTGAAAGCATTCGTGGGCGTGTCGCCGTAGATGCTTCCGCGTGTCCAGTAACCCTGGCAAACGCCAGCAATTGCACCGTTCAACTTGGCAAAGATGTGGCCCTTGCCGTCGATTTCGTTGAAAACAAAGCCTTCAGCAACAATGTCAAGGTCCTTGATGACCTGCATGCGGAAACGCACGTTGTTGAGGTAGACCCAGTTGGGGTCCACGGCCGTCGAACGGAAACCGTAGATGCAGATGGTTCCAGTGTTGGGAACAAGACGAATGACGTTGACGCCAGCGTTGTTCAGAGTCTGACGGTCGTTACCAGTTGTGCTGGTAGCGGGCCATGTCTGCGTCACGTTTGTGGCGTACACCAAATTACCATTGTTGATACCAGCGGCAGGAACGTTGGCGTCGTTCTGTGTGTCGTTTGTGGCGCACTGAGCGGCAACAAAACCCGAAGGAGGTACTGTGCGGCTGAAAACGAATCCCGAGGTCTGAGAAGCGCTTGTAGCACCGATTCCGGGGATTGTGAGCCAAGGGGCGAAGATACCGGCGTATGAAGGGTCGGTAACCGCAGCCTGAAGCGTAGTCACGGCAGAAATCAGCGTTGAGGCAGTGGCGGTGTTGGCACCGTCAAGGATGGCAACGCGGTTGAAAGTCGCGGCGTGGTTTGTCAAGTTGGCGTAAACAGTACCGCTGGTCGAACCAGGGAACGAAATCTGGCCGGGGCCGTAAACGTCGGTGAAGACGGCAAGCGCGGCAACAGAGTCGGCGTCAGCGGTGGCAACGTCCGTACCACCAGTGAGGTAGACGTTTACGGTCTGAGCAGTTGTCGACGGGAAGATTGTCGTACCTGACTGAGCAGAAGCAACGCACATTGATTGGTAGGCGGGCAGCGAGTTGACCCAGTTAATAACGTCAGTGTCGTTACCGAGAGTAGGTGAAACAGCCAAAGTCTGACCGTTGTACGTAATTGTTGCGGTGGCAACAACTGTCGAGTTAACCGTGAAAGAGGTCAGTGTCAAAATAAGGCCGTTTGTCGAACCCGAAGCACTGTTAGCCCATGTACCAGCACCTTGAGCGGTCAGCAAGAACTTGCCCGAAGCGGTGGGTGACTTGGCGGTAACAGCGGTGCTCGAAACAACGCGTGAAACGTAGGCGTTGATTCCACCCTCGCGGAAGAAAACGTCCAGCGAGTCGTACAGAAGCGTGCTGTCGATTGTGACAGAACCGGGTGTGACTGTGTAGCGACCAGTGATTTGGCCGTTGACAGTCTGACCGAAGTACTTGTTGAAGTCGGCCATCGAGTTGATTGGAACGGCTACACCGGCAGGGCCCTGGGCTGTGCCGAGAACGAACCAAGTACCGGTGGACGCGTTGGTCTTGTTATTTGAAGTGCTGGCACTAACGTTAATGCTTACACCGGGGGCTGGATTAGCCATTAGAGTTCTCCTGTTGAGTTAGTAGGAGCAGTTTCCTGCGCCTTGAGATTCTTAGAGGGGGTTTTTGTTTCTTCTTTGTGCGGGGCAACTTCCGCGACAGGAGCGCTGTCGACAATTGTTGCAAACCCTTCAGAAATCAACTGCTGCAAAACAGCGTCGTCGCTAACCGTGTATTGGTAACACGGCGACATTGGACTGCCGTTACCGTCAAAAACGACGTTAGGGGCAGTGATAATGATTGTTTGATTAGCCATTTAGTTCTTCCTTTGAGACTTCAATGTTTGCCGTAAGCACTTCCGGCGGAACAATTGAAGGTTCCGTAGAGGGGCCTGTGTTTGCACCTGCGGGCGCATAGTCTGGCGATGGCGGACCACCGTACATATTCATTGCGCTACCAACGGTTACAGCAAAACGAAGATGAGCAATACCCGTAGAACGGCCACTACTGTGTTCGCCTTCCATGTACTCTTCGCCGTCCCACATAACTGTTTCGGCAAAGCCTCCAAGGCTGCGTTGCTGGATAATGCAAGTTCGTACGCAAGCGGCGTATGCTTGCGTGAGGGCTTCAGTCTCTTGCCAATCTTTAGTGCCGTATACGTAAATCAATACCTCGGCGCGCCAATTGGTGCGGATTGCGTTGTTAAAGACCTCGGGAAGCCCGATAGTTGATGGAACGCTAACCAAAATCGCCGCTTGTGCGTTTCGTGGAAGGGTTCGGTATTCAGGGCGGTGACGATACTCAAACGGAAGTTGGAGAACATCGCTACCCAAGTTGCGGTTAACCGCGGCGATGTAAGTGGGGAGCCAAGTTTGCAAAGTTGTGTACATTGCTTCTTGAACTGAGTTGCCACCGTAAACGGGACCGAAATAATCGTCTAAATAGGACAGATTCCAGTCTGTCCACCATTCGCGTTGTGGCATTAGCGCATCCTCATTGATTGTTCGCTGCTTAAGTAGTGCGAGTATTCGGTCAGAACTTTTTGCGCCCCAGAAGCGACTTCTTTACTCAAGATTGCCCCATTGGAAAGTTTTTTGCCAATGTGAGCGGAAATATTGCCACCGGTCTCCTTTGAAATCATACGAGCGATTTCAAGGTTTTGGTTGTGCCTTTCAGGGCTTCCATTTGAAACCCGTGACTTCCACGTCCCATAGTCCATTTCGGAGTGAACGTTTTCTTCGCGAGTTACCGCCGCTTCTCGAGCAGCAGCCCTTTCCTCACGCTTTTGCACACGGACCCCGCGCTCCCGCTTAATATTTCGACGAGCGGCGGCGGCTTCAGCATTTGCTTGAGGGTGGGTTTTGTACTGGTTAGTAAACGAAGTAAACAGCCACTCTTCCGTCATCTCTCTTACCATTTTGCGAAATTGCGGGGTAATGGTAACAATCGGACGACGGGGGTTATTTCCCCAACCCTCTTGATGAAAAATGGCGTAGTTGTCGCCGTAACTGTTCAGGTAACCCTGAGGCATATTCCTGCGCTTGGTTACGTCAACTTCCATCTCAATCGCTTTTTTTCCAAACCTCTTAACGCTTGGAGAAGTTGCGGCTTGCATAAGGAAGTGAAAAGCCTTCAAGGGCTGTTCGCTTGTAATCCCTTGAGACCTGCGGTTGTAAAGAGTTTTAGCGGCAAGTGGCTTCCAGCGAGTGGTAATACCAAACGTGGGAGAAGCGCCATTGTTAGAAAAACGCTCGTATTCCATCTCACCAAACAGCAAAACCATTTCGTTAAGCAAAGGTCCTGGTGACGCTGCTTTTTCAGCAACTAGGTGAAACTTGTGAGTCAGTTGGTCGATGCCTTCAATTTTTACGACGCTTTTTTTAGGCATGCTATCCGCGAATCCACGGAGCAATCAACATGTCAATTTGTTGGTCAATTTGGTCCAGGTTCATTTCGCGGCGTGTTTGTGGCTCGAACTCGAGGATAATAAACTTTGCCGCTTGAAACAAGCAGGCGCGGCGTAGCGAAGCGGGGATACCTTCTGTGTATCCACCGCTGTAAATCACTTGCACGCGGGAACCTTCAGGGGCGAAAGTACCCAGACGAATCCAGACGTGACCGTCGGTTACATCCGGACCGCGGATGCCACCATTTTCAAAGTCAATAGGCTGGAAGTCGCCATACGTGCGATAGATGTTAATGGACGAAATTGAGTACGTCCAAAGTTCCGGGTAAACCGGAGCAAACTGGTCAAGCCAAAAGTGGCGCACCAATGTAGATGCACCAAGAGCAATGGCTTGTGACATACCGAGTGAACCGTAAATGTCCATTGGCATGTCTGCGTTGTTGCCATATTCAGCAGGGTCAATGCCAAAAAGGCGGTCCTGATAAATGTGGTTAGTGAAGGGCGCTAAGCGACGACCCGTGCGGTCTTCTAGGTGAGACGTAGCCTCAACAAGAATGTCGGCCAAGGTTGTAGCCTCAATGTCGACAACCAATTCAGGGTATCGCTTCTGGAGGTCTGCAACTGTGGCAAGTGAAACGGGGTCACTGTACTGTGAACCGTTATTTGCCATGTTACTTACTCCCTAGTTGAGCGACGCTTAGTGGTGGGTGCAGCCTCAACGGCTACGGGTGCTTCTTCCTCGGTCGGAGTTTCCTCGACCTTGGCCTCGACCTTTTGTGCCTTTGGAGTAGCCTTTACGGGCTCCACGGCAAGAAAAAACTTGTTAGGAAAGTCTTTTATAATCTTCCATGCAGTAGCGTCATCAACAAAGATGGCACCTTCTGGACCGCCAGATTCCCACATGTATCCTGCGCAGCCGCAGGGTTCGTTAGATGAAACAAAAGCCATAATAAACCTTTAGTGGTAAATCCAGCGGGGCGGGCAGGGGAGGAACGAGGGAACCTACCCGCCCCACTGAAAATGGGACTACCTGTACTAGTCGACCTTGAACGACTGTGTGTAACCGCTGTACGGAATACCGTTGCCGGCGTTCTGGTCCAGAGCAGCACGAACGTTCGCGAGGCGACCGATGTACTTAGGAGCGCGCACGGCCAGCGTGGTGTCCGCAACGAAGGCAAACGGCAGGCTGTCGGGCGAAGCGGTGGTCGGGAACACGTTGACAGGCTGCATCTCACGCACAAACGGGCGCACGATGTAGTTGGGGTCACGCGACATGAGGTAGATGCTCTGTTCACCGTTTGAGGTGAGAGGCTTCAAGCCAGTGTTGCCGTACGTGTAGACAGAAGGCTGGTTAGTGGCAGTGTGCACGCCAGCGTCGCTGATGGTGAGTTTTGTACCGCTGTCGACAATCTGCGTAACAGGCCAGATGTTGCCCGACGAGTCAAGGAACGTGGCGTCCACGATACCCAGCAGGGTAACCGTAGTAGCCGAACCAGTGACGGTGTTGTCACGGTAGACCTTGTAGTGAGTGGGCTGTGAGCCTTCAGGACCCGTGGGGGTCGAGAACGTCAACTTGATTGACTGGGCCGTTGTGGTCACGGCGGTGAAAGGCGTGGCTGTTGAAGCCTGGATTTCACCAAAGCGAGCGATAACGGGAGCAATCTGGTAGTTGTAGACCGTACTGTTGGTCAAGGAACCGGTACCGCCAGCGGCGGCAGTGACGGAACCCATCTGGTTGGTGCGGGGTGACAAGAACGAAGTCTTGACAACGGGCACGCCACGGTAGGTAGGAACAATCAGACCAGCGGCAATCTCAACCTGGTCAACGAAGCGCTGCTGGTTGACGAGCAACTGCGACAGACGGCTGTTAGCGGCAGGTGACATGAGGAACATCCACTCGGAGTTCTCAACGGGCTCAGCGACGTTGGACTCAACCAAGTCGATAAGCATGTCAAGGCTGCCAAGCGCAAGTTGGCCACCGGCCATGTCAATGGCGTTCTGGTCAATTCCGTCAGTCCACGGGTTGAACGAGGGGTAACCCCAACCGGCTGACGTGTTGGCGCCACCGTAGTTGTCGATTGTACCGCCACCGACACCCGTTGTAGGGCCACCAGTTGAAGCGTTCGAGAAGGATGAGCAGATAACGTCAAGACCGTCGAACTGCGGGTACGCGCCACCAGAGGTAGGTGCCTCGGCACCCCACAGGATAGCGGTCTCCAAGTCCCAGTAAAGACCGCGGGCAGCACCCTCGATTTCACGGGCACGCAGGTCACCAATCAGGTCTGCGGTAACAGCCTGTGAGTAACCGGTGACAGCACCGACGCTCTGGAGCAGACGAATCTGGAAGTTCTCCTGGGCGTAGTTAGAAGTTGAAACAGCGCGAGCACCACCGTCGGTTACGAAACCGCCCGAAGGAAGCGTTGTACGCTTGTTGAAGTAGTAAACAGTGGAGCCCCACTTGACCGTTGGCAGCGAGCGAACGAGCGGCGCGTAGCGACGCTGGTACTCAAGCAAAACCGGGTCAATCTGCTTTTGTACGAGTGCAGCAGCACCCGCGGCAGTAAGGGCCTCTTCCAAGTCATTAGCCATGATGGCGTTCTCCTTATTGGATTTGGTTAGTTGGTTGGTTGGTTAATTGCTTAGAAGCCGCGGTCGGCTTGAGCAAACTTGTTTTGAAAGAATGGAGTTGAACCCCATGCTTCTACCTGGGCACGACGGAACGCAGCAGAGTTCATCTCGGCAAGCGCACGTGGGTCCAGTTCCTCCGACTCTGACAGGTCAGAGGCGTCGTTTCCGGTTGAGCCACCGACAAGACCCTTGCGGAAAGTGGTTGTACCACTCCGGTAGGACTCAACGGCACTCTTTTGGGCGGCGGCAACGGCTTCGGTGGCGGCCTTAGCGGCGGCCTCCGCAATCATTGCGGCAACCTGGTCGGCTGTGAAAACATTTTCAGACACAATGGTCTCCTTTTGTTCGATTGATTCTTCGGCGGCAACCTCAGCGGCGGCTTCCTCTTCCTCAGCGGCGGGCTCTGCGGCCACTTCCACTTCGGTGGGAGTTTCAGCCTCGGCTTCAGCCTCGGGCTCGGATTCTGTGGCCTTTGATTGGGCGGCAAGAATAAAGCCGGCCAAAGCCTTCAAGTCTGCGTCACTCATGGTGCGGGTAGCAGTCGATTCCTCGGCAGCAACCTCAACCGGAGCATCGGCAGTTGTGATTTCGTCAGACACTTCTGACTCCTTATCTTCAGTTGGGGCATTGTCTACTGACTCTGCCTGTGGTACGGGATTGCCGCAAGTAGGGCAATACATGGCGTCTTGAGGAGCAGTCTCTCCGCAAGAAGCGCACTCTGGCGCGCTGCTGCTGGGCGTAGCGGAAACTACAGCACCGCAGTTGGAGCAGAACATTGCGTCCTCAGCGCATTCCATATTGCACTCGGGGCAACTAAGACCCGTAGTGTTCGAAATTGGAGAAAGTTTTGCGCCGCAAAGGTGGCAGAATTCGGAACTCTCTGAGCACTCGGCTCCGCAAGAAGCGCACTCCATGTTGTTGTCGTCTGGTTGCATTTCGTCGTCATCCTCTGGCCCCATGCCGCTAGCATCGCCAGTAGCATCTACCTGTGACCAGTCAGGCTTAGAAAGGTAAATATCGCCGTCGTCGTCCGGGTCAATTGCGTGCATGGCAGCAATTGCTCCAAAAGCGATGCGGTTTGCTACGACCTTGAGCAAGTGCGGGTCTTGTGTGTAGCCGGTGATGTTGATGCTGTCCATGTCATTGTTCAGAGCAATCGAAGCGTAAGCCTCGAGAACTGACTCAATGTCCATTGCGAGGGCTTCTTGCTCGCTCACAATGTTGATTCCGAACTTCTTGGCGGCAGACTTAATGCGCGACTTAATGCGAGCAAGTTGGGCCGAGGTGTAAAGGTTGGCGTTGTCGCCTTGGTTGATGTATGACCAAGCGGCGCGAACGTGAGCAGCCGTGTTAATCGGGTAACGCTTCTTCTTGTCCTTCTGGTAACCAGGGTCAGCGTAAGCAACGTCGCCGTAAGGCTTCTTGGGTTCCTTGGCTTCAGCCAATTGCTCAAGAGCGGAGAAGGTCTCAACAACCTCTGCTTCGTCTACTGATTCGAAGACTGAGAGACGGCTGTTGGCAGATTCAGCAAGTTGTGCGTACTGTACTTCCGCACCTTCGACGCCGGGGCTGTTGGTGAAGTCAACGCCGTGAATGGCAAGGTCGTCAGCAGTCGTGGCCTCTTCGCCGTCCGAGTGCAGAGTTGTACGGGGCTCGCCCATCCACTCGCCGCGGATTGAAATGCCCTTAATAAACTTGCCGGCAGCGAGGTTGGCAATGTCACGGCCATACGTCGTATTGGCAATGTCAGCCTCAAAAGCGGCCGAGCCGTCAGGCATCAGGCTTACCTTAGTGATACGGCCTACTGTTGACGTAGCGTCATCCTTGAAGGCCGCTGCGTGGCTTGTAGCCATGTTCAGGGGCATTCCCTCGCCGCTTGCCAACTGCTGGCTCATGCGCTCAACAGCCTTAGCAATGTTGTTCTTTGTGTAAAGTCGACGGTTCTTAGAAACACCGGGCTTTAGGAAAATGCCGCGAATTGTTGCTGCCTTGGTTGAGGCCATTTCTTCAATCTCCCAGGATTCTTTGGCATTCAGTTGACGCATAATCCCGTTGACCCAAGAGCGGCCTGCATCTCCACCCCAACCGAGCCAAGCAATGTAGCCAGCGGAAGGATTGGATTGGTTTGCCCAGTCCTTACCCTTCTTGTCAACTTCGTGACGGGCAAAGTATGAGTGCATGCGCTTAATGGTGTCAGCGGAAATGTGCTTACCATTGGACAAGTCTCGAGCGCGCGCAACACCTACGGCGGTCATACCGCGACCGTGCTTCTTGCGAAGTTCCAGCGAGCGCGCAGCGTTCTTTCTAACTTGTTCGGGTGGTGAGAAACCGTCTGCCATAATTTTTATTTTCTATCTTGGTGTGTACCGCTTGCCGCGATACTTCCAGTGGCTCAACTGCTTCATGCGGTGCGAGCGTTTAAATAGTCGTTTTTTAAAGGAGCCTTTGCGCGGGGCTCCCCACGCAGTCCTTCCCATGTAGCGTCCAGGGGAAAGTTGCTTCTTAAATTTCTTCGGGATACCAGAAATGCGAAGTTTGCGCATTTTCGCCCTTTTTTCGTATCGCATAAAGCGAACACCAAGCGGGTGAGTGTGCTCAAAAGCAATTTCTGCGTATCCATAACTGCGACGAGAAGAGGATGATTCGCGACTCTTTGCAGTTGAGCGACGGTGACCGTGATACGGAACAGACTTGGTGTGACGCATCTGTCCGCGTGCAGCACGCGCTTTTTGTAAGTTAAGACGTTCTGCCGCTAACTGAGAGGCAGTTTGAGAACCGGCTGGGTACTTTTTGTGTACCTCGTAAGCACCGGCGCGACCTAAGTAGTTGCCCATTAGCCAACTTCTTTGCTAACGAGAGCAGCCGCCTTTTCAGCAGTCATTCCAGTAAAAGGAACTACGGGTTCGCCATCGCTGTAGAAAGGAACGCCGTTAATTTCAATCGGAGTTTGTGACATTATTCGGTTCCAGACGGTGGAGTTGGTGCCTTAAGGGGCGTTTCTGCCTGACTCGTCTTGCCACCGGACTTTTGCTTGTTAGCCTTGTCCTTGGCGGTTCGAGTTGTTGTCTTTGTAACGTTTGGCTGCGGATTTACCGTTGGCGCCACGGGGGCGTTCTTGGTAACAGCAGAACCTTCGCTGTCGGTTCCCATTCCCATTGCGGCGCCTTGGCTCTGAACAACGGCAAGGTTGGCCTTAGAAAGAGCACCCAAGTCAGCCCACAGAACCATGTTCTGACGGTCAATAAGAACAGCGTCGTCGCCACCCTCAACAGGGGGCTCACCAATGTCTGCGCGGGCCTTGTTAAGAGTCCACGAACCATTGCGGATTCGCTGGTCACGAATTGTTTCGATAACTTCGTCGTCACGCCAGTCGACAACACCAAACTTAAGAATCCAGTCGGTAATGCCGTATGCCTGGTACATCAAAGCAAACGAGAACTTCTCAAGAACGAGTTCTTGGATGGGACCAACGGTGTTAACGCGGAAGGTTTTGTCTTGCGACGTACCAGTTCCACCACCGATGTTACCTGACTCAACAACGCCCACCTTTGACGGAGGCACACCGTAGCCGGAAAGAATTTCGTCACGACGCTGCTGAAGAGTGTTCAACCAATTAGTAATTTGGTTGGTGCCCATTTCCTGGACCATTGCGCCACCCTTGGTCTCAAACAAGTTACCAATGTTGCGCGCACCCAGGTTGCGAATAGCGTATTGTTGCTGGAGACGCTTCATTTCCGATTCGGGAAGAGCGAGAGGCCAGTCAACGTGAGCGCGCATGGGGTCACCGCGCTTCATCGTTTCCTTAATCAAGGCAGCAGTAAAGAGCCAAGACGTAATAGGAAGAATGTTCTTTTGCGTAGGAGACACACCGTACAGAGTGTCACCAGGCGAGTCAAACTTAACGTGGATAACCTCGTTAGGCTTAAAGTGAGCAATGCGGTTAGTGGGCGTCTTTTGGACGTACCCTTTAATAACACCGTGCTCGTCGGAAAGAACGGTCATCGTTGTGGGGTCAAGCGGGTAGAGCGCAACAGGCTCACCCATAACCCAAACAACTTCAGTGAAAGAGTCGCCGAAAATAAGAAGGTCGGTAATAACCGCACGCATCAATTGGCGAATGTCGTCGTGAGGATTCACGTACTTTAGAAGAGCCTGAACCTTTTTAACAGCGTCGGGAGCCTCTGGAGTCTTCTTAGCGCCAGTAACACCGCCGTCGTAAATCACCTCGAGACCACCAGCAGTGGCGGTACGAGCGATTGTGTCAATTGAGGCAGAAGCCCACGTGCAAGCCAAGTAAGCCTGCAAGAGTTGCTGCATAAACGTTGGGCGGTCAAGAGTACCGGCCGTGACGTTTTGCCCCGGATTTACTTCAGTGGTTCCGCCGATGGGAACGCCAGTAGCGTAACCAGCACGCTTGGGGCTGCTCTTTGGACGTGCTTCGGCAATTGCCTCATACGCGGAGAACGTCTCTTCTATTCCCTTTTTAAAAGATGAAAAAGCCATCGGTTATCTTTCGTAAAAGGGACTCAGCCCAAGGTCTCCTACAAATTTACTGCCAAAATTGGGCATTGGCAAGGATTCGGCTACTTCCTCTCGCCCCATTACCATTGTGTCCGGAAGGCCAGTAGCAAAAACGGGAGACGATTCATAAATGACAGGTCGAGCGTAATTGCCGGCGTACATACAAACATAACGAAGGGCGTCTGCAAGGTGGTCATCCACGTTGCGCGTCTCAGCGTCGTCAGGTTTTGAGGCGCTTCGGGGCAAAGCCGGAATCTGCTCAATAAACTGCGGGCACTTCTCTTCAAAAACGTGAAGCATTGGGCATTTCTCAAGACCCATTTGCTTGTGATATTCACAAGCGGGGCCGTCGTTGAGATACTGATGAACAATAGACCAGCCAATAATGCGGTCGTTGTCTGCCTTAATAATACCGCAACCATTCTGGCCATAAATGTCAGCGATGGAAAGCGGTGTACCGCGATTACCCCACATAGAGGGGTCTGCAACGCGAATTACATCTTTTTCGCCGTGTGAGCGTTCTGTCTCCACAATAATCTTGGCTTGGTCGTCGTTTTGGACGCCAGACACACAGATTTCGCGGTAAACCCAAATACGCCCGTCGTTGTCGACGGCAATCCAAACAACAGCGTAAGGGTCCCGGTAGCCCCAGTCAATCCCCGCATATCGCTGCCATTCTGGCGGCAAATCGAAGGCGGGAACAACGTGCTTAGAGAACTGCCATTGTTCAAAGAATTGACCGACCATTGCATCCCAGTCACCGTCACGCATAGCAGCGCGGCGGCGGGGGTCTGGAATCGCATTAAGAACCGCTTCGTAATTTTCGTTAACGTGCGGGTTGTCGGTAACTTTAGCGGGAATGAACGCAACGGTTCGAGTCCACTTAGTGTCGTTAATCTGTTCGGTATAAAGTTGCTTGCCGCGCTTCGTCGGGTTGATGAAGCGGTCCTTAAGGTACTTGTGGCCCACGCCACCAGGGTTGGTAGCAAGGCGCAAGCCGATTACAGGAACAAGTTTATTACCGGAACGAAGACGCTCTTCAATGTGCTGGATAACTGCCGGCAACATCTGTGAGGCTTCGTCAATGTAGAAAGCCTGGTACTCACCACCGAGGATTCGGGATGCGTCAACAAGGTTTTCTGCGTAGGTGAAGTTGATGATTGAGTTGTTAGCGAACTTCAAGACCTTGTTGGTCGAGTTCCACTTTGCGCCCAAATCACGGCCGTAATTCCACTTAGCCAACTGTGAAAGAAAGGATTCTTCCAACTCGGGGTAAGAACGACGGAAACAGCCAATTCGCATTCCCGGATAGTTAGCAGCGTTGTATAACGCGTCCATCAAGAATGCAGCGGTTTTACCACCACCAGCAGCACCACCATACAAAATGGCGTCAATGCGCTCGGCAGAGGCTTCGTGAAATGCTACCTGCCTTGGAGTTGGTTCATAGCCAAGAATGCCAAAAACATCTACCTTCGGCGGTTGAACCGAATCGGATATGAACTTGCCAAAACTGGACATTACTTAAACCAAAGTACAAAAGACCAAGCGACACCAAAAATAGTTGCTACGCCAACAGAAACCGCGCACATGCTACGGAGAAAGGCGTTTGATTCAATTGCGCGAATAATGGATGCTTCACGCTGTAGGGCAAGTCGGCTTGCGGCGTCGTGAAGTGCCATTAACTTTTCGTAGCGTTCGTTTCCCAAGGCTTCTCGCGCCTCAATTTCTTCGGTACCAACAATGTTGCTCAATCCAGCAACGAGTTGTTCAAAGTTGTCGTTTTCATTTTCGCTGGGCATAAATGCTCCTTAAAAGAGGAAGTTATCAACGTCATCGTTAGACATGAGACGCCTTATAAACTCGTCGTGCGCTTCCCATTGTAAATCAACGGGTAGTTTCCTCATCAGCGAAATCTGCCATTTTTCAAAACCTAGAGTCGTTAACTCTTCGGTCGTTGGCATACAATTGCACACCTCTGGGGGTACACAATGATGGCGACTATTACTCATAAGGATACGCGCACTTTCTATAAAGTCAAGTATTTGACCTCTGGTGGCGCGCTGGCGGCTGCTCGGTGACGAGCGGGATGCCTTCGGAAGAGACTAAAGCGCGCTTATAAGCCTTCCAGCGAAAGCGGTCTGGCGCTCCATTGTCAATCCAATCCTTGTAGCAATCGATGCACATCGCTGTTTTAACAGCAGGAAGAATTACGCAGATTTCGCAAGGTTCACTGTCCGTGATTTTCTTCTTGCGCTCAACCACCTCGTCCATCGCATTGATGATTTCGTGGATTTGGCGGAGGTTTTCTTCGGAGTCGATAATCTTGCGCTCAATGCGCTTTACTGATTCTCGAACAGGGTCGTAAAGAGTTCCGCCCTTTTGCTCCCTCGCGATAACGGCGCGCTCCACAGACGAGGAGTCTGCTCGGCTGCCGGAGCGGGAAACGGCAAAACTTGAACCACCCGAAATGTGGGTTATTTCAATTTGGTCTCGACGGACCAATTCTTCTAGGATTTCAGCGCGGAGTCGGTTAGCAAATTTGTTTATGTTTTCTAAACTTTCCAGCATTCGCTTCAAACGTTGTTGCGAACGGCGGTTTAATTTGCTGGGCACCCAAGCCTCCAAAAATCAAAGGGGCGCCGACATGGCGCCCACCTTGAATCTAGATTTGCACAGGGCTAAGGTAAAGTCAAGGATTTGTTGACTTCAGCAACTTCACGAATGACTCGAGAGACATGGTGACGTAAGCCTTGCTAACGTTTTTGCGAGCGCGCTTGTGTACAACTGCCCACAACTTTTTTGCCTTAGAGCCGGCGACTTCTGCTTGGTCGCACCATTCGGAAAGCGCCATTGCCTTGTGATTCTTTGCTTCCAAGACAATTGGCAGGTTCTTAATATCGCCAAGGTCCATCTGCGCGCTTCCGTAACGCTCTGCGTCGGGAAAACCGTTGTCGTTAAGGTAGCGAACTACCTCGGTTTCGAAACTGGTTCCTTTTTGGCGGGCCTTGGACACTTGCTACTGCTTCAGTTCTTCAATGAATTTGGCAACGCCGTGCCACAGAAGATTAAAAGGCCACGCGGCGGATGTAAGAAAAGCGCTTTGGAGATAGGAGCCCTGGTCGAAAGTAAGCGGCTCTTCGCCTTCTTCAAGCGCCTCGTTTAAACGCTCTGTCAAAATCTTTGCCCTGCGAATTAGTTGCGCGTAACGCAAAAATAAAGCAACACAACAAAATGCGTAAACGGCCAGCACGGCCAAGATGGTTGTCATTCTTTCACCTTTGATAACTCTTTTTTGTATGCTGCGGCAGTAGCCCAGGCAAGGTTTAGTC
>Ga0208739_1000013_pt1 | contig 84040 bp, 130 predicted proteins | sample CryBogCBE27Jul09_FD_184566 | JGI IMG/M metagenome (GOLD analysis project Ga0208739, IMG submission 184566) | Freshwater microbial communities from Crystal Bog, Wisconsin, USA - CBE27Jul09 (SPAdes) (version 2) | ecosystem: Environmental > Aquatic > Freshwater > Lake | place: Crystal Bog... | reverse complement strand
CTGGCAGTGTTCGCAAGTCTTAGCCTTCCATAGGTCGTATCGGTAAACATTGCCCTCGGCATAGTCGGAGTAGTTATCAACCTCGTTCTTCAATATTCCCCTAATGGCTTCCTCAGTGGCGCTACCCAGTTCGCTCATCTTTTCTTCGGTGACGTAAATGAACCCAACCTGACCACTATCCCAACGGTCGTTGAACGGTGTGGTGCTGAACTTCACACCGGAGTGGTTGAACATAAAGACTGGCAACAGTACGCCAGACTGCTCGCTCCACCACTCTAAAAAGTCTTCGGGTGTCTTAAACTCGTTCTTGTCTGGTGATAGGTAGTTCCTAGTCCAAGTAATCATAGTACCCAAGTTATCCCAGTCTCTAGGGCTGTCTGCCCAATCGTCCTGGTAAATGTCCAACTTGTAACCTTCACTGACAATGCTCTGTAGTAACGTCATACTAACTCCTTTAGTTGCTAGGGCTTATCCCCAACTAGAAACACTTTAGCATACCAACCGCATTTTGTCAAGTCAATTTCTTAAAAAGTTCTCAGGATAATAATCCTTTACGCGAGATTTTTTAAGAATTCCCAGTGCATCGCGTATATCACGCGACGAGACCCCGATTGGGTCGGTGGCTGTCTCCCGACAGTCACCCCAGCCGGTCTAGTAGTTACTAGTGAAGACGAAACCGTCCGCAATGTAGTAGCCGTCCATCTCCAGGTCTGACCAAACGTCAGCCCAATTAACGTGATGGCGCAGAACTTCGGGGATGTACTCCAAATTGTCAATAAACTGCTCGGCAAACTCCGCACCGTCAGAGTATTCACCCTGATAGTTATCTTCGCACGCCCTGCAAACATCTTCGGCTTCGGTGTCTGCCCAGTAGTTCGGGTCGAACTCATAAAATGCAACTAGCGCACCTTCTGAGACGCCATAGTTACGTTCTTCGTTAGCCTTAATTACTTCGTCCAATGTAGCCATCAATAACTCCTTTAACTTGTCCGGTCATTTACCGGAACATAAACACATTAGCACATAAAAACCATTTTGTCAAGTCACCAGGATTCTTTTCGCGTAGAGAACTTTTTTTAAAAATCTCCTGGTCTATCGCGTACATCACGCGACAAAACCCCTTTCGGGGCAAGGTTACTCACCAGTCTGGCTAATCACCTTTTCGAGTAGTAGTCGGTAGGCTTTTGCGAGTTCTTCCTCAACCCATTTGCCACCCTGAAGCCATTGCAACTGCCATTCAATCGCTCGTTCCTCTAGGGCAATCTTAATTCGCTTTAGTTCTTCAGCATTAACCGTAATGGTAATGAGGTCTAGGGTGGTCTGCATAATTCTCCTTTAACTGTCCGGCACTTCACCGGAACATAAACAACATTAGCACACTTCTTGGCATTTGTCAAGTCTATTTGATTACTTCGCGTATAGGAAATTTTTTAAGAAATTGCAACATCTTCGCGTACATCACGCGATAAGGGGGGTTCGCTATCTGCGAACCTTGCCCTTGTGAACATCCTGGCGATGATTACGTCGGGCGCACTTGTTGCAAACAGTACCGGCAAAGTAACCCAATGGGTCATTGTGTCCGCATTTAGCCTCCATCTCGCCCCAGTTGGCGAGAATGTCGTCAATCTGCTTAGTCTGCATCTCACTCCCCCAAGAATCTGTAGAGTTCGACAGCCCAGTACAATTCGGTGTCGGGGTCGCTAGAGTAGTTATCCGCCTCTTCGACAAATGAACAGTAGGCTTGGACAGCCAATTCCTTGTTAGGGAATCGGTTACGGATTACATTGGCTACCTGCTTAGGGCTGTAATAAACGCCCATTAGTGTTTCTACCATTGTGTCAGTCATTGTTACCTTTCTTGTTAGTGCTTGTCACCAACAGAAACCACATTAACACATAAATCTCATTTTGTCAAGTTTCTTGGAGAACTTTCGTGTACGCGAGATTTTTTAAGAATTTCCAGAACGTCGCGTGTATTACGCGATACCCTGCCTTTAGTGGCGCAGGGCGTTCACCTTTATGCGGTCTCCACCAAGTGACGAACGGCACATTTCGCAGGGAGACCAGGAGAAATGAGCAGGCTCGCTGTAGTCCACGCTGAAAGAAGTCTTAGCCCATTGGTCAAGCCCTTCCCTCACCGCTTCAATGTCTGCACCTTCGCCAAGTTCGTCTATGCCGTACTCAGTCGCATACAGGCAGTCCACACATACATTGAGAGTCATAACTTCGCTGTTCATAGATACCTTCCTTAAACCGGCACTTCACCGGAATACAAAGACCTTACCACACAAACCGCACTTTGTCAAATTACTAGACAATTCTCGCGTACAGAAGATTTTTTAAGAATTTCCAACGCCTCGCGTGTATTACGCGACAAGCCGGATTATCTCCGGCGGTAAGTTACTGCCAGGTAGCCAACTACCAGACCGATGACCCCAAAGACTGCACCGAACGCCACGCATCCCCACTGCAAAAGGATAGAATTGTTAGTCGGGGGAATCTGACTGTCAATCCAAACGAACGCCAGACCGTACGAGAGAATCCCAACTACCCAAACGAACGCTCGCTCTAGTGGTGTACCTTTACGCATTTCAACCTTCTTTCTTACCAGTCATTTACTGATAGAAACAATCTAGCACACTTAGGGCAATTTGTCAAATCGGGGGAATTGTTTTCGCGTACAAAAGATTTTTTAAGATTTTCCAGAGTGTCGCGTATGTCACGCGATGAGGGGCTTTAAGCCCAGAACTCTCCTTCTACCCAGGTTCCAATGTCTCCGCAGTCCTCGCACTTGACGTGAGCGCCGAAGCCGTCCATTCCGGCGAAACGAACGTCCCCACCGCAGGTGCAGTGTACGGCGGTGTCGTTGAGGTTGCCAGGGTGAGTGACGATAAGCATAGGTAAGGCTCCAATCAGTAGCGGTGGCGTATCCACCGACAGAAACACAGTAGCACACAAATTGCAACTTGTCAAGTCAATTTTCAGAATCTTTCCAGTAATCGCGTCACGCGATAAAATCCCCTCTCAGAGTTTTTTTAAAAAATCCCAGCACATCGCGTATGTCACGCGATAACGGCAATAGGGACAGAAGCGAACACTCGTTCGCTCCTGCCCCTTGCTCCTTACATCTCGTTAATCATTGCCAGCCCACTACGCACATAGTTCATCTGCTTGGAAGTAGTTACGCTGTAGCGGTTTGGGTTCTCCCACTTTTCGCCGGTGAGGCGGTTAAAGGTAGCCATCAAGGTAGCGTATGAGTAAACGCAATACTCGTTGCCCTCGTTCACGCCTCGCAAGTTGTTTCCCTGGAATTCCAGAGTGTTAGCAACCTTGCTTGGGGTTTCCTTTAGTGAAGTGTAAGCCATAGTTTCATTCCTTTAGTTTGCCGGTGCTTAACCGGATAAATACAACCTAGCACACTTGGCTCAGTTTGTCAAGTCAAAAATAAAAAATCTTCAGAAAGTTTTTTTTAAGAATTCCCAGCGTATCGCGTATGTCACGCGATGACCAACAAAGCAGAGCGAACACTTGTCCGCCCTGCCCTGTGGATAACTTGTTGATTAGTCCCAATCTAGGTCGTCGGCATAGTCTGAATAGTGACCTACTACGCTCCTAGCGCCGATACCAGTTTCCAGGGTGTCAAACAATGAATCTAGGGTGCTTTCGTAGGTGTCGTATTCCATAGGGTTAATCTTTTCCATTTTAATTTTCCTCTCAGGTATTTTTTTTAAAAATTGCGGGGTGTTCGGGTGATTAGGAGACCCACCGAGGGAGAGCGAACACTCGTTCGCCCCCCCTTGTGGATAACTTGTTTACAACTTGGCTAGGCTTTCAGTCTGCCCGATAGCCTTACCACGATTACCGAATCTGACATCGTGAATCCAATTTAGGGTAGTGAAAGAATGGGCGGGTGAATCCTTGCAATCGTCACCAATAGGTGCTAACTGAGCCTGGCGTAGTGCCAGTAGTACGATGTCTGCCAATTCTTTAGCGGTTAATTCTGCCAGAGTGACAGTCTGACTAATCAGTCCTCTAACCTTAATGCCCTTACCACGCCTAGAGACTGTAGGTACCTTGTTATTCTGGCGCATTTCTAACCAGGCTACCTGCTTAGTCTTCAAGTCTTGCACCGTGACTGTCAGTTTCACCCTGGCATCATCACCGGCATTTACAGTCTCTAGGCTAAGAATTAGCGCCTGCATAACTGAACCGCTACGACGGGCGCTAAGTAACTTTATGCCAGTACCCCTATGTGCGTTGTCGTTCACTACCTGCCATAGCGTCAAAGGGAGAACCTGCTTAATGTCTGAACGCATCACGCCCCTAGTCTTTAATTCTTCGGCTACTTGGTTAAACGTTGTCATTCTGTACCTTTCGTGTTAGGGCTTATCCCTAACTACTACTAACAGTATCAGGGATAGTTACCTAGTGCAAACACCTAAACACTAAGTAAATAAAGACATTTAGAAAGTTCTTATTTAATTAGGTGACTATGAAACCGCTTACACACTTACACAGCGCCAGCGACAGCACGCACAAACAGCGATTTTTTTTCGTGGTGTCAACACGCGCACGATAGCAATGTTCCATATTCGAACATTTGTTCAACTACCATTCTCCAGTAGTACATCAAATCATTGACAAAACAAATGTTTCATGGTACTATTAGTAGGTTATGCACAAGTGTGTCCGGTACTCCGATAATGCGGTTTTTGAATGCGTCCAGTGGACGGGCTCAAACACGCCTGAAGTGCGGGGACTCTTTCAACCAACGAACACGCCGTATAGCGAAGTAATCGTTTGCACGACTTCTGGTAGGAATCTAGAACTGAAGGTGTACGGAGAATCCGGGTACTATCGTTCATTCTATGCAGCACCAAATTCCTACATAGTGAACGAGTACGGCAAGCCAATAATCTATGAGGACGACGAATCGTTTTCTCATCGATTTTTTTGGGCGGGGAACTCTGGGGCACCACACAGCGTAGAGGGCTCAGAATCCAAAACTAAGGGCCTCTGGGACGATTTTAACAACCTTCTTGACATCAAGGGTGCATTGACCAGTGTGGTAATCACGGCAGACGTGTTTGCGGTTACTAAGGACTTTGATGCAGAGGTGTTTAGAGAGTTCATGGGTAGTACGATGTTCGAAGTATGTAGGCGGTACTCAAGTGCAGGCTTATCGTTTGAGTACGTCACGATTCCGGTGGGTAGTATGCTGGGGAAGAAAATAAAGCCGGGGGACTCAGTTGTCCGACTGAGCACGGGGGACTTCTTGCACGCTCCCTACACTCACTCCTTCTAAGCACTTATGTTGTACTTACTAATAGCAGTAGTAGCGATACTTATTATTAGTTACTCGTTTCACGGAGTCAATTAAACCCCTTTTTTTGAAAAAAAATTTTCAAGAAGCCTTGCTTCTATGTTGAACAAATGTTCTGTAGGGGAGTTGAGATGGTTTGTTTTTGACATATACGTCAATAATACGTATTCATAAATACTGGGCCGCCCATAAACTTTAGTAAAGGGAACTTTTGTAAAGTGGTCTTTACCAAAGATAGACATGAGAAACTGACAAACCGGCGGAGTCGGCAAGATTCGAACTTGCGGGGCTGTTACACCCACTAGGTTAGCAACCCAGCGCTTTCGGCCACTCAGCCACAACTCCTTAGGGCAGACGGTGGGATTCGAACCCACGACAGGGAACTGGTTAGGCTCCCCAACGTTACCATTACGCCACGTCTGCTGTTTTTGCAAGTCACTTAGTAAACATTTCCTTGCACACGACAACCAGGGGTAGCCAGGCACCACCCTTAACCAATACATTGAGGCGGTTGCAAGCCATCCCCAACTTAAGTTTACTACTGGTCATACTCTTGGTGGCAGCGTCGGGAGTCGAACCCGAATCCCTGGCTTATGAGGCCAGTGCCGTACCGTTGGGCTACGCTGCATCGAAGTCAACTCACCCGCCCCCTCTTACTGAAGCCTGGGTAGTAGCACTGGTTCAGAAGAAAAAAACAGGTGAGTCTAGGGCTTACAAAATGCTACTACTCAATGTTGCCCTCAGAACAGACGGTGGGACTCGAACCCACAGCGTGCGTCCACCACTCTGCCAATTAAGTGTACGTCTGTTAAACCACGAGCGTCAAGTACCTAATGGGTCTCTCCCCAACGCTCTCTAAAAACCCAGGTGACTAAACATACGTCTGGCTACTAGTCAGGCTCTAGAATGCAACCCTCACCAAACTTAAACCCATCACTGAATTGAAATCAGTATACCACCTGATTGCGAGAATGTCAAATATTTACAGTGACTCTCGGATGGTGTTAAAAACGTGCGCTTGACGGCGAGCGTCAATAACGTTCAAGTTAAGTCGCTTGTAGTTGAGGGCAAGTTCCTCTTCCAAGCGGTCCAACTTCTCAATGAGTTTCTTCTTCCTAATCCACATCGTTGTAATACCCTTCTGTGTTGTCGCATATCTTTGCTATTTCGTCTAGAGTAGCACGGATTTTTTGCAGAGTGTTGTCAATCGCCCAAAATTCTACAATTATGTCCAGGTTGTCAAGTTCGTCCATCAGAGAATCTCCGGCGAGGGGAACCCAGCCAGGTAGTTAATCTTCTCGTAGAGTTTGACGTACTGACCGCTGTAGGATTCCTTACTGCGCTGAATCTCGCCAATCAGGAGCCCCCGGAGCAAAATCAGTTCGTTGGAGTTAAAGATGTCTCTAATCTCGGTCATGCTTTAACCTCGAACCCAGTTGTTTTCATCGTCCTTAAACTTCGGCGTAGCAACTGCCTTTGGGTAACAGTAAACGTTCGCAGTCTTCTTGTGATACCACGTTCCGCTAATCTGCGTCTGCTTAATTTTCTTGTTGCAACCTGCGCACTTCATTGCTCTTCTCCTTTTCTAGCATGTCAATCCAACCCATGACGATAACGTATGCGTCATAGCGTCCATCGTCGTAGGCGTATAGCCTATCAACATTGTTTAGGGCGCGAAGGTTCTCTATGTTACCAATGGCTCGCCCGACCATCCCTCTTAGTTGCTCAAGCATTCCTTCTTCTTTCATCGTTGGTACGGCTTTAACTTGAAAGGTCGTGTTGGACCTGGTTCCTCTAGGCGACTTCCGCAGTCTGGGCAGAACATACGTCGCCACGGACGCTCGACTACTTCACCGTCCAGATTGGTTGTCTTTTCAATGTGCAAGCAATCGCTCATAAATAATACCTTTCGTCTATAACCCTATATTCTGGGTCTATTTTGAACGGATAACATTCAAAAAACTTTATCAAATCGCAAGGCCATTTAACAGTAAGGTTTGCATTTGGACCGGAGCAGCCCTTGCAGTAGGCAACGGGCGCAGTCTTCCCCTGGCTTAATTCAAGTGGTGAATGTTTTAGTCTTAGTTCATCGGGGGTCATAGTTGGCTCCTAATTAGTTCTTGGTTCAACTGAAAAATGATTTGGTATTGCTTTTCAAGCAGTTCGTAGTCTTCTAAAACCTTGATTACGTCGCAAGGGTAATCGTAACTAAAACAGCCAGAACAGCGGTCATCGCCCTCGTTGTTCATTTCCCAACGGTGCTTTTCTCGTAAGGCTTGGCGTTCATCCGATGTCATAATGTTTCTTCACATTTCGGACATCCCCCATCCCAATAACGGAATGGGCCATAAATACTTATCCATACTCTACCGAGACTTGCTATGATTATCCATTTAGCCCAAATGGCTTGCTTGATAAGACGAACTCGCCAGGCGGACAATTCTTTTGGGTATCGTTCTACGTGTATGCGTACGGTACGGTAATGCTTGTGATTTTCCCTTAGGGCTTTACGTTCTTCGGGTGTCATAGTCTGCTCTCGTTCCCTTCTACGTGATTGTCAATGATGTCAGAAAGTTGCTGCACTGCGTCCCACCAACCGTCGTAATAACCTTTGTAGTGGTCCGTCACTGGCTCTTCCATTTCATTTGGACGCAATGGTTTGTGCGCCATTAACTTTTCAGCAACAAGGGCAAGTAGAAGTTCTTCCGCACGGTTCTGTGCAAACATCAACGCTTTGCGTTCGCCGGGGTTCATTAGAAATCACCTTCCGCTACCTGAAAGCAGGTAAGGCCAATCTCACGCCACATCTTTACGACCTTGTTCCTGTCGTCAAAAACGCCAATGATGTCGTACTTGCCCGCAATGTTTGCTTCGTAAATTTCCCTCTTGACAGTCGTGTCGTCGCGGAAATCGCCCTTTGCTCGCATAAAGAGATGTTCATTTTCCACACCAGGCCACATGTTGGTTAGCCATTCAAGGGTTTGCTCACGGCATACTTCTTCACGCCCCGAAACAAAAATTACAAAAACACCAGCAGACATGAGTAGGTAAATAATGTGAACAACATTTACGTTGTAAACATCAGCACCAACTTTGTCCCATTCAAAGTGGCCTCGGTGTCCGTCGTTGATTGCAACGGTTCCATCAATGTCGCAAATTACAGCCCCTACTTTTAGTTTTTCGTGGGTCATAGCATGCTCCTTAGCAATTCCATCGCATCAGCCTGAGAAGGGCTTACCATGCGCAACTCTTCCATGATTCTTTCAATGTGGGCTTCCGCTTTATCTAATTCGTCCAGTACCTTGATAACGTCACAGGGGTAGGCCACGGGTAAGTCGAACTTGCGTGTGGTACACCAAAAGCAACAGTTTTCTACGGGTTGTCCATTGAGCGTGCCCGAAGAATTGGCGTGCTTCTCTCGATAGGCTTTAAGTTCTTCGGGGGTCATCGGTACGCCGTCCAGATGGCATAGAAAATATTCATAACCAGTATCGCACCTGTAAGTTGAGCAAGCCATAGTGGCACGGTGTAGTATCTGCGGTTCTTTTTCATAGTTTCTCTCCACTTTGCTTGTGCCACAAGTGAGCATTTCGGGCGTAGACCACGCCGTAAGCCAATGCCGATACTACGAAGCCGTATTGCTTGGTCGCTAGGGCGTAGGTGAGCCACAGCCCTTGCGCCGACAGTCCGATAAGCCACGACCACCACAGTTTTTTCCCAGCACCGATAAGTCCAGTGATGCCGATAGCGGTCAGTAGCCAACTCCAATAATGAGTCATAATTTCTCTCCACACTTTGGGCAAACCTGAGGGTCTTGAGGTATCCAATGCCTGTGCATCAGATAATCACACGTTTCGTTATTCCGAAGGAAAAGTCTTTGCCAATCAGGGTCGCGTTCTCTATCTTCTTTGCTTATGTAGCCACTCATAGTTCACCGTTCAATGCCATGATTGCAAACTCACGTGCGACCGCAGGGCTAAAACGAGGGTCTTCGAGAATACCAAGTGCTTCAAGTGTGCGGTTAATAAGCACCTCGGAGATTGCGTCGAATTCGTCAAAGACTTGAGACGGCGAAACTGTCATGTCTGGTACGTCATTGCTTGTGTTGTATGTAATAAATTGTGTAATCATTTTTTAATTTTCTTTCCACATTTAGGGCATCGAGGTCTCTCCCCCGTCGCCTTTGTAAGATTATCAAACATTTTCTGGTTGGGCTCGCGGTTCTCTATAAGCGCCGAACGCATCTCATTGAATGCGTCTTCCCAAAAATCGTGGCGGCAATTAGACCTAAATCTCATTGTTCATCGTAAGTCAAGTCAAAGATTGCTGGCTTGCACGAGTAGAATTCACCAGCCACGCCCTTGATGATGTAGTCACCCTCAATAGCAAGCATTTCGCCTTCCAGTGTCAAAATAAACATACCGATACGAGCGTCTGCCCAGTTGAACTCCCTGTCAAACAAGGTGTCATCGGTGGGGTGAATGTATACGCCTTGAAAGTCCGCGCCTTCCATGAACTCACAGACTTCCCCCCAAGTATCCCAGCGCAGTTGGACTGCCTCAATTAAGACAGGTTTCTTGCGGTATTGCTTCACAGTCACTTCAACTTCTTTCCACACTTAAGGCAATACTTAATTTTCTGAGTACCAATAAATTCATTATTCAGAAAAAAGTTAGCATCACCCTGCAAGTGAACGCATTTTGATTGATTGAACTTTTGTTTGCATACGGCAAAAACGTAATAAAAAACAGAGATGCAAAAAACGTCTCCAAGTAAATTTCCGAATAAACTCATAATTTCTCTCCACACTTGGGGCAGTAAACAAATTGACCACTAGAAAAAAGGTGTTCAAAGTACGAATCCGTGAAATGCGCAAAACCACGGTGATTGCATTTGTTTTCCGCCTCCCAAGAAACAAGTTGGGATTCAGGAAAATATACTTCGTAACTGTCCCCGTCAGGCCAACAGAATTTTATTTTGTAGTAGTTAATTCCCAAAACTTCATGGGGTATAGGCCAATTATGGTAAATAGAATTAACCAGGTCGCCTACCTTGAATTTTGGCTCATCTATTAGTTCAATCACAGCACACCAAGGGTGATACTTATAGCACCCCTCGTAGTGAGTGGAATGCTCAATCTGAGCGATTGCCGTTTCTAAAAGAATTTGGCGTTCTTCTTGTTTCATCGCTTCCCTTTCCTTTAAACTATTCTGCACGGAACTTCGGTGTTTTCGTCAACGTAATACGAGGCGCATACCCTGTGGTATCCGTCTGCAATGATGAGCGTTTGATTCTGACCGCGGACAAGAAGAACTGGAGCAAGCCATTCCTCATCTTCAATCTTGTCCATCTTGTCATCAACCCCTTCGTCCCTCTTTGGCAGGAGGGACAATTTGCTTGCACGCAATATGTCCTTTGCCTTAAAAGAAGAGTTAGACGCATACCGCAACTGCTGGATTTTTGTTCTTGCCTCAATGGGCCACATAATCAAAGACAAGTATTCCTGGGCGGAATCAAAATGCTTATCCTTTGGATTTTCTAACCATTTAATTTCACTACTCATTCGTCATTCCCCACAAAACAAACCTTGTCAAAAATGTCGCACACCTTCTTTAGAAGACTCATAAGTTCTTCGGTCACGTCGTAACCGTTTTCTTCAACCGCGTAGTGCAAAACGTCGTCAAGAATAAACAGTTCCCTCCAAGTAAAATCAATCGGGTATTTTGCTTGCTCTAAACTCATTTAGCCTTCTTGAAATATGGGCAAGGGCACCTTTCGTATTCCCAGCCTTCCTTGTTTCTACAAATTGTGCTACCGCTGTGAGACATGTGCTCCACGCCAGGGTGACCGCATCTGCACATTCGCTCCAACTGTGATTTGTTATTGTCTCTCCTACGCAACTCTTTGTCGTAGTTTCTTTGCCAAAAAGATTTCATCTTTAATTCTCGTCTCTCCAATAATCGTTCTTTAGCCCTTCGATGAAACCTTCAATTGCCCTGTATTCTTCAATGGGAATTACTTCCACCGGGCAATCTTCCTGAAGGAGTAAGAGAATATCCTGACAAGCCTTTGTGTATCCACGTTGCCACGGGCGATACCAGGGTTGCTTAAATTGTGCGTTTAAAGCAGCCCATACCTTTGCTGACAATGACATTAGTTCCACCCCAAAGGTACTATTACTTTTTCCAAAAACTTCTTGTACAAGTCTTCGGGGCTACCATCGTTGACAAGAATGTAATCTTGGTCGGTGTAGGCAATCTCTGAGACGTGTGCGTTGATTGGCGTGTACCCTTCACGGGTGATGCGAACGATAATTCCGCCACGGTCTTGAATTGCCTTTGCTTCGTTTGGAAAGCGAACGTCCGGGATTACAAGGCGCGGACCATGAGCGTTCTCAAATACGACACGGCTCCAAATGTCCTCTGCAATGTACTTGCGTCCGGCTTCGGTCCCAAGTCGCTGAAGAAGTGCACGAATCTCTGGGTGCTCTATCTTTGCTCGTTCGTAACCCCAAGCATCAACTAAGTCCTTAACTCGCTCAACGTTTCCTGGGCCATCCCCGTAAATTATTGGGTTTAGTTCATACAAAACGTTGCGGAGAGTGTCGGCAAAAGCACGGCGCTCAAAACCAAAACGAGATACCAATTCCTTTGCCAGGCAGTCCTTACCGACTTGAGCAAACCCGCACAAACCAATAATCATTTCTCGCTCAAGGTATTCCTTATCCGCATCTACTCGGTACATAGTAAGACCAAGTTTCCCTGCAAAGTCTCGCTCTAGTTTTGCACCAGTTGAGTTTTCCCAACCAGGCATAAACGCAATAGCGTCGCTCTTAAGAATTGCTTCGTAGTCACGCTTCATAGCAAGGTGGAAGTCTTGCTCGGTGAAAACAACGTCGGGGTCATTTTCATCAAAACCAATGGCCCTATCTAAATCTGCGGGAGATATGACATTCCAACCGCAGTCCTTCAAAAAATCTCTGTTTCTGTCGAAGGCTGGGAAGTTCCATTTTTCAACGCCCGACATTTTCCCGGCAAGATAAATTGTTTTCATTTATACCCTTTCCTGTAATTCATTAAATTCTCTATATTTTTAACGTCGTCCCACAAAAGCCCAAGAGCCCGATTGCATCTTCCGCACAAAAGTCCACGAACTTCACCAGTTTCGTGGTCATGGTCAACGGCAAGACTAACAACGCCAAATTGGTTCCTATGTGTTTCAACTCTTTTGCATGAAGCGCAAACGCCGCCCTGGTTAGAAAGCATAACATCATATTCTTCAACTGTCAATCCATATTTTTTTAAATTCATTGAACGGACATGTTTTTTACCCGTCGGCGTTTTGCGGAAAGTTTTTTGCCATTCCCTTGCATTCACATGCACGCCATCTTCAAATCTCGTTCCGAAGCAGGAGCGACAAGATTTAGATTGTCTTAATTTCTGACCACCGCATCTAGGGCAATCATCGTATTTCCCGCCCTTCCAATTAGGGTGGTCTTCCTGTGTTTGCGCAAGTTTTCTACAAGAAAAACACAAAAGAGAGGACTTTAATTTCTCACCATCGCAACCTGGGCAAGGTTCTTTTGCTGAACTTTCCCTCACTTTGTTCCTTTCATGTTAAGTGGTTCCCCAGCCACGGTTCGAACGTGGAATAACAGATTCAAAGTCTGTTGTGTTGCCTGTTACACCACCGGGGAGTGGGTCGATGGGGAGGGATTCGAAGCCCCGAACTCTATTGAGGTCTGGTTTACAGCCAGAAGCGTCTGCCAATTCCGCCACCCCTCAATTTTTACTGCTTTGCTGGCCTGGGAGGGCTCGAACCTCCAACCTAACGATTAACAGTCGTTTGTTCCGCCGATTGAACTACAGGCCATTGCGAATTATCGCAAACGCTTCTTAGCGGCTTCTGCCTTCTTGGCAGGTGCCTTTGAAGCGGCTGGCTTTGGAGCCGGTGTCGGTGCGGGCGCAGGCGTCAAAGCGGCAATCTGTGCCTGTACCTTCTCCACTTCATCAAGGATGTTGTTGAATGTGTTTTCAACGTGAAGAATGTATGATGTTGCCTCGTTCTCGTACTTCTTGGCCTTTTGCAGAATGACGGTGATTACTCCGCCTGCTGTGCCAGCCCAAGATGCAGCGACTGCCGTAATCATGTTTGCAGTTGATGACATGTCTGTCTCCTATAGGTTTACGGCATTGGCGCCGTTTTTTAAATGTACCACTAATAAGCGCCGTTGTCAAGAACTAAATGGTTGATTTTTAAAAAAGTGGGGGTAGCATCTTTGTATGAAAAGATTTACAGAAGTTGTTCATGTTGAACACGAACCAGAACCGATGCTCCATGAGGGCGCCTATAGAAACTTCTGTAGCATCTGCAATAAACCCCTCACTTTGAGGAACGGGATTTGGACTCACGATGCGGAGTGAATCAGAGATAATTCGTATAAATGAAATTATGGATTTAATAAATGCCATATACGATTATCAAAGTGGCGATGAGGTAATTTCCAGTTCTCTTGACCAACTGGCTATTGATGTAGAATGGTTAATTGACAGGCTTTATATGGCTTGGAGCGTTACGGAGTCCTACCAAAAAGAACTTCGGGAATTCTACCGCAATTAATAAACCGTTGCCCCGTGCTATGGTTTTTAAAAAAGGAAAGATATGAAAGCAAAATCAAAGAAGCGTTACGTAGCACTAGCACACGTAAATGAGCCGGAATTGACTTACCGAGACGTAAAGGTTCCTCACGTTGTTCCATTGTATGTTGACTTTGACCCAGCGCGTCACGTTGGCTCCGCAAGACTCCGTTCAAAGGGTGAGCGCATCTACGCCATCACCGAACTTAACTTTAATGTTTCCGAGTTCGGGAAGACACCAGCAATAGTCCTGGGCGTTGAAGACGCAGAGCGAGTAATTGAAGAGGGCATTTGCTATTTGCAAGGTGGATACGTTGCCGCCGCCTCTATTGTGAGCAACGACATCTGGAATGAAGTCTACGGAGAACTGGAGGAAGTGCCAAATGACTTGGTTTAATTGGATTGTTTTAGTCTACCTGACCCCAGCCGCACTTCTGTTTCTTCGTTATCTTGAAATAGCAAGCCGAGCAAAGGCTGTATTTCTGTCAAAGGGTGTTGCATTTAGTATGCGGGGATTCATTCCCTCTATGATTCGAGATTCATTTCTGTGGCCTTGGTATGTGATTTGGCACGGTCTTAAGCAATTTATTGAGGACTTGAAGTAATGGTTGCTCGTTCCGTTGGCGAAAGTCTTTCTTCTTTTGCAAAGCCTCTTAGCAAGAGCGTTGTGATTTCCGAATGTCCCAAATGTGGGATTGTGTGCGAGGACGACAGTATTTCTGTTTCTTCCGAGCAAGTTTATGACGCAAAGGAAAAGAAGTGGACGGAATCTAAGCGCACCATTCGGGCGACAATCCTTACAACCTACGTCAAACTTCCTACGACTTCAAAGTGCCTTTGCCAAAGAAGCGATGAGCACTTGCACCGGAAGTGTTTGGTTTGCGGGTTTTACTGGTCTACGGAAACAATGGACGACTACTTTGAAACCAACTCTGGTCGCATTGACCGAACGGTGCTAGAGAATGAGTAAGGCAAGAGCAAAGGGAACGTCTTTCGAGACATCTATTGTTAACTTCCTAAAGGAAAACGGTTTTCCTGACGCAGAACGTTGGGGGAGCCTTGACATGGCTTTGGGGGATATTCGCAATGTTCCTATGGTTCTGGAAGCAAAGAACCACAAAGCAATGGCTCTTTCCGAGTGGTGCACGCAAGCAGAGACCTCTGGAAAAAAGGCTGGGAAGTTGTGGGCAGTTATCCACAAGCGTGCCCGAAAGGGGACTCAACAGGCTTACGTTACATTGTCACTTGAGCAATTTGTTGTACTTCTAAAGGCATACGAAAAGTTTTCTTCTTAAATACTTGACGCAGTGGAAAACCTGTGGTTAACTTGTTATTAAGTGGGCACGCCTTAGGTGCCATTCAACGTTTAAGGAGAAATTTGTGGCGAAAAGTTTAAACCAACGTTCTCAGCAAAGACTGAAGCGTATGGTCGAAAGCCTTGAAAACATTAACAAGTTCGCCAACAAATTAAAGATTGAAGACCTCGAAGAATTGGTCAGGCGTGATGCCATCAGTGTGGATAACTACACGTCAAGTTCTTCAAGTGTCGCCGTTGCGCGAAGCGGTGGATTGCCTAGTTCTTCCTCTGTGGAGAGGGCTGTCATGGCCAAGGAACGAAACAAGAAGCCTTACGACCCAGTTCGTGAGGAAGTCAAGTCCATCGAGCGCAAAATCATCCAGGCGGAAGACAATATGCGCCAAATCATCCAGAGCATTCAGTTCTTGAGGGATGGGGTGGAAAAGAAGCGCAAGAGGCCAACATCAGAGCCCTGCGAGATTTGCATGGTTCTTCCTGCCGTTAAGTCTGCTTACTGCACCCCATGTTATATGGAATGGGTTGACGCAGGAGCGCCAGACCGCTTCCGTTGGAAGGCTTTTAAGCGTGAACTCAAGTCCTCAGAAGGCATCCCACTTGTAACTGAGCAACCCCCTGCCCGACGTTAAGTTTTAAATACTTGACAAATAAAAAAAGTGTGGTAACTTGTGAGTAAGAATCGCCATTATTGTACCCCGGTTGAGGTGTGCAATTGTGTCCCAACTGATGAAGAACTTTATCAATTGGGCTTTGAAAAATGGCAAGTTAGCATGTTGAGGAAACTCCCTGTGGACTTGCAATGGACCGCGCACGACGAATTCATCCGAAGGTTAATGTCCGACGAGGACGTTGACGATTTCAAATTTTAGGAGCGCACCATGAACGAAAACAGCAATTTTCACAACGAAGCCGAGCAAAGCATTGCACAACAACTGGGAAATCTGGTTGGAGAAGGCGAAGTTGAAGCACGCCGAATTATGGGCGATTCTCAGTACGACAAGATGATGTCCTTCATGGAACGCAGTAATGAACTTACTGTAAAGCAAGAAGAGGCACGAGTTAATTACCTGGAAAACCTTACCGCACTTCAGGGTGCGATGGCTTTTTCTATCGTTTTCTCATGTGTTATGGGATTGGCTTGGTCTTTGTACTTCTGGATTAAGTAATGTCAAATTTCAGTAAGTTTATCTCAAACGCAGTCGTCCCCGAACAGGTAGATGTCTTTAGCATTTTGGGGTATCAACCGACTGAACGACAGCAAGTATTTCATGCTGCATCTGCCGAAAGAATTGATGCAATTCTTTATGGTGGTGCGGCTGGTGGTGGTAAGGAACTGGATATTAACTCCACTTCCATCCCCACGCCCGATGGCTTCAAACTTTTGAAGGATATTCACGCTGGTGATACCATCTTCGGACGTGACGGAAAGCCTTACGAAGTTCTAAAAGAGTCACCTGTTCACTACCATGAAGGTTATGAACTTACTTTTGACGACGGCTCAACCGTAATTGTAAACGATGAACACCTTTGGCTCACTTTTGATGCCAAGGAACTCGCTCAACTGACACGTCTCGACCCAGAGTGGCGGGAACGCCGTCAGGCAAAGCGTTCTTCACGTGCCGGTAACATCAAGTCGATTAAGTTCTCAGAAGCGTTAAAAAAGCGCAATTCCGAACGTGATTACGAATACAAGGACGTTCCGACTGGAACCGTTCGTACCACTGCTGAAATTGTAGACACTCTTAAGACCCCAGACGGTCGCAACAACCACGCTGTACCAGTTTGTGGGACGTTGGAGATGCCAGAACGCATTCTTCCAATCGACCCTTACGTTCTTGGTGCATGGCTTGGTGATGGTTATTCAGGAAGCGGAAGAATCTGCGGAATTGACGATGAGATTTTCGAAAAGTGCTCAAAGAGCATTCCCGTAAAGTCCAACCGATTTGAACGTAATCTTCGTGTCGTTACCTTTGATGGGCTTTCAAAGCAACTAAAGGAACTTAACCTTCTTGTAAATAAGCACGTTCCGGCTAAATACCTTTTCACATCCGCCGAACAACGTCTTGAATTGCTTCGTGGTTTGATGGACACTGACGGAAACTGCCTTAAGAATGGCACCGTTGAGTTTGCTAACACCAACAAAGACATTACCGAAGCCGTAGCATTTTTGGCACGCTCTTTTGGGCACAAGGTTAGTGTTCGTGAATTTCGTACGAAACTGGACGGTAAAGACTGTGGCCCTGCATGGCGCGTTAAGTTCCGTGCAAAGGTTCAGGTTTTTAGCCTGACCCGCAAAGCAGAACGTCTTGAGCCATTTTTGGGCAAAGAACGCCGTACCACAAACTTCCGTTACATTGTTTCTGCGGAGCGTGTTGGAAAGCGAGACATGAAGTGTCTTAAGGTTTCTTCACCAGACCACCTTTTCCTGGTAACTGAAAACCTTATTCCTACGCACAACACCGCTGCATTCTTGATGGATGCGCTCTGGAACGCCGCGAATTTCCCTGGTATGAAGATTGGTTGTTTCCGTCGTTCATACCCGGAACTTGAAGAGTCATTTTTGGCTCAACTTGCAAAATGGAATTATGCAAGAGACATCGGTGCCAAGTGGAACTCAACCAACAAGGTCTTGAAGTTCTCAAATGGCTCGGTTATTAACTTTACATATGCAGAAAACCTGGTTGACGCATCCCGAATCCTCGGTGGTGAGTATCAGGCGTTCTACATTGACGAAGCCTCTCAAATGCTTCCTGCTGTTATCCAGCACATTGAAGAGCGTCTTCGTTCGGGTAGCCGTTTGGTTCCCGTTATAGGTCTTCGCTTGGCCACCAACCCTGGTGGCGTCGGTCACAAATATCTTAAAGACCGATTCATTAATCCCACAAAACGAGGGAAAATACGCTACACCGAAGAAGTCGGGGATAGCAAGCGAAGTCGCACCGTTGCCTTTATTCAGGCAAAGGTAACAGATAACCCTCACGTTAACGAAGGTTATCACGCTGTTCTTGACTCGATTCCAGACCCCCGCCGTCGTGCCGCGATGCGTGACGGTGACTGGGACGCAATGGTCGGACAGTTCTTCGAACAGTGGCAGTACTCAAAGCACGTTGTACGTTCCTTTGACATGCCCAAAGAATGGCCTAGATACGCCGGTATTGACTATGGATTCCGAGACCCATTTGCGGTCGTGTGGATTGCTGTTGACAATGATAGCCGAATCTGGGTCTACAGAGAAATCTGTGTTTCTGGCGTCAATGCTGATGACCAGGCAAAATTAATCCTTGAGGCAGAACGCTCTCACGGTGAATCCGAAGTCATGCGAGTCGCTGACCCCTCTATGTGGGGTAGTCGCGGAACTCCCATGTCAATCGCAGACATCTATGGTATAGAAGGCTGCGGAATCATCAAAGCGGACAACGACCGTATCAACGGTTGGTCACGTGTACACCAGTACCTAAACGACGGTCCTGCGTGCGACATGCACCGCGCTATGGGCTGGGAACGCTGCCCGATGATTCACGTTTTTGAAGATACGTGCCCACAGTTTATTGAACAAATTCCGGCACTACCAAGAAGCAAGGCGAAACCAGACGACTGCGAAACTCGTAACGTCGATGACCACATTGCTGACGCGCTAAGATATGTCTGCATGTATGCAGGGAACTTTGCTCGCCCAGTCTTCTATGACGAAAATCCAATGCCAAAGGTAAGCGTTCCTGATACTATGGTTGTTGTTAAAGAAGGGGATTCAACTCCACTTCAACAACCTAATTTTGGTGGTTTATTTGTTGGTGACTTTGGAAGTCCCTTTAACTAAAGAAAGATATCCAGATGGCTATTACATCTTTTAGAAGGGGACTCGAAGAGGTCAACTCTTCTTATGAAAGCACATTAGAAGAGTCTCGTCCTAAGAGTGGTCCACGCCGTGCAGGTTATGCAACGGGTGTTCCAATCGGTGGTTCCACTGAGGTAAACCCTGGTGAGAACGTTACTGCCGGTACTCTTGACCGACCAACATTCATGCAACAGTTGTTGCAGGCTTACCTTGCTTGCCCGTGGTCTTCTGCTGCAATCGACACGATTGCGCGAACCGCAACTGCTGGTGGACTTGAAGTTGCCTATGAAGGTGGCTCAACCGGAAAGATTCGCACACCAGAAGCAAGCGAACAAGTCAAGAAGGTTCAAGAACTTCTTAAGTACATTAACCCCAACGACGACGTTCGCCAACTTATGCGCAAGGTTATTACTGACCTTTTGATTTTTGGTGACGCTTTTATCGAAGTTGTTTGGGTTATGAAAGAGCCGGTCGCTTTATACCCGCTCGACCCAACATCAATGTCTGTTATGGCAGACGAACACGGAGTTGTTAAGGGTTACTACCAAAAGACCCCTACGAACCGTGAGGCTCGTTTTAAGCCTAATGAGGTTATCCACATCAAGTTTGATGCTCCAGGAGATACTCTTTACGGCGTGAGCCCAACGCAGAAGAACATTCTGCCTATCACTTCTTGGCTTTTCACTGCTGCACTCATCAAAGAAACGATGAAGCGCGGTGACCCACTGCGAGCCCACGTTGACTGGCCTCTTGCTCTTCCCGAAACGGAAATGAAGCGACTCCAGCAACAGTACGCTATTCGCAACCTTGGCGCTCGCAACATTGGCAACCTTTTTGAAACAAAGGGTGGCGCAGTCGTTACTGAAATGGGAAGCAACCAGATTAACAACTGGCTTAACACACTTCAACAGCGCCGAGATGAAATTCTCTCCGGTTACGGTGTGCCACCATCAAAGGTAGGCGTCGTTGAAGCCGGTAACCTTGGCGGTGGAACTGGAACCGCGCAAGACAAGACATTCCGCGTTAACACCGTTGGTCCTATTCAGGAACTTGTTCTTGAGAAGTTGACCTTCGCTCTTATGTACCAGGCTTACGGTATCACCGACTGGATTCTTAAGTTTGGCGTTGTTGACTGGCGAGACGACGAAGTTATCGAAACCATTCGTGACCAGCGAATTCGCAACGGTTCTTGGACACTTAACCGTGCCCGCGCCGACATTGGCGAACCACCTGTTCCTGGTGGAGATGACGCTGTTCTTATTGACCGACAGAACATGGTTCTATGGTCAGACCTTAGCGCACTTTCACAGGCTAACCTTAAGGTTGTTCAGTCTCAAGGCTCCACAATGGAACAAGTCAATACTGGCGACGACGCCGTAAAGGCACCAGCCGCAAAGACAAAGAACGCTCCAGTAGCGCCTACGACCAACCCTGGCTCTAACGTCAGTGGAAGGACAACTAGGTCTCCTAAGGATAAGTCAAGCAAGACTTCTACCGGCGCAAAGAAGCCAGGTCAAACGTCTTCACCGTTATCCGCTCCTAAAGCGCCTTCGGGAACCGAATCAGTATCAGAATCCGTAGAGGAATAAGATGCCCGATGAAAACGAAAACAACGAAGGCCAAGAACCTATAAACATTAACGGTATGGATTTCTACAGCGAAGGACAACCGGTTTATCCATTTCTTGGTCTTACCGCCGCAAAAGCGGCAGCATTGGTTTCAAAAGAAGTAGGTTAAAATGGGCAACTGGCTTGGACAAGCAGGCGCTTATGCCATGCACGCCAAGCACCCATCTGGACAACAGACGGCTGCACAGTTGGCGGCAGAAAGAGCGAACCTTACTAAAGCCCGAATGGCTAGAGGTGAGTTCAGACGCACAAAATCAGCGACATACCATGCTTTTGCTAAAAGCACGATGAAGTCAAGAGGTGATGCAGCACGTAATCGCCTGTATCGCATGTCTGAAATTGCTTCCATTAAACAACACGCACGTGGAGTTAGATGGATTGGTTACCACAAAAAGGTAACGCTAAAGAAACCAAGCGTTTCTGGAAAATTTAAAAAGTTTCGAGGTGAACTTGCACCTGGCCGTTTTTATGAAAGAACTGCTTGGGGTAAGGCCACTAGACCCGCTTTCAAAAAGCGTTCGAAAATTCGCTCTAAGCGTTTTACTCACGTTAAACATTGGAAGCGTCACGGGCGTTTTTACACGCCAAGATAAAGATTAATTATGGCAGACAGTTTTTCACCACCAGAACAAGTTCGAAAGAACGCTGCTCGCTCCCTTGAACTTCGCAAGGAGTTTAAGCGAGGCATGACAGCCGTTGGCGTTGCGCGTGCAAGAGACCTTTCTAACGGTAAGAACATCTCTGTCGATACCATTAAGAGAATGCACTCATACTTTGCTCGTCACGAAGTTGACAAAAAGGGCAAGGATTGGGCAAACGCGTCAAACCCTTCTGCTGGCTACATTGCTTGGCTGGGCTGGGGTGGAGATGCCGGTCGTTCTTGGGTTAATGGAATTATTAAAAAACTAGACGCAAAAGAATCCCAGGAGAAAACAATGGCCTCTACTAAGGCAGCCACTATTCGTGGCGTTTTTCTAAAGCCCGGACTTTCAAAGAACCGCCGTCTTTACACTCGCGGAAACATTGCAAAGGCCGTAGAGCGCATGAAGCAGCAACTTTCCTCAGGTGAAGGTATGCCAATCAACATGGCCACAAGCCATGGCGCGGCTTTTAAGGATGATGCCCTCTCAACAGTTGGCAACATCAAGGACGTTTGGCTTAACAATGATGGCTCTGCCTCATTTGAAGCCGACATCCCCAACACGACTTATGGACGCGACATTGCTGCCCTGACTGTTGGAAAGTTCATTAAGGGAGTTTCAATCCGTGGTGAATGGCGAGGAAACCCTCGTTCTATCACCCACACTGATGGCGAGGAAGCAACAACTGCTGACGACCTTGCTATTCACGGCATTGACTTCACAAACAGTCCTGGCGTTGAGGGTGCTGAGATTCAGTACGCCGCCCTGGCTGAGTCATACACGAAGGGAAATGCCTTGGCTATTTTTGAATCTGTAGATGACGTTGAGATTGTATCTCGCGACGAAGAGTTGGTTGCTTACGAAGCCGCTGACGTTATTCGTGATGCGGTTGAAACCGCTGTAGAAGATGCGGTCAACTCAATCTTTGAAAAGGACGCTAAGAAGCCTTACGGTGACGTAGCCTACGCTGACCCTGGTTACCAGAAGGACAAGCAAAAGCGCTACCCAATTAACACTGCTGCTCACGTCCGCGCAGCCTGGTCTTACATCAACCAGGACAAAAACGCAAGCCTTTACACTGCCGCTCAACTTTCTCGCATTAAGTCGCGAATTAAGTCAGCCGCAAAGAAGTTTGGCATCAACATTGTTAGCGAGCACGAAACGCTTGCTAACGACTTCCAGGAAATACTTGAAGCGTATGCTTCAATATCATTGAACAATGATGCAGACTCAATCAACATTACTGGTTACACGCAAGACCCACACTTGCTTAAGACCGTCGCAAACCGCATCGCATTTGGTGCTATTGCCGCTATGCACGCCATCGACCCCGATGACGACGGCGACATTTACCTCTCTAAGCCTGACTGGTCACAGGTAGATGCAACCGGCGATGCTGGTGGCATGGGACCAGAGGATGAAAACATGAAGACAGATGACAACAACATGGAATGCTCCGAATGCGGAGCGTCCATGCTTGAAGACGCAAACTTCTGCCACAACTGCGGAACGATTGTTCCTAGCAGCCCAGCAGACGCTGGAACATGTGGCAACTGTGGAACTTCTGCTCCACAGGACGCCATGTATTGCCCCACTTGTGGGGACCCCGTACCACAGGCAGAGTCAAGCGACAATGCCCCAACTGAAGAAAAGGAGACAGAAGTGTCCGACGAAAACACCGCTGTAGAAACTCCGGCTGAAGAGGCAACGCTTGAAACCGCTGCTACTCGTACGCTGAGTGACGCAGACCTTCAGGCTCTTGCCGCAATGATTGTTGCTGCAAAGACGCCAGTCGAATCAACCGAACCAGAAGCCGCAGACGCTGAGGTAGCACCAGAAGCAGAGGCTGAAGCCCCTGCCGAAGAAGTTGCTGCCGAAGAAGTTGCAGCCGAGGAATCTATCGAATCACAGGAGAACACCGTGAACGAAAACACATTTACTTTTGAGCAGGTACAGGCTCTTGTTGCAGAGGCCGCCGCTAAGGCAGCCGCTGACGCAGTAGCCGAAGCCACAAAGAACGCTGTTGAGTCTTACCGAGGTGGCCGAACCACTTTCCGTAAGGGCTTGACCAGTGGCTCAACTGGAAACGACGCCTCTGACTTGTCAGAGTCGGAGGAATTGGACCCACGCGCACTTGCAGAGATGAACTCTTCTGCATTCCGCAAGGTTCAAGTACAAGCATGGGGCTCAACCCCATTCTTTGAAAGCAAGTTTGCTCAGGCCGACCGCGGCTTCTAAGCAATAAAAATAAACCCCTATCCAAAAATAATTAAGGAGAATTAGCAATGGCTAACGATTTGGAAGAGGCCCTTACTGCCGCGGGTGCAGCCGCACTCGTACAGAAGCAGATTGACCCAGTATTGCTTGAGTACCAGCGCCGCTATGCGCCGCTCGTACGCTCGCTGCCTACGGTCAAGTGGGGCTCAACAGTTTACTACTTCAACAAGCGTACAACGCTTCCTCAGGGCGGATTCGTCACTGACGGCGGTGCACGTCCAGTATCAACATCAAACTACGCACAGGAGAACTTCCAGATTCGTCTGCTCCAGAGCGTTGGTGCTGTAACTGGTTACTCACAGGCTGTTACCGCAGACCTGATTGGCGACCTCCGCGCCCGTGAAATCGAGGGTGCTGCCCGCGGTCTTTACTGGGACATGGAAACTGCCATTATCTGGGGTGCTGGTGCACCTACGGTTAACGGACCTTACCCTCAGTTCGACGGTCTTGACGTAATTTGCTCGTCATTCACCTCGTCTTCTACTGGTGGCCCTTCACAGGGTATCGGTGGCGGTGCTATCGACAACTACGGTGGTGCTTCGACTTGGGCTGGCGCTGCTTACAACCCATGGGTTGACGGCGTAGACCAGAACTCAATTAACTTCGGTGGCAACAGCCTCACCCTTGGTGGACTTGACCTTCTCATCGACCTCGTTGAATCGAACGTTGCTGAGCCAGTTGAGAACTCTGAGTGGATGTTCCTCATGTCACCTAACGCCAACAGCCGTCTGTCACAGTTGCTCGTCAACCAACAGCGTTTTGTTGACGAAGTTGAAATTGCCGCAGGTTTGATTGTTCCCACCTACCGTGGTGTTCCAATCGTTAAGACTTCGTTCCTTTCACCTCGTACTAACCAAATGGGCACCGTAACTGGCGCTGCAACGGGTACGGGTACTCTGAGCGGAAACTACACCTACGCAGTTGCACCTGTTATTGCTCGCTTTGGTGAAATCCAGGCTGCAAAGACTTCAACCCTCACGCCTTCGACCTCTGCTTGCACGCTTTCGTTCAGCACGCCGACCGGCCCAGAAGGTTCACAGCCAACTCACTACAAGGTATACCGCGCTTCTGTTTCAACCCCAACGAACACTCAGTTCACGTTGCTCGGAATTGTTGACGCAAACTTCACGGACAGCACCGGCAACGTCTGGGCTACCACGAAGATTGTTGACAACGGTACAACTCTTATTGCTTACAACGGTTCAAACGTACAGGCTTCATACCCTGCCGCTTACGCTTACAGCAACAGCGGATTGAACCCACTTACCTCAAACGGTGAGCAGAGCATCTACCTCATGTCACGTGACCCCAACTACATCGTACGTCCATTCGTTCGTGAGATGCAGCCTGTCAACGTGTACCCAACTACAGCATCGCCTGACAGCCTGCCATTCGCATTCGTTGCGGACACTACGCTTGCTGTTCGTGCACCTAAGTACATTGGTCGTTTGGCCAACGTTGCTTCTGCTTTGGACAAGACTGCTGGTAACGGAATTACTCCTACCAACACGAACTACACTCCATCGTTTGTAGTTGACTAATCATTAGGTAGTCAAGTTTCAGTGTGGCGGGCGGGTTCCCTCGTTCCTCCCCCGCCCGCCGCGCTGGATTCAATTTATGAAAGGTTTTACCATGGTTTTACTAGCAGCAAATCAGCCAGGCGGCACTGAAGGATACAACTGGGAAAAGGCCGGAGACGAAGGTGCGATTGAAGTACCTGCTCGTTTGGCTCACTCGCTTCTTTCAATCCCTGGTGAACTGTTTTACACCGTAACAAAAGAAGTAAAGAAGGTCGAAAAGGCCGTTGAAGCAGAAGTTGAAAAGGTAGAAGAAAAAGTTGCTCCAAAGAAGGCAGCCCCAAAGGCCGCTGAAAAGAGCGAGACTGCCTCAGAAGACATCTCAGAAGCAATTGAAGTTGCTTCACCCACTAAGCGCCGTTCTACAAAGGAGTAATTAACCATGGCAAATAACGGGTCACAATACACAGACCCCGTTTCACTTGCCAGCGTTGAAGACCTTTCTAAGCGCTATCCTGAGTTAGTAGTTGATATTGAACCAACAACCCTTGCGGACATTTTGGTTGAAGCAACTGCTCACTTGGAAGACCGCACCGGTCGTCGTCTGGCCCCTTTTACGGGACACATCTATCAAGACCGGTTGTTTGGTATTGACCCCGCTGAATACGGGAACAATGCTGACATGCCTATGGACATTTATGGTTCATTGGGTATGTCCCAAGCCATTGCGTTAGGTGCATCTACTTTGGTGCGCCACTTTTGGCTTGACCAGTTCGCTCCGGCTTACCCGGAACTATGGACTTACAACATTCAGTCCATGAATATTTACCGTACTTACGGTGACTTCCAACCTATTGACTTTGAACACGGTGGCATTCGCGGTCCGGATGTTACTGACGGTCACGTTTGGATTCGCCTTGGTACGTTTGCACCTGAAGGTTCACGCATTCAGGTTGTATACGATGGTGGCTATACCGAAGGTATTCCCGCCTCACTTCGCCGTGCATGCCTTTTCCAGGCTGCCAAGTTCATCATCCTTGAGTTTGAACCTCAGACTCGCCGTGAGATGAACCTAGACCAAATCGACCAACAGATTGATAATCTGATTGCTCCTTGGGTCCGTGGATAATGGCCAGACTAGCCAAGGTTGATGTAAAAGCAACATCAAAACGAATTGAACAAGTTTCTGCCAAGATGAAAATCATTGGTGAAAAACTTGCGGACCTTGAGCCTGCACTTTACACCATTGCCGACGAGTTTAGCCTTATGGAGGCCACTCGTTTTAAGAACGGTGGTTTTGCTTACGAATGGGGCATCACAGACATGTGGGCCGCCCCAGACCCTCAGTATCACCCAGGGTATCCAAATGAACCAACTGGCTCTACAGTTGGTGAGCGTGCCTCAAAGGGTGGTAACTCTAAAAACCAGCCCCTATTTAACCACGGTTATTTAGCGGCGGCGGCAACAATGCCGGAACTGCGTCCATTCGGACATGGCGGTCTCGACCTTGTAATTGACCCATCCAAGAGGGCTCCACAATCCTACTCACACGGTAGGAACTACGGTGCTTATCACCAAACTGGCACTGGCAACATGCCGAAGCGTGAGTTCGTAACCATTACTCCAGAGTTCTACAAAATCGCAGCAAAGATTATTGAATTCTACGTCATGTCCCCCAAGGAACAGGCGGCAAATAAATCCAACAAAGAATACTTCACTCCTAGAGATGAAGAAGCAGGCCGCCAAGCACGCCGTGACCGTGGTGATATTAAGAGGCGTGCAACAATGTCTCACCAAAAAGAAAAGGGATATGTTGCGACCCCAAAGTACAGCACATTTGGGGAAAACTCAATGGCTAGGTCAGTAAAGACTAGAAGGAGATAACCATGGCAGTTCGCGAATGGTGGACAGACTGGAACCTGTCTTATTTAGATGATGCCTACGGTCCTCTCTATGGTGGTCACTCAGTCCAGGAAGCGTTTTATAACACGCTTCAACTTTGGCTTCCTTCATACATTGCTGAATTTAATCGCAATCTAGGAAGCGAAGTATTGGAAGTGCCTTTTGAATATAGGCACCGCCCAGATTTTAGAACTTTGCCTCGAAATGCTAAGGCTGCTGTGCTTATTAGTGTTCCGGGAACAACAAACATGCCAGAGGTTTACCAGAGCAATGTTCGTGCTTCATTTACCGTCGAAGCGATGGTTTATGTTTACGGTACAAAAGACTGGCAAGAAACCGAAGCACTAACACAGGCTTATGCCGCTTGCGTGCGAGCCTGCATAATTCAACACCGCGACCTTGGTGGCTTTGCACAAAGCACTATATGGGAAGGTGAGGAATATCTAGAAGGTGAGCACAGCAGTGGTCGAACGACCGGTGTTGCACATGTTCGCTTCGTCGTAACGGTTGCCAATGTTATGAACATTTTTGGTGGTGTGCCAAGTCCGCAATATGCTCCGACTGGCGCAATTACCAATCCTTCTACTGAACCGCCAACACCGGGTGTAGAAGTTGAGACCGTTAACGTCGAACTCGAAAAGGAATCATTATGAGCAAGAAAAACGTTTTAGTACAGGCCAAGCACGTCATTTATGACGACAAGGGCCAACCAATGTCACCAGGGTTTTCTTACTCTGTAATTGACACCCCGCTTATCGAGAGTCTTATCTCAGAAGGTTTTTTAAGCGTCGATGAGGTAAAGGCAACTGAGCCCAAGGACGAAGAAAAGAAACCAGCAGTACAAACAAAGAACTCAAAGAATCAGGAAACTGTTTCCTCTAATCCAACAGGAGAACTCTAATGGCTAATCAGGCCCCAGGTGCTTACATTAACGTAAGTGCCGCTTCATCAAACTCCGGCGCCAACAACCCAACCGGTACATGGTTTGTTCTTGGCGTTGCCGCTGGCCCAGCAGGAATCCCAGTACCAATCCAGTCAATGAACGACTTCACAAAGGCGTTTGGACAGATTGTTAACGGAAGCCTTACCGGTCGCTACTCACTCACAAACATGGACAGCACATTGCTGTACGACTCTCTTGACGTTTTCTTCCGTGAAGGTGGACTTCAGGCTTTTGTAACTCGCGTTCAGCCATCTTCCTCAGGTGCCGCTGCAACCTCAGGAACAACTGGTGGTAAGTTCCTTCTCACCGCTAACGGTAAGGGTACTTGGGCTAACTCAAGCAACTCTAGCGCCGCTGGTGTAATTCTTTCAATTAGCGGTTACACCGCTGGTGGAAGCACCCTTTACTCGGCACAGATTAACTACAACGGCAACCTTATGGCTACTGTTGGTGGTCTTTCTACCGACACTGACGTTATCAACTGGATTAACTCACTTCCAGCCTACCAGTCGATGGTCACCGCTTCTGCTATTACAGGAACTACAATTCTTCCTGCATCTGGCTCAACGGCTTCTGTTTACCTTACCTCAGGTGCAGACGCAGCGGTAAGCGACGCTGACACCGCCACCACACTTGCTTACATTACAGAGAAGTACGGTCCCGGACAGGTTTCATACCCTGGTAACACCAGCACGACCACTCAGATTGACCTTGTTAACCACGCACTTGCCTTCAACCGCGTTGCAATTCTTGACGGTCAAAACACCGCCTCGGCTTCAACGCTTGAAACTCAGGCTGCTGCTATTCAAGCGGGCGCCACTGACCCATCGTACGGTGCCCTGTTTGCCCCTTGGATTAACGTTCCTGGCGTTGTAAACACCAACCCATCTTCCAACAGCGGAATTGTATTCAGCCGCGTTGTGCCACCATCGGCTCTTGTTGCTGCAAACATTGCTGTTAACGACTCAGGTAACGACGCTAACGTTCCCGCCGCTGGTATTCAGTACGGTTCTTCGCGTTACGCAACTGGCGTATCTCAGTCATACAACTCATCTGACCGTGGAAACCTCAACTCTGCTGGTGTAAACGTTGTTCGCAACGTACCAAATGTAAACGCTATTGCAATTTACGGTTTCCGTTCACTTGCTTTGGACCCAAACTGGATTTACTTCAACAACGTTCGTTTCCGTATGCAGGTCGTTCGTGACTTTGACTTCATTGCCGAAGGCTTTGTATTCCAGGAAATCGATGGCAAGGGACACATCTTCGGCGCACTTGCCGGAGCACTTGGTGGACAGTGCCAGTCTTACTGGACTCGCGGAAGCCTCTACGGCATCAACGCTGGTTCTGCTTATGTCGTGAACACTGGAAGCAATGTAAACACTCCTTCCACAATCGCCGCTGGACAGATTAACGCTCAGGTCTCCCTGAAGATGTCTCCATTCGGTGAGTTCGTGACAATCAACGTGGTTAAGTACGCAGTTAACGCTGCTCTCCCACAATAATCATAAATTTTTAAGGAGAACCTAAATGTCAACAACTAATACCAATACTCACTTTTTCGGTTCTGAGCAGCAATTTCTTGCCACGCTCATTATCGGTCAGACTCCAACGGGTTTGACATCCACACTTTCAAACGGTCAGTGGATTAACTTTGACAAGTTTGCAGGTGGAGATGTCACCGCCGCAGTCAACAAGCACCGTCCCGGCGGAATGGGCCCAGAAATTACTTACATGTCGCTTCCTACTTACTCGGACGTGACATTGAGCAAGGCTTACAACACGCAGGTTGACAATGCAATCATTGCTGACCTTCACGCCCTTGTTGGTAACACCCTTGTTACCGTCAACATTCAGCCTCTTGACGACGCTGGTAACACCTGGGGTTCCCCACGTGTTTACACCGGTCGCCTTACTGCTGTTAAGGACGGCGGAACTGACTCAATGAGCAACGCCGTTCGTATGTGGGAAGTAGACATTGCAGTTGAGACCGTCGCTGACGCCGCTGCTGCTGCTGCACCTGGCGGAAGTTCACTGGTTAGCCAGTCATTCCCAGCCGCAGCAACTCAAACTGGAAATTACTTCTAAAAAGTAGTACAATAAAATTAACACGCCATAGGAGGAAACATGGTCGATTTTAATATCACTGACGGGAATGATGTGAACTCTCAGGTAGCGGGGGGTGCTGTTGTCGCTGTAGAAGCGGAGCAGACACCCCTCGTTTCCCTGAAGAAGCGCCGTGAGCAAATCGTAAATGAATTGTACACGGACATTAAGGTGCCACGCTGGGAGCAGCCGGAAATCTACGTCCGCTTCAAGCCAGTATCTACAACAAAACTTAACTCCACTCTCACCAAGTACGCTAATGAGAGTCGAAAGAATAGCAACGCCGACTTCTCTCTTGTTGCAAACGCAGAGATGCTTTATGACTCATGCGTAGGAATTTACGCTGTTTTTGACGGCGACACTGAAAACAAACTCTCTCTTCGCAGCAACGACCCTCACGGACGCTGGACAAAGTTTGATACAGACCTTGCAGATGCTCTTGGCATTGAAGCCAAGCGTGCTACTGACTCTGTAATTGGACTTTACCTTACCGAGGGTGACCTTATCGAAACGGCAAACAAGTTGTTCCGTTGGAGCAACATTGCCAACAATGAGGCAGACGAAACTTTTTAGAAGCCCTGAGCAAAGACCCTTACGTTGAAACGGGGGGATATGCAATCAATCTTGGCATGGACCCAAACAAGGTCTTAGACCAGGGCTCAGAAGATTACCTGATGTCAATGGCTTTTATGAGAAAAGCAATTGAACTATCAACAGAACAAAAAGTAGAAGAAATAAAAGTTCTTGCGGAATTAATTGGCTTTGAAGTCGCTAAAACAATTGCTAAAATCTTCTAACCAACCAACCGTCTAGACAAAAGTTATTAGGCGGAAGATAAGCCGCTACTCCTTTGTGGGTAGCGGCTTTTTCTATCAAAAGGCACCTTATGGCAGTAGACCCAGTAGAAATACCGATTAGTGCGCCCGGTGGTGATGAAGCCTCTAAGGTATTCATTACCCTATCGGACGCAATTCTTGACGTTGTAGATTCTTTAGACAAATCTGCCATCTCTGGGGAAAAGTTTGATGAAAGCCTTGCTGCTGCCGAGAAGACGGCGGACAGCCTTGGTGTAACCCTTCAAGACCTGGTTAAGGCTATTTCGGAATACCGAAAGTCTCTTGCCGTCACTAATGAAGAGCAAAAAGTTGCAACGGTTACTACCGAAGAAAGCACCAAGGCTTTAGAAAGCCAAGCCGTTGAACTTGAAGCAAACAACAGGCTTCTTGCAGAGCGAAAGGTCGTTCTTCAGGAATCAAGTGTTGCTCAAGAGGCACACAACGTAGCGACAACTGCGTCCTATGGAACCCTTAACAAACTCTCTGGTATTGCTACTCCTGGAATCCTTAAGGCCGCTACCTGGGGCGTTTTGTCCATTGGCGGCATAGGTTACGAAGCAATAAAAACCTATTCAAAGTTTAACGCAGAACTTACACAGACAATTACTCAGGCTGGTCGAGCACCAAATAGTCTCCCATTCCTGACAAACATGGCTCTTGATGTGGCCAAGAAGACTGGTGTAAGTCTTAATGACGTAGCCAACATCATCTACCGCATTTCATCTGCTACGGCAGGTTTGCACGGTGGTCTTGGGGCAACAAATAATCAACTTGCTAAGATGACAAAGAGCGTTGCGGTTCTTGGCGTTCTTGGTGGTGTTGCTAGCGGCGCTCCAATGGAGCAATCAGCGCGTGTTATGGGCGCAATGATGAACGCAAATCTTGCCGGTGTTGGAACAAGCCCCGCGGCGATTGCAGCGTTTATCAACGCAACCGTTGGTGCCGGTGACGTTAAACAATCTGAAATTATTTCTGCTCTTGGTCGCGGTGCGCTTCCAACCGCAGCCGCTCACGGTGTTTCAGCAGCATCTCTTGGTTCTTTCATTGACCTTCTTACGGCAATGGGTACACCTGGCTCAACTGCTGGTCAGTACGTAAAAACAGCGTTGACAATGATGACGGCACCAAGTGCGCAAGGTGCTAAGGCTCTTGCCATGTTGGGTATTCAACCTGGAGACATTAATCAATTGCTCGCTGGTAAGGGTGGAATTGTTGCAGTTTCCGAATACCTTAAGCAGGCACTTAGTCGCTTCAACCCTACCGCATTTAACGTAAAGTACAAGGGCGCAACTGGCGCTGCGGGAGCAACCGCACTTCTTGAAAACTGGGGCGTTGGTGACATTCCAAAGGCAGTTATTGATGCCTGGGCCGCTGGAAACCTTAAAACACTTGGTGAGGGTACCGCAGGATTTGAAGGCAAGAGTGGAACTACCTGGTTAAACACTCTTGAAAACCTTATCGTTACAAAGGCTTTTGGTGGTTCCAAGAGTTCCGCCACCATTGACGCCATGATAAATAGCCCATCGCTTTTGGCCGGTATTTATGCGTCTATTCAAAAAAACTCCAGTATTGCGGTTTTGAATAGAGACACTCAAAGGGCTCTTTCAACGCCACAAGCGCAGTTCAATATGATGAAGCAAACCTTCATGGCTGACCTTGTAAACATTGGTAAGGCCCTTACGCCACCCGCGTTAAGACTTGGCAAAATACTTACTGATGTTGTTGGTCTCCTTGCTAGGTTTAAAATTGTTCTTATTCCCCTTGTTTCAATGGTTGGTGTTTTTGCCGGTATTGCAACAGTCGGAAAACTGGCAAGTCTTGCCAAAGGCGCATACGGCGTTCTTGGTGCTGGTTATGCCGGTACTTCAAAGATTTGGGGAAAGATTGCCGGTAAGGACATTGAAGGCATTGCAAAAGATACTGTATTCCGCGACCTAGCAAAGAAGTTGGGTGGCGGAGGCGAAGGCTTCAAAAACGTTTACATGAACAACAAGCAAAAGCAACTTTCTTTGCTTGAAGACATTAAGACAAACACTGCAATAACCGCACGAGAAGGAATGTTTGGCGGTGGCGGTGGCGGCCTTGAAAAAACCGCTCTTTCAGACGTTGAAAAGAAAGCCCTTTCCGAAGGCAAGCCTGTAACCAAGAAACTTCTTCGTGACCTTTATTCAAAGGAAGAGGGATTTGGCAAGGGATACAGTTCAAAGGCTAAGTTTGCAATTGACGAAAGTTTTAACAAGATTAAGGGAATCCAGGGCGATGCGTTGCAAAGCGTTGGAAAGGCCGCAATATCGGACACCGAAGAGGTAGCGGCTACTGGACTTAAGCGTTTCTTGCCAAGTGCAATTGCTGGTTTTGGTGAAACTGGAATTGGTGGTCTTGCTGAAATGGGGCTTGGTTTCATGGGTGGACCAATGGGTATGGCTATTACTAGCATGCTCCTGCCTATGGCTATGCCCCTTGTTGGTAAGGCTATTTCTGGCGTTGCAGGATTCTTTGGTGGTCTTTTTGGCGGTGGAGCCAAAAACACTTATACGCCCAAAATTGCAACGGGACCTATTAAGCCCAGTGACTTAAAGAGTCAAATGCTTGGTGACCTTGCAGAAATCCAAGGATTACAAAAAAAGGTTGCCAATGGAACCGCATCGGCCAAAGACTTTCAACGCCTTAACTTCCTAAGTAATCAATACGCAAACCTCAGTGGCGAACAGAAGAGCAACGCCGCTGCTTGGGCAAACATAACTGGTAAGGGAAACAAAGCATACACAAACAAAACCTTTGCCGACATCAATGCAAATAAAACCGCCGCATGGTGGCTTGCTTACCAAACAAGAAGTGGTCAATTAAACGCCAATAACCTTAACTCTGTTTCACAACTTGGTAAGTTTGGACCCGCCGAAACAGCGGCGCTTAAAGCCCTTATTTGGAAGGGTGGCCCAAATGAAATGGCAAACATTAGCCGTTACATTAACGCAAAGATTGGGGCCGACAAGAGTGCCCTCTACAATCCATTGGTTGACCCAGGTTATTACAACGCAGTAAACGCCAGAAAAGAAATTGGCCTTCAGCGTCGTTTGACCGGTCGCGCCGCTGCGCTTTTGGGTATGAACTACGACCAGAATCTGACTGGCGGAATGGCGAGCGCACGTTACGCAACGTTTACTCGCGCCGCAATTGAAGCAGGTGCTCAATCTAAGATTGACGCAAAGATTGCAGCATCTGGTAAGTTAGGTGAAGCGGCAAGCAAGGAATTGAAAGAAGCATCAGCAAAACTTGCCGACCAGGCAAAGGCTTATCAAACTGCTGCTCAAAACATTGCAAAAACTAATAAACTTACACAAGCGGATACCAACAATATTGCTCAAGCAGTTACAACTGGACTTAAGACAGCAAACGTTGAATTGGGACTTACGTCAAATGGAATGCAGAAAGCATTCTCTGCGGCGCTTGGCCCAGGCGGTTTGCCTGGAATCATATCTGCGGTTAGCAAGTCCACGTTGAAGGGAACTAAGTAATGTCTAACTCTTCCACGTCATCAACACCTACGACAACAACGGATATTGAGCCGGTATCAAACCTTGCTGGAAGTTCCAATACGTTGGTGAATTTTTATCTTCCTGGCGCTTCTTCCCCGTCTGTTGTTGCGGCCCTTTTGGGCGACTCAACCTATGGACCAGTTCAGGGTTCGGGCGGATGGCAGGTTGTTGACCGTCCAAAAACAGTAGCAGCAACTCAATGGTATGACCGTTCTCCGTTTCAACTTCAGATGACATTGTTGATAGACGATTCTTTTTCATCTATTACAGGTTCAACTGGAACCGTTGCTAATACGGAAAACATGTGCCAGGTGCTGGAGTCGTGGCTGGACGTTGAGCCTAACTCAACAAATTACCAGCCAACAACCTTCACACTTACGGGTCCAGTGCCTGGCGTTTCTGCTGGAACGGGCAAATTGCGTGAATGGTTTATTTTTACAATGTCATTTACAAATGCAATTCGTGGAATAGCAGACGGCAACAGGGTTCAACAGCAGTTGGACATTACTCTTTATGAGTATAACACCCCAATTCCTGGTGGAAACTCAACAACTTCCGCTGCTTCAAGCCCATCTGGCGCCGTTCAGAACCTTATCAAAACATCTGGCAACCTTTCTGTAACTCCGTTCATTTCGACTTACAGCAGTTCAACGTCCGCCGCTGGCACGCTTACAAGCCCAGTTGCAGCGTCCGCTCTTAAATCAACTTCATCAACAACACCTACAACGGTTTCGACGGTTAGTAGTTCTGGTGCAAAGTTGTACACCATTAAGAAGGGCGACACTCTTCAATTGATTGCTGCAAGACAAAAGCAAAACAACTCTTCCTACATCTCTAGAATAAAGACACTTAACGGTATTCGTGATGACTCCGCCATTGCAAACATGGTTGGGTACGTAATTAAACTACCGGCTTCATAATGGCTAAGACAATCCCAGCAAGCGCCCTTGGCGCAAACAGTGCAACCGGAACTGGAACAACCTTCCAGCCCCTTACTGCTGGTTCTACAACGACTACGGGAAACAATGTTGTTTTGCCGACTGGCACAGGATTTAACCTTGCTGACCTTGAAGACATGGTTTTGCTAGACAAGAATACTGGCGCGGCAACAAAAATAAATTACGACTATCGTGAGTCAATTACCGACATCATTCTTCAACAGAATATGCTTGGCGTTTCGACAATCACGATTCAGATGACCGACCCTTCCCGCGCCATTTTGCGCAAGGGATTCCTTAAGCAAGGAATGACACTTCAGGTAGCGTCAACGGGCATTGGAACTGCCGGTTCAAAAAACAATCCTAAGTACATCAGCACAAGCGCACTTTCTGACGCATCGCTGACCGCCTCTCAGGCAAAGAAGAACCCAGTTCTTGAATACACGCTTACTCAGTTTGTCAAAGCGTCTGACCAGGTTCAATTGGTTTTTGAGGCTGAGGCGATTTATCGACTTCAGAATCAAAGAGGCAACGGTACTGTCGTTAGTACAACAAGCACGAACGTTACGCCCTTTGTAAAAGGTCTTGTTGAGGCCATCAACAATGGTGCCGGTGCTTACTTTGAAAAAGTTTCATTTGCTGAAAACAACCCCGACTACGCATCTGTGTGGAAAGAGTTGACAGGAAACAATGGTAAGTCAATTGTTAGCGTTGCACTTAGTCGAGGAACTTCGTCCGACCCTTATGAGGATTCTTGGACAGCGGCAAGTCGAATCGCTTCAAGCATTGGTTGGCGCATTTGGGAAAACGGCAATACCGTTTATTTTGGGCCGGATGAATGGTGGCAGGGAAACATAGCCCCAAATGGCATTCCCCCCATCAACGCTCTTAAGGGCGGAAAAATCAAGACAATTGAAGAATTTACCGACAACATTCAGTTAATTGACTTTGACTGGGACGTAGGCAAGGCTTACGGGCAGGCAACAATTACTTGCATGCTAGACAACTGGGAATTTGACATTGGCGAAATCGTTAAATTTGCCGGACTTGGCCCCGCAGATTCAGGTCTTTGGATGGTAACAGCGATGCAACGTGACGCATTCAACCCACAGGCTTCTATCGTTTTGCAGGTTCCAATGCCATTTGGTGCAATTTACGACCCAACATCACAGCCACAATCGCCATTCCCACTCCCTGTTCTTAAGTCAACTTCTAAAAAGGTTGTTAAATAATGAGAACTCAAGACGCTGATACTATTCTACAACACGTATTGAAAGTCCAATACGGCGTTCTTTCAAGCGGAAAGCAATTTGAAGGCGTTTACTACGGTGTTGTTTTGCAGACAGATGCAACGGCTCCAGGACCAATAACCGCAGGCAATATGACTTTTACGATTCCCGCAATCAGTGGGACTCAGGTTTGGGGCCCAATGCCATATCCGGGCGAATATCCGCCCCCTGCCGGAACTGTTTGCGCAATTGGATTTGGTCCAAATAACCAGCCAATTGTCTTAAGTTTCTATGGATTCACTCCAGGGCTGTTTCATTACGGTTCTGGGGCACCCAGTTCGTCCCTGGGGAACATTGGCGATAACTACATGGATACCGCTAACGGCGAAATCTACGGCCCTAAAACCCGTTCTGGATGGGGCAGCGGTACTCAGTTTACAACCAAGCCGGGTTAAATACTTGAAATTTGACAAAGTATGGTGTAATATATGTCTATGATGGGGTGAACTTTATCACACCAAAACGAGGGACCGCCATAGATGATTAGTGTTTTCACTGCCAGTCACGACCCAAAATATTTGGACCAAGCCTACCAAGGCTTAAAGTCTCAGACAAACCAAAATTGGGAATGGGTGGTTTTGCTGAATGGCGACGCAAACTGGGGAAGACCCGAATACGACGACCGTGTTCGTGTTTTCTACGCAAAGCCACAATTAAATGGAATTGTTGGCGCACTAAAGGGTTATGCGGTAAGTCTTTGTGATGGAGAAATCTTGGTTGAGTTAGACCACGATGACATTCTCCTACCAGACGCGCTAGAAGAGGTTTCTAGGGCTTTTAAAGAAAACCCTGACGCTTCCTTTGTCTATTCTGATTTTGCTCAAATGACCGAAGATGGCAAGCCTGACTTTCACATGTTCAACCCGGAATACGGTTGGAACTATTACAAAGATGGCGAATGGAATGTTTGCGCTGGCATGGAGCCAACGCCTCACAACGTTTCTTTCATCTGGTATGCGCCCAATCACCTTCGTGCTTTTACCAAGAAGGCTTACGAACTTTCTGGCGGTTACGACTCTTCAATGAGGGTTCTTGATGACCAGGACTTGATGGCTAGGTTGTACCTACAGGGCAAGTTTGTTCACATTAAGAAGAACCTTTATTTGCAGCGTGTTCATTCTGAGAATACTCAGTCAAAGTCCGACATTAATGCTTTCATACAGCAAGAGACTGTTCGCATGCATGGTCGAAACATTCAACCACTTGTTTTAAGGTGGGCTGAGGATAATGGTCTTCTTGCCTTAGACCTTGGCGGTGCTCACAATCCAGCGCCTGGCTACAAGACTGTAGACATGCACGCTCCCGCAGATTACTTGGGCGATGTATTTGACGTACTTGCTTCCCTGGAAGAAAACTCTGTTGGAGTAATTCGAGCAGTTGACTTCCTTGAACACATTCCTGACAAGGTACGTATCTGGAACGAGATGTATCGAGTTTTGGCACACAACGGAATGGTGCTATCACTAACTCCAAGCACTGACGGACGTGGCGCTTTTCAAGACCCGACGCACAATAGTTTTTACAACGAGAATTCTTTCTGGTATTTTGCTGACGAAAACTATCGTCGTTTTGTACCAGAACTAAAGATGGACTTTCAGATTAGCGACCTTTACACTTACTTTCCAAGTGAATGGCACCGCGAACACAATATCCCCTATGTAAACGCCAACCTTATTGCTATTAAGGGTGGTGAACGCAACGGGGGCAGACTAGGAATCTAAGATGGCCAACCCCATTACTGGTTTAACAGCCTCATGGCTTGACACACCGACTAACGCAGGAATCCAACTTAGTTGGACTGCCGCTAGTGATGTAACCAATGGTTCTTCATACGAGATTTATGTCCTTCAGGACGTTGACCAAATTATTCCTAACTGGATTTTGGCAACAACCCTTTCACCCAATGCGGTTCGGTCTATTGGTGCAACAACTTACTCTTTGGTTGCTCCTTCGACTTCGTATTTCTACACAATTCCGTCAAACATGGAAAATGTTGTCTCTTACGCATTTAACATTATCCACATTGATGACACCGGAGCCTCAAGCCAACCGGTAACAATATCTGCTTTCAAGCCAGCAAAAAACCCTATTTATGGTTTTCCGCACTTGACAAATCAAGTTGCAATTGACTCATACGGTCAATTTGTCGTCTCACCTCAGGATTCTTACGAGGAAATTTCCAATTGCGTTGCAGTAGTTGTTGGAACCGACCTTGGCGGAAGGCCAACTGTTCCTAGTTTTGGCATTGAAGATTTACCAATGACTCAAATTAACCCGGTTGCAGTTGAAAACGCAATCAACAAATGGGAACCAAGAGCAAGGGCAAAGGTAACTTTGTCATACGACAATAACAACAACGCAACTTTAAACGTAAATATCGACAATAATCAGGGCGGCGCCTAATGAGTTACATAAACATTCCAATCGTTACGGATACCGACGTTCTTATTCAGCAGGCCCTGTTCTCGATTGCGCAGAACATTCCCGGTTGGGTTCCACGTGAAGGAAACCTAGAAGTTCTTTTGGTTGAGCAATTTGCCGCCATGGCCGCTGAGGCCGCTAACGTTGCTTCTGACGTTCCTGCTTCAATCTTTACTTACTTTGGTTCACTTGTTGGTATCACACCAAACCCCGGCGCAAGTGCAGAAATCCAAACAACCTGGACGCTTGTTAATAACGCCCCTACTGGCGGTTATGCAATCCCAGCCGGAACCGTTGCTGGTTTCTTCTACGGTGGTGCCGCTTACCAATTCCAGACTTTGCAGGACGAAATTATTGCTGCTGGAACCAACACGCTTTCAATTACTATGCAGGCGGTTGGAGTCGGTTCTGTTTACAACATCCAAGACCTTGCCAATTTCAATCCGCTGGCAACGTACCTTCAGATGCAGTCGCAAGACCCTAACATCTCCAGCATTCTGATTACCGCTACTTCTGCAACTGACACTTCTCTAACGTATGGTGTTGACCCAGAGACGACAACCAACTTCCTTAACCGACTTACGGCTGAACTTCAACTTCTTGCACCTCGTCCCATTACGCCTAGCGACTACGCCTTGTTCTCCCAAAACATTGCAGGTGTATACCGTGCCCAGGCTTTTGATGGATTCAATCCATTAACAAACCGATTCTCTACGGCAGATGCAAACTTGCTTACGGCTTCTACCGTAACAACTTCCGGCCTTACGTCACTTACCGTTGGAACGTCTCCTTGGACTACGTTTGGCAATGGAACAGCATCGCTTCCAACCATCAATACTCCAGGAACCTCGCCTGCAAACTACTTGCAGTTTACTTCTTCTTCAACCGCACCCTTGAGTGGCATTGCTGTCCAAGCGGCTACAAGCGCGGGCGCTACGTCTATTACTGCGGTTGTTGGTTCTGGTTCGTTTAGCACAACCATTAGCCCAACCAACCCGGCAATGATTTTGATTAGCGACGCAACAAACGGCAACGAAATTGCAATTGTTACCGCAGCAGCCGCAAAGTCTGGCTCAAACCAGACTCTCACCATTGCCTCGCCAGGTCTTTCTTATGCACACAGCACATCGGCAACAATTACGCAATTGCAAGGTGTTGCTGCACCAGTGGTTTCCAGCCTTGCCGCTAATGAAAACTGGTACCAGGCTGCTACCATACTTGAAGCAGGTACGGCAACAACGGCAACAGAAAAACCTTATGTAGTATCTGTCGCAACTTACGTTGACGGCTCCGTACAGGTATATTCGTCAGCGCCAAAGTTTGACGACTCTCTTTACTCCTACACCTCTGGGACAAAGACCATTGTATGCGACATTTTGGCGTCAAATCCGAACTCCGTAAACCCATTGGCTTACGATTCAAACGTAACAACGACTTACCAAAACATTAAGCCGTACATTGTTTCTATTCAGAATTACATTGCTTTTGCAACAACGGAAACAAGCAAGACGCACAAGATTTTCTACAACTCGGTCAACCAAGTTCAACTTGACCTGACGAGTGCAAACAATCCAACAACGGCAACGAGTGACTACAACTTCATTCCAGACGCTACTTTTAGCAACTACCTATACACAAATGGTGGTTCTGCATCATGGACCAACCCATCTGGAACGACTATCCTTCCAGACTATGGTGTTCAATACGTTGGAACTGGTTCCGCTTTAGGAAGTTCGCTCACTGTTGCTTCGCAGATTTTCAACCTTTCTCACCTGTCATCTGATGTTCCGTCTTCAACCACAAGGCAATACACGCTTTTTGCAAACGTTGACGCCTCTCAGACCGGCGCTACGTATGGTGATGTAACCGTTGAAATCATTGACCTTTCGACCGGTGCGGTTCTTTCCCCGGCTTCAGGAACTGCAACAATTTCTCCCACTTCAGCGGTAGCGGGAACTTTGGTTGCAAACTTCACACTGAGTTCCCCCAAGGACGTTCAGGTTAAGATTATTTTTGGCTCCGGTTTGAACGTTCCAGTCGGCTCAAGCGTAATCGTTTCAAACGTTGGAATCATTTCTGGTGGTTACACCATTTATACACTTCCTTCGTATGGACAATACAATTACTTCTGGACGCCAGGTGGTTTGTACAACCCCAACACGTTTAACTATGCACGCACCGTAACGGTTGCACCTATTGACGTAAATGGTTTGCCGGTTTCGACAACGATTGACGCAGAACTTATTGCTTACTTGGAATCTCGCCGCGAAGTTAACTTTACGGTTAACACCATTAATCCAAACTACGTCCCAATTGACATTGAATACTCTGTCTACGTAGCACCTACGTACTCTTCGGCAACCGTTGAATCATTGATTAATTCGGCGCTTCGTAGTTACCTAAGCCCTGCATCATGGGGCGGCGGGAACAACACGCCACCCTACTGGGACGGTTCATCAACCACCGTTCGTGTCATGGACATTGCGGCAATTATTGGAAGCACGCCTGGCGTGTACAGCGTTGTTAGCGTTCAAACTCGAACATCATACCCAACTAGCGGTGCCTACTCGACCAGCGACATCACAATGAGTGGCGTTGCTCCATTGCCAATTGCCAACACAATTACAGGAACGGTATTTACTAACAGCAACAATGCTTACAGCGGACTTGGCTAATGACTGACACACTTCCATACAGTTACAGTACAAACTCTGTTTACAACACGGTTCCTGAATTTATTCAGAATATAGACGCACAAAATGGTTACCCGCTTTGGTGGTTTCTCTATGGCTCCTGCAAAACGCTTGACCAAATTAACGTTCTTACTCGTGACAACATTGGCCCTGGAATCCACGTTGAAGCAGATTTTGGCGCTTACACGGGGACTGGCATTAATGATGCTCAAATAGCAAACCCTTTAAGCACCAGTACAGACAGCCCAGACGGAACAACAATCACGTTGTTTAACACTGATGAAACTTGGAACGTAATTGACACTTCAGTACCATTTCCCCTTGAGTTGGTCAACTCACTGACCGGACAAACAGAATACATTTTGATTCCTGCGGGGCATTACATTTGGACATCTCCGCATGTGACCATTCAAAACATTACACGTGGTTACAATGACAGTCCTGTTTTGGCATGGCCAGCAAGTGCTGGTGCTGACGGTAGCGTTTACATGGAAGACTACGGCGGAGCGCCAGGATGGTCTCAAGCAGTTGATATCGTTCGCTGCCCCGATTACGCACTTCCGTGGCTTGCACAATTTGTTGGTGCAAGTATTCCGCAGGATACAACTCTTGACCGTCAGCAAATTACTCAACAAATTGAGCAACGAGCCGGTTTTGACAGAGCGACTTCTTCTGCAATTGTCGCAGAATTGGTTGCTATCACAAATAAGCAATTAGCAACTGGAGAGGCGCCATTGTCGCCATCTCAAGTAATTGTTATGGAGAATACGCAAGCAAGCGTTTCAGGTGGGAACAACTATTACACATACAACCAATATGCTTTAACGCTTTTGGTTCCATCTGGTTACTTTTCCTCTTACACCTACCAAAGCCTTCAGGCTGCGTCAGGCGGTAATTCGGCAACTTACACCAGCACCGATAGTTTTATTGCAAGTATCGGTGGACTTTATTTCAGTCTTGCAGGAAGCACTACACCAAGTAGTGAATCCCCTTACGTAAATTTCGTCTATCGCTACCGCCCCGCCGGTATGCAGATATTCGTTGGAGGTTATTAAAAAATGGCTAGTGGCTCAACGACGCGAGTTGGCGTACCGTATCCTTTAAGCAGTGACTCGGCAGTTATTGCATCGGACATTCAAGGTATTGCAACTTTCATTGACAGTGAAGTTCCAATCTATTACCAATCTGCATCAGCCCCTGTATTTGAATCAGGGACCGCTACTAACGGCGCAGTTGGTGGAGAGTTCTGGTGGTGCACAAACCCAGCAAGCAGTTCTTACGGACTGAACTACTGGAACGGTTCTGCTTGGCAGAATGTTGTTGGTTCCGCGGTTTACATTAGCAACACGTCTCCATCAACCCCATTCTTGAATCAAGTATGGTACGACACTACAAACCCAAACGGAAACCTGAAGTATTACAACGGTTCTGCTTGGGTGAACATTATCCCAACTACAACCACAAACGGTCTAGTACTAACTTCTAGTTCTTCCGGACCCATTTGGACGACCGTATCTGGACTTCCATCATTGTCCGGTGCTACAAATGGTCAAGTTTTGACCGTTGTTTCTGGTGTTGCTGCTTGGGCTTCAATCCCTTCGTACTCCGGTGCAACAACCACGGCAGAGGGTTTGATTCAACTTTCTGGTGACCTTGGCGGAACAGCAACGTCGCCAACAGTGACTTCTGTAACGCACGTTTCTTCGGGTGTTCTTAGCACTGCAAATGGTGGTACGGGAGTTACCACATCAACGGGTAGCGGAAACAATGTTCTGTCTAACTCACCAACACTTGTAAGCCCAACGCTTGGCGCTGCAACCGCAACGTCAATCAACGGAACAGTAATTCCATCAAGCGCAACGCTTGTAACAACGGCAACAACTTCTCTCCCAAACCTGACAACGGTAAACGGAACAACTATCCCGGCAAGCACAACTCTTATTTCTGGCGCTTCGCCAACCTTCACCGGAACAATAACCATTCAAGGTGTTGTGACAAGCACCAACGGTTCAGGAAGTATTTACACATCAGACGAACTCATTATGAATTTAATGGGTGCTATTTAACCACCACAGGAGTATAAATAATGGCAACAACCCCAACGCTTATGTACCGCGGTACACTAAGCACAACGACTACAACGCAGTTGTACGCAGGTGCGGCTTCAGGAACAGCAATCGTTACTAACATTGCCCTGACTAACATCACCTCATCGGCTGCTACGGCTACAATCAACCTTCAAACAGGTGGTACAGCCGTTCCAATTCTTTCAGCGGTTACCATTCCCGCTAACTCGACTGCTTTCTTTGACGTTAAGCAGGTTCTTAGCGGAACTTCTAACGCCATTACCGGCGGTGCTGGAACAGCATCAGCCATTGACGCCCACATCAGTGGCGTTGTTATTGTTTAATTAGCCACTAAGGACACATTATGGCCGAGTCCATTTACTACCCAGCAGTATTGCCTGCCCCTTTTGGGCTTCAATTGCAACAAACGATTACTTCATCTGGTGCGGTGACTATCCCCAAAAACGTCAGTATGGTTTACGCAATCGTAGTTGGCGGTGGCGGTGGTGGCGGTGGCTATGGACCACACGCAAACGGCGGTGGCGGTGGTGGCGGTGTCACTATGGGTTGGGTTACCCCCGCCTCAACTTGCACTATCGGCGCAGGTGGTGCCGGAGGCACTTCATCTACCTACCAGGGTTCAAACGGGGGTGTTTCTACCTACTCGTCTCTTGTTGCTGGCGGTGGTGGCGGCGGTGGTGCTGGTTCAAGCAGCGCTGCTACTTATCCCGGAAGCGTTGGAACCATAGGCGGAGCCGGAGGCGGTGCAAGCGGAGGAACCCAGAGCAATGTTGCTGGTGGCAATGGTTCAGTTGGTTTTTTCGGGCAACCTGGCGGAACTTCTAGTTCTACCATTTCTTTTGCAAATGGCTACAGTGGCGCTGGTGGATATTTCACAACGGTAGGAAATGCCGGTGGAAACGGTTTTTCTGGCGGTGGCGGTTCTGGGGCCAATACAACAACAGCCGGTACCGGAGGTTCTGGATTTACAGGCGGTGGCGGTGGCGGTAATGAAAGTGGTTTGGCCCCTGGCAATGGTGGTTCTGGTTTTGGTGGGGCTGGCGGTACATCGAGCACTTCACTTTACGGTGGTGGTGGCGGAGGTGGCGTCGTTGGCGCAGGTTCAAGCCCATCTACTGCTTCATACGGTGGTAACGGTGGCTCAGGTGGTGGTGGCGGCGGAGGTGGCTATGGTCCAGGTGGAAACGGTGGCGCTGGTGCAGTGCTCCTATTTTATTAAAGGTTAATAATGGCTGAAAATACATATCCGTCAAACCAAGTACCATCTTCTTATGGTCTTACATTACGACAAACTATAACTTCTTCGGGTTCCGTTACAATCCCATCTGGCGTTAACTGGATTTACGCCATCGTTGTTGGTGGCGGCGGTAATGCCGGTGGCGGTGCTAACAATGCTGGCGGTGGAGGTGGCGGCGTAACGGCAGGATGGGTCCCATATAGTCAATTTATGAGTTCGGCAATTGTCGGTGCTGGTGGGGGATATTCCTATTTTTGTGGTCTTGTTGCCGGATTTGGTGGTAGTCCACAAACCGTTGGTCCATCTGTAGGTGGCGGTGGCGGTGGCGGATTCGGTATCGCCGGACAAAACGGCGCTGTTTCTTTCTGGAATGGACCAGCAGGAACTGGTGGGACAACCGGCTCATCCGGCGGAGTTGGCGGGGTTGGTGTTGGTGCTGGTGGCGCTGGCTTTGGAACCTCAACCGTTGCGGCAGGTGGAAGTGGAATCTCTGGCGGAGGCGGAAACGGAGTATCAAACTCTTCTTCCGTGGGGGGCTCAGGTTTAACAGGCGGTGGCGGTGGGTGTGGAAACAACCTTTACGGAGCCGCAGGTGGTTCTGGTTTTGGTGGGGCTGGCGGAACCGCATCATCTTCTACTTGGGGTGGCGGTGGCGGTGGTTATCTAGGGGCCGGTGGAAACGGAACCTCTTTAAACGGTGGCAATGGCGGTCTCGGCGGTGGCGGAGGTGGTGCCCCAAATGGCACTGGTGGCGCTGGTTGCGTACTTATTTATTACTAAAGGCAAATTATGGCTGAATCAATCTATCCCCCAATTCAATTAATAGCGCCAGAGGGTCTAAACCTTCAACAAACAATTACATCGTCTGGTGCCGTTTCTGTGCCAGCAGGCGTTCAATTTGTTTATGCCGTCTTAATTGGCGGTGGCGGTGGCGGCACTAGCGGTAGCAACGTCGGTATCGGTGGCGGTGGCGGTGGAGTAACTATGGGATGGGTTCCCGTTTCTTCAACTTGCATAATCGGTGCAGGTGGAAATGGAAACACCAGTGGAGCGGGCGGAAACGGTGGTTACACCCTTTACTCGACGCTTCTTGCCTTTGGTGGAAGCGGTTCTGGTAATGGCGCATCTTCATTCTGGGGAATACCTTCCGCAGGTGGGGGGTCAGGTGTTTTTGCCCTTCCTCCCGGAAACGGAATTTCCGGCGGTGGCGGTGGACCAAATGGCAATGCTTACGCTGCTACTTCTGGTGGCTCAGGTTTAACCGGTGGTGGCGGTGGTGGTGCCGGAACATCTACCGGTGGATATTACACGGGTGGCAACGGCGGAAGCGGAGTTTATTCCGGTGGAACTGGTGCAACAGTTTCCAGCACTGGCGGTGGCGGTGGAGGTGGCGGCGGATACCTAGGCGCTGGTTCTAACGCAAGCAGCGGCGTTGGTGGCGCGGGCGGTTCTGGTGGCGGTGGCGGTGGTTCTACGGGTGGTGCTTCTAGTACCGGCGGAAACGGCGGTTCCGGTGCATTGCTTCTTTTCTATTAAAGGCTAATTATGGGCGAAAATTTATATCCAAACTCAATTCAATCAAGTCCATATGGCCTTACTCTTCGACAAACAATCACTTCGTCTGGCTCGGTGACAATTCCATCAAACATTAAGTTTGTTTACGCCATTGTTGTCGGTGGCGGTGGCGGTAGTGGTGGGCAATATGGAGCCGGTGGCGGTGGCGGCGGAGTGTCACAGGGTTGGGTTCCGGTGTCCTCAACTGTGACAATTGGGTCTGGTGGTTCTACTAATACCAGTGGTGGTTCTTCTCTTTATTCAGGACTAATTGCCGGTGGCGGTGGAACAGGCGCCGGAAATGGTGGTTCATATCCAGCAGGAGTCGGATTAAACGGCGGTGGCGGTGGCGGTGCCAATTACTCAAACAGTGCTGGTGCTGGTTCAACATCTTATTACGGCAATACATCTTATGGAAGTTCTGCTGGCGCTAGCGGAATTAGTGGCGCTGGTGGCGCTCAATCGGGTTCAACACCAACAACTGGCGGAACCGGATACGGTGGCGGTGGCGGAGGCGGAGGCGGTGGAACAAGCACCGGTGGCTCTGTGGGAAATGCTGGCACTGGAGGCAATGGATTAACCGGTGGCGGTGGCGGTGGCAGTAACGCTACTGCGGGAAACGGTGGGTCAAGCGTTAACTTTTCTGGTGGAACTGCAACGGGAACTGGTGGCGCTGGCGGTGCCGGATACCTCGCCGCAGGTGGAAGCACTTCAACGACAGCGGGGGGAAATGGCGGTTCCGGTGGCGGTGGAGCCGGTGCGCCTGGAAGCGGTGGCACTGGCGGTACAGGCGGCAACGGCTGTGTCCTTCTATACTATTAATACCAATATCTTTAAGGAGAAACAATGGCAACATTTGCTGTAATTTCAGGAAACATCGTTAGCAACGTTATTGTTGCTGACACTCAAGAAGACGCTGAATTGGTTACCGGTTCAACTTGCGTCGAATACACAGACAAGAACCCAGCAGGAATTGGCTGGGCATACGATGCAACAACAGGTGAGTTCACGGCTCCAAAGCCAGTAGAATCACCAGCATCTAACTAATACTTTTACTCTCAATCTAAGCAGGGCCCCTCGCAGTGCGGGGGGTCTTTTGCTGCATCAAAACAAAGGACAAACATGACAACACCTGTCACCCCACCCGTACCCGGCAACGTTGCATGGGCTCACTGGGCAGTTGCTGACCGCATTGCTCACCCACTTCACTGGATTTATAGTGAGTCCAGTGACCGCATGAATAACATTGGTCAATGGCCAATTAAGTTCCCCGTCACGACGGATTGCTCCGGCTCGGCTACTTTGTTTTGTTGGTTGGCTGGATTTGGTGACCCCAATGGTCTTAAGTTTGACCACGAGGGATACACCGGCACACTTCTTAGCCATGAAGAGCACCTTGCTTTGTTTGCAAAGAACGCAAAGGGTGTGCTCGTTGAGGATGTTGTTCCTGGCGACCTTGTTGTATATGGCCCTGGAACCGGCTGGCACGTTGCAACAATTATTGAAGTTCACGGCAAAGATATTCTTACCGTATCTCACGGCGAGCAGGGTGACCCTTCCTATGTTTGGGTTAATACTCCTAGCGCCAATCCTCACAATTACGCCGTTGACGGACGTGAACCACAAACCTTCCTCAGGGTCAACAAGACAGTAGTAGGAACTGCGCACACACCTCCGGCTGCATAGTATGTTTGCCTCATTTATTAACAGTTCAAGTTTTTGGACTAACTACGCAGACAACTGGATTTGGTTTGGCGGTGGTGTTATTGCGGTCGGTGGATTCATTTGGAACCAACACCGCAAAGCACTAGCCAAGGTCGTTAAGCAAGAAGTCAACAGCGAAATTGATAAAGACTTTATTGAAAAACTTGCCAGAGAGGTTGAACAAATTCACCACGAAACCCAACACAATGGGGGTAGCAGTATGAAGGACGCACTGAAGCGTCTAGAAGAAAGCACTGAAAAGGGCTTTAACAAGATTGAAAAACAACAAGAACAACTGGAACGTTACATTCAGAAACTAGACAAGGCGCTTGAAAGGCACTTTGGATACCACCAAGGAATTGATGGCTGAGATGCCTAGTAAACAATCTCATTGGGAATTTCACCCTTTTGTACGAAGCGGTGAAGAACGAACATTAGGGGAACGAGCCGCTGATGCAATGCGTCACGGAATGGGGAGTTGGCCCTTTGTTTTTGCATTCGTAGTATTTATGACCGTATGGATGGCGGCAAACGCATTTTCGAAACACCCGTTCGATGCATATCCGTTCATCCTTTTAAACCTTATGCTCTCAACCCTTGCGGGTTTGCAGGGAGCAATCCTACTTATCGCCGCAAAGCGTGCTGACCGCATTTCGGCAGAACTAGCCAAGTATCACTTGGAAGTCAGTGAATCAACAAAGCAAATGCTGGAGGAACACCGACAAATGCTTGAAAGGCTTACTAAGTGAAAATTTGGTTAGACGTATTGCTTTATTCGGGCGTTGGCTGTTTGGCCATGATTGCCCGTGACATTTTAAATACTGTCCTAACAGACGCCATTGCCAACGGACGACACAAATTGGCTGGCGACATGGATGGGTTAAGCGACATTGTAAACATCATCCTGGCTTCTTTTTCAGGTGTTCAACTAATCCATCTTGGCTGGCGTGGCTGGCTTGGCATTTTGCCAATTGGAATCGTTGGAAAGTTTACAACTGAACGCGCAGTTAAGTGGTCTCACAAAAACATCAAGGAGGAAGCGTAATGGCTGAACGTATTGCTGGAAAGCGCGGTAAGGGCGCTGCCGTAGAACTATCAATGGGAACCTTGAAAAACTACATCAAGGGACCAATGTACAAGCCACCACGTTCGTTTGATTATTCAAGCCGTGTTGCTAAGTACCCAATGGCACTGAACGACACGTATGGTACGTGCACCATTGCTGGTGTTATTCACATGCTTCAACTTATCTATGCCGAAATCGGTGAGGACTTTGAATACCCAGGCGATGATGCGGTAAAGGAAACCTACTTTAAGTTGTCTAATGGCGCTGACACTGGTCTTGTAGAACAATCAGTTCTTCAGACCTGGATGAAGGACGGTCTTTTCAACAACAAGATTTCCGCTTATGCTCCGGTCAACATTAAGAACCGTGACGAAATGATGGCCGCTATCTACTTGTTTGGTTCAGTTTACCTTGGCGTAGAAATGCCAGACAGCGCAGAGATTCAGTTTGAACAGCACCAGCCATGGCACTTGGACGGAACGTACGAACCACCTTCTGGCGGTCACTGCGTTGTTGCAACTGGTTACAACCGCTTTGGTATTGACATCATTACCTGGGGAGCAACCGAATCGATGACGTGGGGTTGGTGGGAAGAATATGGTTCAGAGGCTTGGGTTGTTATTCCCGAAGTCTTTGTTGAAGCAGACCACGGCCCCGTTTGGAACATTGACATACTTGCACTACAACAGGACTTGAAGAACCTTGATAACTAACCCAGACATTAAACCCGGCGATGCCATCTTTGCTAAAACAAATAATTTTTATGGCACCATGATTCGCGCTGCTCAGGCTACACGTTGGTGGCAGGGGCATACAAAAAACCACATGGCTATTGTTGTAAAGGTTGACCCCGATGGTCAAATCTGGGTTGTCCAGATGGCTCGTCACGGTGAACTTGTGAAACTAGAAGATGTTGCTCCAGGCGGCGAACTTTGGTGGACTCCAATGCCAGATGAACTTGACCGTCAGCGTGCAGTTGATTACGCAATGGGCAAGGTCGGAGAAGACTACGGAGTTTTGACCATTTTTAGCATTGGACTAAATCTAATGCTTCCCGATTTTATGATTTTAGATATTCGCCGTGAAGGAACTCTTATTTGTTCCGCGCTCGTAGCACGTTGCTGGGAGCATGGCGGATGGAACTGCCCAGTTGACCCATTCCAAATTACACCCGGACAATTCTGGGAAGTTATTGGACGAGTCGGAACCCAAATTCAATAAGGACTATTTATGACTTCATCAAACGAAACATTCAACAACACTACTTGGCACCCAATTGCACCCTATCCCGTTTTTGTTGACACAACAACTGGCTCTATTCAGCACTTTAACGGTTCTGTTAATACTCAGGTCGGTGGATTTGCTCCAACATTTACCAGCGGCGTTTCAATGACTTCTGGTACGGCAATTCAAAACACCGCGCCTTGCTTTGCTACTTACTACATTTTTATTGGTGGTGCAGCAAGCGGGACTGTAGCGGTTGCTTTTGGCCCTACCAGTGCTTGCGCAAACGTTGTAATTCCTGCCTCTGCCGGAAATGCGGCAACAAATCACGCATTGACCGTTCGCGTTCCTTCCGGTTGGTACCTTAAGGTAACTACGACAAACAGTGCAACCATTAGTTCTGTAAACGTATTGACCGAAGGTTCTTTCTAGCATGGCCGGGACACCGGCACATGACCAGACGGTCACACATCATTACGTTGTTCACTACCCTGACCACGAACCACGTGAATCTGACCCGCACTACAGGGACTTCAATGCCTACAGACGCCGTACGAAAAGCACTGCTCAGTGCGCTATTGGCTTGCATCGCAATGACTTTAGCGAATGTTCTTTGAACAAGCCACTGGAACTCCACCACGCGCATATTGAATTTTCGTTGCAAAATGGTGTAGACCTTCAATGGCTGGAAGCAGATTACCCTGGCGTATCAGACCCAGAAACCATTGGTGCTTGGGTTGAAAGCGCCGAAAATCTTATGTGGCTCTGCGAAGCGCACCACAGAGGTGCAGGCGGAATACACACAGCAAGCGCGAGCGATTTCGAGGCTGAGCGTTACGTACGGGGGCTTATTAGTCCCGTAACAGAAACCAAAGAATAGGTTAAACCATGGCATTCCCTACCGAGACAACCATACGTTCGTACGGTGGTTCAGTACCACCCACCTATATCACCACAGACATTCCGGATTACTACACGCCATTTCAGACAATTACGATTGCTTCTGCTGCTGGCTGGTACGAGGTTAGCCCAACGGGCCAAGCGACCACAAACCCGCTTGGAACGTCTGGGCCTTTTGTCATTACAATTAACCCCGGAGCAACAAACGAAGAAACAGTTCTTTGTTCTGCTGTTGACATTGAAAACTCATTTATTACTGTATGGTATGACGACGAGGGGAACAACGGTCGTGGGTATGACGCAACCATTATTCACACCCACTATCACCAGACTACACAAACAAAGGTAAACGACCTTTATCACGGTGCTTCTGCGGTAGAAAGCCTTCAATTTAACCAAGGCGTCGTTGATGCAATTAACATTGCTAATGAGGCTTTGACTTATGCAAAGATTCAAGGACCACAGGGTTTCCAAGGTGCTCAGGGCTATCAGGGTTCTACTGGCCCTCAAGGCTCAACCGGAGCAACAGGAGCACAAGGAGTCCAGGGTGCAACTGGAGTTCAAGGACCACAAGGATACCAAGGTAATCAGGGTGTTCAAGGTGTTCAAGGTGTTCAAGGAACGCAAGGAAATCAAGGATTCCAAGGTAATCAAGGTACTCAAGGTGTAACTGGTACCACTGGTACCAAGGGTGATACTGGTGCACAGGGCCCTCAAGGTTTTCAAGGTACTCAAGGAAACCAGGGTTTTCAAGGCCCTACCGGTTCCCAAGGTACTACCGGAGCAACCGGTGCCCAAGGTTCTACTGGCGCACAAGGCACTCAGGGCCATCAGGGGTACCAAGGAGTTCAAGGTGCGCAAGGATACCAGGGCCCTACAGGTGCACAGGGCACCCAGGGCTACCAAGGTAATCAGGGTGTTCAGGGCGTCACTGGTGACATTTACCACACTTCTTCGACTACATCATTAACTATTTCCGCCACATCTCAATCGCTTACGATTGGAACCGGCCTTGCCTACACCGCTGGTCAAAGCGTTGTAATCGCATACAACACGTCAAATTACATGAATGGTTTGGTTACTTCCTACAACGCCGGTACTGGCGCTATGGTCGTTGCCGTTAATACCATTATGGGTTCTGGCACATATTCTTCTTGGAGTGTCAACCTTGACGGTGCAACCGGTGTTCAGGGTGCGCAAGGATTCCAGGGTAGCCAAGGTAACCAAGGGTTCCAAGGCGCTCAGGGTAGTCAAGGCACTCAAGGCAACCAGGGGTTCCAGGGTAATCAGGGCACGCAAGGCTACCAAGGACAAACTGGAGCGCAGGGTTCAACCGGTGCAACGGGCTCACAAGGCGCAACAGGCGCACAAGGCCCAATGGGTTCGCAGGGCTCTCAAGGTTCAACCGGTTCTACTGGTGCTCAGGGCGCTCAGGGTTCAACAGGCCAACAGGGGGCACAGGGCTACCAAGGCTCGACCGGAGCCCAGGGTGTTCAAGGTTATCAAGGCACTCAGGGAAACCAGGGAACTCAAGGTAACCAGGGACAAACAGGTTCACAGGGCTCACAGGGTGCAACTGGCTCCACAGGTGCTCAGGGTTATCAAGGAAATCAAGGTTTCCAAGGTTCAACTGGTGCGCAGGGTGCGCAGGGCTATCAGGGCGTTCAAGGCGCAACTGGAAACACTGGCGCTCAAGGAACTCAAGGCTACCAAGGTACGCAAGGTGCGCAGGGAAATCAAGGCGCTCAGGGAAGCACTGGTTCTCAGGGTTCTACCGGAGCGCAAGGCTCCACGGGTGCTCAGGGCGCCCAGGGTTCGACCGGAGCAACTGGTTCGCAAGGTTACCAGGGATACCAGGGATACCAAGGTGCTCAAGGAGGCACTGGTGCTCAAGGTTCAATAGGTGTGACTGGTGCACAGGGATTCCAGGGCTATCAAGGAAACCAGGGCTACCAAGGCCAGACAGGTACTCAAGGCGCCACGGGCTCGCAAGGCGCTCAGGGATACCAGGGTGTAACCGGTGCACAAGGCTCTACTGGAGCGCAAGGCTCACAAGGTACGCAAGGAACTCAAGGCAATCAAGGTTTTCAGGGCACGCAGGGTTATCAAGGTGTTCAGGGCTCCACTGGCACACAAGGGGCAACCGGTTCGCAGGGGAACCAGGGATACCAAGGCAGTCAGGGCTTCCAGGGGAATCAGGGATTCCAAGGAAATCAGGGCCACCAGGGGGCGCAAGGCTCTCAAGGATACCAAGGAAACCAAGGTGCCCAAGGTGCGCCATCTGCCTTAAATGCTCACGCATCAGTTCAAGTTGCAGATACTTTTGGTACCACAAATTCATCTACTTACACCGCCGGTACCATTGACGCAAACGGTGGTTATGGTATCGGTGCAACCCTGACCGCAACCGCAAACGGCGCTCTTGTAATTGACGGTGTGACCCTTGCCGCTAATCAACGCGTACTTGTTGCATCAAACACGAATGCTAAGTACAACGGTATTTACACCGTAACAGCAACAGGTTCTGGTTCGACCAAATGGGTCCTTACTCGTTCGTCCGACTACAACGACAGCGTTCAAAGCGAAGTTGGTGCTGGTGACTACACGCTCGTAATTGCCGGTACAACAAACATGGGTAAGACCTATGAAATGATTTCATCCGGTTCGTACTCTGACGGTTCAATTATTATTGGCACCGACAACATTAACTGGACACAGGTTTCAGGTCAGGGCCCTCAAGGTCCTCAAGGTGTTCCTGGCGCTGGCGGCGTTATTGCCCACTACATTTCAGCGTACGACACAACTATTCAAACGATTATCAGCACAACAACCGCCTACCCAGTAAACATAAACACTGTTGCCGAAAGTAACGGAGTTACAATTGTTAGCGGTAATCAAATTACTTTTGCTTACGCTGGTACTTACAATTTACAATATTCAATTCAGTTCTACAGCAGCGACAGCAATGGTGACACGGTTGACGTATGGCTTCGCAAGAACGGCACAGATGTTGTAGATACCAATTCTGAATATGGACTTCCAGGTACCTCACACGGTGGTACCGGTGCAATGATTGCTGCTATCAACTATGTTTTGACTTTGAGTGCAGGCGATTATCTGCAACTTATGTGGGCTGCTTCTTCAACAAGTGTCCAAATTGACACACTTGCGGCAGGCACTACCCCAACAACACCCCAAACTCCTGGCGTAATTGTAACGGCACAGCAAATCACCTACCAGGGCGTTCAAGGCGCACAAGGTTTTCAAGGCTCGCAAGGTTCACAGGGAAATCAAGGAGCACAAGGTTTTACCGGCGCTCAAGGTGCCACTGGCTCTCAGGGCACTCAGGGAAATCAAGGTTATCAGGGGGTTCAAGGCTCGGCTGGAGCACAAGGTTCTACAGGGGCCACTGGAGCCCAGGGTTCTCAAGGCAACCAGGGATTTCAAGGATACCAAGGCAATCAGGGCTCAACCGGCGCACAAGGTAGCCAAGGCTACCAGGGTGTGACTGGAGCACAAGGCTCCACCGGAGCGCAAGGAAGCCAGGGTTTCCAAGGCGTTCAGGGCTACCAAGGTTCTACTGGTGCTCAAGGCTCGGCAGGCGCTCAGGGAACTCAGGGATACCAAGGTACGCAAGGTGCAACCGGTGCAACTGGTGCTCAGGGAACACAAGGTTACCAGGGCTATCAGGGCTCTACTGGTGCCCAAGGGTCCACTGGTGCTACTGGTGCACAGGGGACGATGGGAGCGCAAGGGTATCAAGGTGATTCTGGCCCACAAGGATTCCAAGGTAATCAAGGTACTCAAGGATTCCAAGGTTCGACTGGTGCTCAGGGTTCAACTGGAGCACAGGGTTCCACTGGCGCACAAGGCGCTACTGGTGCACAAGGTAATACTGGTGCCCAGGGTAGCCAAGGTTACCAAGGTGCGCAAGGTCCACAGGGGTACCAGGGTTCAACTGGTTCTCAGGGTTCTACAGGTGCACAAGGCTCTCAGGGCTCGCAAGGATATCAAGGGTACCAAGGCGGTACCGGTGCGCAAGGTTCAACCGGCGCTCAGGGCTCAACGGGTTCTCAGGGCGCAACCGGACCACAAGGCTCCACGGGCGCTACTGGTTCTCAGGGCGTCCAGGGTGCTACTGGTTCCCAGGGATACCAAGGAACAACCGGTGCCCAGGGACCGCAGGGTTATCAGGGCAATCAAGGAACGCAAGGGTACCAGGGGTACCAGGGAAATCAGGGTTTCCAGGGGTACAGCGACCACTACGCAAGCACAAGTACAACTTCTTACACGCTAGGAACTGGAACTGCAACCATAACTATTGCAACGGGTCTTTCATGGACTCCGGGGCAAGGTGCTGTAATTGCCTACAATAGTTCTAACTACGTTGTAGCAACTGTTAACACATATGACTCCATCACTGGTGCTTTCAACTTTACAGTTGGAACAACCCCTGGTGACGTTGTTGGTTCGGGAACTTACTCTGCATGGACTGTAAACCTTGACGGAGCAGTTGGCGTACAGGGCGCTCAAGGTTCTCAGGGTTTCCAGGGTACGCAAGGAAATCAGGGCTACCAGGGTAATCAAGGAGTTCAGGGCTACCAGGGAAACACAGGCTCTCAGGGCGTTCAGGGTTCCACTGGTTCACAGGGTTCACAGGGCTCACAAGGCTCCACCGGTGCAACTGGTGCACAAGGCCCGCAAGGCTACCAGGGAAGCACGGGCTCGCAAGGTTCGCAGGGTTACCAAGGATATCAGGGTGCAACCGGCCCTTCCACGGGTTCCGCTGGTGGTGACCTTACAGGTTCCTACCCTAACCCTACACTTGTTGCAACGACAAACGTAGAGTCAATTATTTCCGCCAACACGACCGTAGCCGGTGCGTTACAAACTTCCGGCGGAACTATGACGGGCGCCCTTTCTGTTCCTAGTCTTGACGTAACTAACGTACCTTCAAGCACTGTTTCCACCAATTACGGCCCATCACAAATTGGTTCAGCATTGGGTTACTCCGATGTCAACATTATGGAATCAATTGCTGAAAACGTTAACAACTACACCCAGGTAATTATTCAGAACCTTAGCAATGGATACCAGGCCAGCGCAAACTTCAACATTTCTAATGACCAGGGAACCAACAACTCCAACTATGGTGAAATTGGTATTAACTCTTCAGGCTTCCAAGGCTCTGGTGCTTTTAACTCCCCAGGCAACGTTTACGTTGCATCAGCAACCACAGACCTTGCAATTGGTACATACAGTTCAAAGCCGATTCACTTTGTTGTTAATAACGGCGCAACTGATGCGATGACCATTAGCGCAGCCGGTAACACGACAATTTATGGCACTCTTGCTATGAATAGTCAAAAGATTACTGGTCTTGCCAATGGAACTGCATCTACTGATGCCGCCGCATTTGGTCAGATTCCTACCGCCGCAACATCGAGCGTAGAAGGAATCATCCAACTTTCGGGCGACCTTGGCGGAACCGCTTCATCCCCGACCGTAGTTGGAGTAGGAAATGTCACGACTGGAACTCTTAGTGTTTTGCATGGTGGTACTGGAGTAACAACTTCAACTGGTAGCGGTGCAAACGTTCTTTCTACTTCTCCCACGCTGGTTACACCAGTTCTTGGAGTTGCAACCGCAACGTCAATTAACGGGACTTCAATCCCTTCGTCCGCAACGTTAATTACAAGCACCACAACATCGTTGCCAAGCGTTACTTCTGTCAACGGAACAACAATTCCGTCAAGCGCAACTCTTATTACATCAGCAACAACATCTTTGCCAAACGTTACAAGCGTAAATGGCACTACAATCCCGTCCAGCACGACCCTTGTCGGTTCAGCATCTCCAACCTTTACTGGTACGATTACATTGAATGGTACGGTTGTGGCAACAAATGGTTCCGGTGCGATGCAAGATAACGATGTCCAAACAATGATGATTATGGGTGCCTACTAATGTCTACCGGATTTAAATTTGGTTATTTTGGAACGCCGGTTTATTGGTATCAAAGTCAAACCTATGTTCAAACACAGGTGCAACCTGGAACCGTTTCGATAATTGACGCTTCTGGTTCAGTCTTTTTAAAAGATTTTTGTCCCCCATTGTGTTTAATAGTTAAAACACCTCAAATGTGGACAAAAGATTTATCACCAGAACTTTGCATTTATGATTTTGCAGATACAATTGAAATCGAAACACTTTTACCTGAAGGATAATTAATGTATTCATTTACAACCAACCACTACACCCAGGGAACCGCCATTACTCTTGCTACCAAGGAGCCTTTTACGGCAATAGACGGGACTATTATTGACCCTGACGTTGTTCTTTTTGGATTCCAGATTGACGGCGATTCAAGTAAGACGTACACTTTTACTTACACTTACGGCACTGGTGACCCCACTGGCACAATTGTTCGAACCGGTCTTGGGCTTTACCAAGCAACCATTGACTCGGACGCTTACGCCCCTGGCGTTTGGGTTTACAGCATCGCTTGCGAGCCAAGTTCATCTGTAAATCACGACTCTACAAAGACAAAGATTCGTCGCATGAATCAACTCATTGTTGATGCACCCCCATTTTCTTTGGGATAACCATTGACTTTTGCCTGGTTTTTTGGTATAGTTCTGTTAACCGAATAAAGGAACGGTGATGCCAAAACCAGATTTGTCTGAATTTTTTGAAAAGCCCGTAAGGATTTGTGTTGCTGGGCGAATTATAAATCTTCTGTCGGAAGAAGACCGTGAAAAGGTTCTTGCCGCTTTTGAAGATAGCACTATTGACACTGCTTCAATAGTCCGCGTAATAAATAAACGAGGCTTTGACGCCAAGCATCCCGCTATGCTACGTCATCGCAAAAAGGAATGTTGCTGTGGCAAGTAAAAAAGTAGACCTTAGTGAATTCGAAAAACCAGAACCCGAATCAAAAGCATCTGACCCAAAACCGTTTGTGGAAGTTGGTCCGGACGGTGGTGAGTTTTCTACTGGAACTCTTCGCAAACCCCTAGACCTTTCCGGAGACTGGACAGAGGTTCTCGAAGGCTTTGGCCTTGACCCAGAAGTTTTTTACGTTGTCAATGACACCGTTCGAATGAGCAAGTGGCAACAATCAAAGCGCACCGAAGACGGCAACCGTGACATTGTTTGGCTTTACTCTTACAAGGCTCAGTTTGCTCGCCGTGCACCCGAAGCAACACCATTGGACATTAAGGCTTTGCAAGCAAAGATTGACAAGTGGCGTCCTTCAAAGAAGCCAGTGTCTTCAAAGAATTCATTTAACCTACCATCAACTTTTGTTGTTTGTTGGTCTGACTGGCAAATTGGAAAGTCTGCTGGTGGCGGTGTTGAGAAAACAATTGAGCGAATTCAAGAGAGTTTTGATTTAACCCTTGAGCGCATTGAAGAATTGCGCAAAATGGGTCGAAACATTGAACGAGTTGTTATTATTAACGAAGGTGACCCCACGGAAGGATGCTCCGGAAACTACAGTTCCCAGACATTTTCAGTAGAACTCACTCAGCGTGAACAACTTAACCTTGTTCTTGATTTATGGATTGCTGGAGTAATGGCAATTAAACCAGATGTTTTTGCTTCTGTCCTCTGCAATCACGGTGAGTGGACACGCAATGGCGGAAGTAAGCCAATTACGACTGATTCAGACAACGCTGGCGGCTACCTTGCCGACACTCTTAAGCGTGTGTTTGATGGACGTACAGACGGTCCTTCTGAGTGGGTAATAGCCCATGACGAGTTTGTTCAGACAATGGAATTGTCAGGCGTTCCAATTGCGTTTACACACGGTCACAAGATTACTAGCGATTCAAAGGAATTTGAATGGCTTCGTGGTCAAGGGCAACGTTTGCAATACGAGCAAGGCGTAATGCCACGACTATGGATTACAGCGCACCGTCACCACGTTCGTGTTGATGACTACGGCCCTTTCTGGCGTTTGCAATGCCCAAGCCAAGACGGTGGTTCTAAGTGGTATTCTGACTCATCTGGCAAGTGGAGCACACCAGGAACACTTACGTTCCTTGTTGGTGAGCACGACCCTCGCGGTTGGTCTGACCTTGCAGTTCTTGGTTCTTACGAGGGTCACTCTTAATGGCTAAACGCAATAAAGAGCCGACCAACGTAAAAGTTGCAAAGCAAATTAACTTGCGCCGAAACAAGGGTGAAAAGTACAAGTGGACACCTTGCCTTGTTTGTGGTGATTTATGTCCACAACACACAGAAGGATTGTATTCAGAATTGGACTCGGTTCACTTTACTTGTAGGTATGAACCAGAGTACGAAAACCTTGCTAAAAAACTAAAAAAACAACGAGCAGAAGAAGCAAAAATCTCTTTATTCTAGGCTTGTTTCTAACCACGCTTCCTCCGCATCAAAACCCTTCTCTATCCAATTGATTCTTTGTTCAGGGGAAGAACCGCCCCAGACACCATGTGTTATTTTGTTGTCCAGCGCATACTGCAAGCACTCAAATTGAACTGGGCAGACCATGCAGACTTCCCTGGACTTTCTTACTTGCAAAGACTGACCCTTACCAGGAAAAAATTCCTGAAGGTCCTTATCTCGGCACAAGGCAAGAAAGTAGAAGTCGGGTCGCATGTCTTGAAGTGCTTTGACAAACTCCCAAATTTCGTAGTCGCTGTATTCAATTTCCATTATTCACTCCGCTCAACAACATGCAGGTACGTGACGTTTCTTGCGAGTTGACGAGTTTCTAAAGTTGATTTCCAGCCACAAGAACACTTGGCATCAAACTTGCCTTTGTTCAATATGATTTCGCTGTAGTGACTTGTGTTGCGCATGACTTTGCGGTTCACTGCTCCCACGACCATTTCCTTAATCCCCGTCGGTGTGCTTCTTCTGGGTTGTCTGTAATCATAGTATGACAATAACGACAAACAGACATGTAGTTACTCAAATCTCCGCCAATAATCTTACCGCCAACTCCGCGTGGCAAAATTTCGTGGACATCAGAAGACTTAGTATAGCACTTGTCATCCCAACGTGCTTGGCAAACTGGGTGTAATTCAAGAAATTCTTTAACAAAACCAGAGCGGGATTTATAAATTTCTTTCATTTTAGCGGAACGGGGCTGGAGCGATTTTGTCGCTTTCAGCCCCGTTTTCGTCTTTAAAGAAGATTTTGCTTTTAATGAAGTTTTGCTTTGAAGACCCTTCTTGCTAGCAAGTGCCTTGCGACGTTCCATTACAAATCTACATGCTGTTGTTGCGTGTCAATGATTGCAATCAAGCGGTGTAGTTGGTTGACCTCATATTCTAGTTCTTCATTTTCAGACTGAAGTTCACGAACCATGGTTTCAAGTTCTTTAACGTACGCTTGCAATTCATCTTCGTAGGACATTTAGTTTCCTGACTCTCGGTAGGAAGCCATAAGGCTTCTCAGGGCTTCTAATCTGGAACGGACCGACAGCAACGCTTGGCGAGTGGCATCGTTTTTTGCTTTAGCCGCTTCCATTGCCATGCGTTCTTTTTCCGTTTCGACCGTTGCAATATCCTCCGCAATATCGGCGGTCATTTTCACACCTTCTCGGTTGCCCCCAAACCTAGCCTCTAAGCGGTTTCGGGCGAAGGCAACCTTGAAAGCAGATTCTGCATAACCGTATTCATCAGCAGTTCCAGCAAAGTCCTTTGTCAGTTCAGCCATTTGGTTCATGGCATGACGCATTGACTCTTCAATGTTGATGTAACTAAACGGTAGTGCGTATTCTTCAGCCATTAGAAGTCTTCTTCCTCCCACGGCTGAACTACTGGTGCGGACTTCTCATTCTTTGAGATAGATACCGTAGCAAATCGAAGCAATGCTCCAACCTCGTCGGCAATAACCTCTACTGCCGTTCCCTTGCTACCGTCCTTGCGCTCGTATTCCTTAACCTCAAGGCGACCAGAAACGATTACTGAAGACCCCTTAGCCAAAGAAGCGTGAATGTTCTCTGCGGTCTTTCCAAAAGCAACAACATCGTAGAACGACGTGTGCTCCTTTTCCTTTACACGGCGAGTAGATGCAAGACCAAATCGCACGCGGGCTGTACCACTGTCACCAAAGGTAAGTTCCGTGTCACGGGTAAGGTTTCCTGTAACTGTAATTGTTGAATTCATTTTTTTATTCCTTCCTATTGTAGAGATTGTAGATGTTCGATGACTGCCTTGGCTTCATCAAACGTAAGTGATTCAAGGCTTTCGACCGGACGCTCAACAATGCTTTCAATTACCTCGTACTGCTTAAGGTCGTCATAGTTGAGTGACTTGTGGCAAATAGCCCAAATCATCTTGCACATCTTTTCGGTTGCCATGTTTGCACCGGTTGATTGTCCAGCAGCCTTAGCAACCTTTGACTTGAAATCACTGGCAGGCTTTTCGCTGGACTTTGACTGAGTGCCTGTATTGGGCTGAGACTGAGAAGCGGCGTTGCCGTCATCGTCTTCATCTGCAACCAGACCCAAAACGCTCATGTATGAATAACGACGAGCATAAGTCGTTGCACTACCCTGAGCCTGAGGCGTTATAAAACCATTCTTGTCCGGAACCAAGTGCAACTTCATTGAGTATGAAATGTACTGACCTGATTCATGGATGAGGTGCGTAATAAGAGCATCACTACCATCTTCGGTATATGTGATGAATTGGCTAACTGCCAAACCATTCTTGGCAAGAATTGGGGTAGCCGCCGCTACTACTTCGGGCAAAGCCGCGTACTTGCTGTTGAAGAACGGGTTGTTTGATGACTTGGGAATTGCTGAGAACTCCCCTTGTGCTTTAACTAAAGCGGAAGCGAGTTCGTTAATTTCAACACTCTGCATTTTAATTCCTTTCTATTGTGGTGACCATCTTGGCGGTCAAAAACATTGTAGCACAGCAAACTTTATTTGTCAAGTTCACTATTTTCTTTTCTAGTTTGAATCAAACGAAGATTACTGGAACTGTAGACCCTTGAATCTGAAGTGTAATACCTGTAATCGCCATTTTCGTAAATGGTAATTGCGTCAATACGAAAAACAACCCTTGATGGCAAATGTTCAACAATGTCGCCTGGCCAAAATGGAATTGATAAATTTTCATTCATTACTTAACCGCCCTTAAAGTGCGAGCGCCAGGACGGACCTTCTTGAAACGCTCAAAGATTTCAGGTGCTTCAGACTTAAGTCGGTCTGTGTCAAGGGATTCAACGTCTTTGCTTGCCTTGTACGAAAGAATTGCCTTACCGTTAACAGTGGCAAATTCAGCATCACCAATCAATTCAAGAATGCGAGCACGCAAAGCCTTTCGAACCTTGTCCGCTTCTTCGGCTTCCTGCTTTGCTTGGCTAAAAGCCTCCCAAAGGCCATACAGTTCTGTGCCACCTTCGTAGCCCTTGCCTTCCTCATGGCGTGGATAGCGTTGCTGAAGTGCTGATTCGGTTGCATCAGAACCGTCAACTTCAGGAGCAATGCCGAACTTGACGCAATCCCAGAACTGTTGCTCTGCAATGACCATGTTTTCGGCGATGTTCTCGTCCCATGGCATTTCACGAACCTGAAGTCCGGAGCCACCGACCAATGCTGAAAAAACAACAGACTTCCATCCGGTGACAACTCCGTAGTGGTATCCCTGAAGCATGTAACTTTCAGGAATTTTGTCACCCGCCCAAGATGCTGGGTTTCCAGGACTTGCAATACCAGCAGTCTTTACTTCAAGAATGCCGAGGACACCACTTGGTTCTTCAACGCTACGCCAGTCAGTTACAACTCCCGCAGGAAATTGCTCGCTGGGCTCAACAATAAGAAAGTCAAGGTTGGCAAACATGAACTCAAGACCTTCTTCTTGAGATACAAGAATCACAGGCCATTCAACAACTGCCTTGTTGTAGTCCTCGGCGTATCCTTCTGCAACGATTCGCTCTAAACGGTGACCCCACTTGGTTGCTTCGTTTCCAACAAAATCACGCTCTACAATGCCAGACTTCTCAGCCCACAAAGCGTAAGCGGACTTGTAATTGTTCACTCCACAAACGGTGCCTGCATCAGACCCACCAATACCGCCCTCACGAGCCTTGAGCCATTCTTCTTCGGTCATATCCCACACTGGTATTACTTTTACATTATTCATTACTATCCTTTCAATTTTATTGTTCGAGCCACATTGTCTTGGAAATCAATCAATCCTGATTCCCGCAAATCCCGACACACCCCAAACACCGTGCCGAGTGAAACCCCAGTCATCAAAGAAAGGTCACGGTAACTGGGACCGTAAGCGTGACCCTTATACCAATCTTCAATCGCTTTGATAATTAACTTCTCGTTTTCTACCTTAGCATTAATCTTCGTCATTGTCAACACCTACTTCAATGTTTTTTCCTGCCAACTTAATTACCTCGGCGTAAATTTCGTCGTAAAGTTCTGGCGATTCCTCAATGCGTGCCTTTGCCTTGTTTCTTCCGTTAGCAAACTGCTCGCCACCGTAGTAAATCCAAGCGCCAGCCTGTCGAAGAATGCCAAAGTCAATGGCGCAGTCCAACAAAGCGTTTGCCTTTGGAACGCCGACACCGTATTCAAGGTCAAACTCTGCTTGCTTGAAAGGTGGCGCAACCTTGTTCTTTACAACCTTGACACGGGTGCGGTTGGCTGTTGCTTCGTCACCCTTCTTAATTGTCTGAATACGGCGAATGTCTAGTCGAACAGAAGCCGCATAGCCCAAAGACTTTCCACCAGGTGTGTATTCGCTAGGTCCATACATCTTTCCAATAGATTCACGCAGTTGGTTAATAAAGATGACAATGGTTCCGGTCTTAGAAGCCGCACCTGTAATCTTGCGCATTGCCTGACCAACGATTCTTGGTTGTAGACCAACGTGTGCATCTCCCATTTCGCCTTCAAGTTCGGCTCGTGGAACCAAAGCGGCTACAGAGTCAATGACAACAACTGCAACCTCACCGCTATTTGTCAAACGAATAGCCATTTCAAGAGCCTGCTCAGCATTGTTTGGCTGGGCAAAAATCAGGGAAGGAACGTCAACCCCAATAGCCTCTGCGTAAATAGGGTCAAATGCGTGTTCAACGTCAATGTAAGCACACACCATCCCAAGAGCCTGGGCTTCTGCAATCGAGTGCAATGAAAGCGTAGACTTACCACTTGATGGCGGACCGTACATTTCGATGATACGACCCTTAGGAAGACCACCTACGCCCAAAGCCATGTCCAATGGGAGAATACCAGTAGGGATTACCTCAACCGGCACAACGTCCGATGCGTCTAGGCGCATAATAGAGCCAGCCCCAAATTGCTTGTTAATGTCGCTAATAATTGACTCTAGTGAGTCGCTTTTGGCGGATGTTTTCTTTGCCATTTCATTCCTTTCGAAGAATGACCACATTATAGATGAACGAATGTTTAAAGTCAAGGCACAATCGCTATTGACTTTTGAGGGCTAGTAATGTATAATGGTTTTAATGACGACTACAATTAACAAAAAGAACTATGCTTGGTTAGAAGGCAAAGTCATTTACCTAAACAGTAAATTCAGCCTTGACCTGGTGAACGACGTACGAATGATTAAGGGTCGTCAATGGGACGCCCACAACAAACTCAACTCGTTTCCACTCTCATCAATTGATGAGTTCAGGGAATTTGCTAGCAAATGGGGGATTGAACTTGCCCCAGAGTTAATGAGTGCCGAGCGATACGAAACGGGACCTCTGGGCGAAGGTATGAAGCAACTCGAACTTGACGGCGACAAGGTGCGCATCTCTTTTGAGTACAGCCCAGAGATGATTACTTCAGTGCGTGCCTTTATTCCTAGCGCCAGATGGAGCATCAAGGAAAGGGTTTGGCTTGCCCCGTTGAACGACATTATGCAGGTTATGCGGTTTGCTTTCCAGTTCCGTCTCACAATGTCACAAGAGGTCGTAGATGTTGCCCGTGAGATAACCGAGCGTGCCAATAAGTTGCGTGAGGCATCCGAGGCGCTCCACGGCGAAGTTCATATTGAAGACATAGCAATCCCGTTGCTTCCCTATCAGCAGGCGGGTGTTTCCTACATCAAGACCGTTCGCAAGGGGATTATTGGAGACCAGCCTGGACTAGGTAAGACTGCTCAGGCTATCGCTACAGTCGCATCTGAAAGAGCCTTTCCAGCAGTAGTGGTTTGTCCTAATACTTTAAAAATTAATTGGCAACGGGAGATTAAAAAATTTTTTCCGAAAATAAGGGTATCCATACTTACCGGTGGCAAGTCTGTCGAAATCGAAGAATCGGACGTAATTGTCGTTAATTATGACATTCTTTATAACCGTAATGATGACATCATTCAGCACGGATTTAAGTCTTTGATTGTTGATGAATCTCATGCTATTAAAAATGGGCAAAAGAAGCATGTCTGCCCGGAGTGTGGGAGTGCAGTTCGTTCGAACAGTGTGAACTGTGGTGGTTGTGGTTCCCGCGGAATTTCTCCAATGGAGACGTGGACGGTTAAGCGAACCGCTGCTGTTATGCGTTTAGCGAAGATGCTCGGTCCCGATGACTTTACGATTCTTCTTACCGGTACTCCGATTACTAATCGTCCCGATGAACTTATTCCGCAACTGGAAGCGATTGGTCGACTAGACCACTTTGGGGGTGCCTGGAAATTCAAAAATCGATATGCGCCACAGCGCAATACGGCTCTGAATACCCAGGAACTGAACAACAAACTCCGAGAGATGTGCTTTGTGCGTCGTAACAAGAGCGACGTGTATGGCGAACTGCCACCGCTTCGTAACGCTGTTCAGTATCTGTCCATTGACGAGAAGTTGATGAAGGACTACAAGACCGTTGAAGCAGATGCTGTTGAATACTTTGCCCAAAAAGCAAGAGAGATTGCCGAAGAAGAAGGTAGTGACGGCACTTCTGCTTACTGGGAGAAGAAGATTGCTTTGGACAACGCTCGCAACCTGATTCGCATTACTGCTTTGCGTGACAGCGTATCCAAGATTAAGTTGAGTGCCGTTACTGAATGGCTTGACAACTTCCTTGAATCCAGCGAAGACGAGAAGGTTATTGTTTTTGCAGAACACATTGCTATGGTCGAGGCTTTGTTTGACCGCTACAAGGAAGTGGCAGTGAAGATTCGTGGTGGTGTTTCGGTTGAAGACCGCCAGAAGGCTGTTGACAGTTTCCAGAACGACCCTAAATGCAGGGTGTTCGTAGCCAACATGACTTCAGCCAGCGAAGGATTGACCTTGACCGCTGCTTCTGACGTTGTGTTTTGCGAACTTGGCTGGACGCCAGCAATCCATGAACAGTGCGTTAGCCGATGCTATGGTCGTATTAACGACATGCACGGTGCTACTGCTTGGTATTTGCTAGCACCGCAGACCATTGACGAAGACATTTACGGATTGCTTGAAAACAAGCGCAAAATCGTCAATGCCGTTACCGATGGCGAAGACGTGGTTGATGATGGTAGTCTCATCACCGACCTTGTTAAGACACTTGCAGGAAGGGGAATGAACAAGTGAACGAAGTAGTGGGAATTAAGGGATTTGTCTACACAACTATCCCTGAGTGGATTCTGGATGCTGACATTAGCCCATATTCAGTCAGGCTATTTGGCGTTCTTAGCCGATACATTGGGAGCAACGAGGCGGCTTGGCCTTCACGCAGGCTTCTAGCCGAGCGTATGCACTGCTCCATTGACAGGGTTGATGATTCCGTTAAGGAATTGACCTCTATTGGCGCAATTGTGACCGATAAGCGCAAGCGACCAGACGGTTCATACTCAAGCAATTTGTACTACATGTGGCCGTCAATTCCTGAGGGGGTAGCCGCTAAAACACCCCTAGGTAGCCGCCAATCTCCTATAGGGGTAGCCGCCAATCTCCTACAACATGAAAGAACATTAATAGAAAGAACATTAGAGAAAGATATATCTCGTAGCAACGAGAAGAAGAAGAAGACGAGGAAGTCTTCGTTTGAATACTCTGTTGACTTTGAAGAGTTGTGGTCTATCTACCCACGCCCAGTTGATAAGAAGGGTACGTTTGGTTGCTTCAATGCTCGAATCAAGGAAGGTGTGCCTTACGAAGAGTTGAAGACCGCTCTTGAGAAGTACATTTCGCTTCGCCATGGAGAAGACCTTAAGTACACCATGCTTCCTAAGACCTTCTTTGGCCCCTCTGAACGCTGGAAAGAATTCCTACCAAAAAGCGCTAAGGGCAAAGAACTTAGTGGAGATAAATTGCAATCTGCTATTATCTACGACGAATATGATAGTGAAGATGGCTTTTGGGTTGATGAAAAGGGCAATGCTCGATTTGACAATCCTGCCATGATGGGCTATACTCGTCCCACCAACGATGAAGGTCAGTTGGTTGATGCAGGTGGAAACCCGTACACCCTGGATGCTCAGGGTAAACGTCGCTCTATCGATTATTGGAACTAACAGGGAAGGTTTTGCATAGTGGGCAATACAAACATTCCGCATGATATTGTTGCGGAAGAATCATTAATCGGTTCGATGATTTTATCGACAGAGGCTGTCGTCGTAGGCATTGACGGTTGCCGTGTCGAGGATTTTTACAGTCCATTCAACGCACGGGTCTACGGAGCAATATGCCGTCTGTTCTCTAAGGGCTCGAAGATTGACATCGTTACCATCTCGGCTGAGATGAACGACAACGAAGCCATTACCAAACTTTCGAGTATGGTCATTGACACTCCTTCGGCTTCTAATGCCCAGGAGTACGCTTCGATTATTTACAAGCACAGCACTGCTCGCTCCCTTCTGCACAAGTTCAGTGAATCAAACGAGTTGATTCTTGGTGGTGCAGACCCATACATGGTTGCGCAGGGCTTGGAGAAGTCTCTTTCCGGCATTGGTCAGTTCGACGTTAAAGAGCCAGAAGCAATGACAATGTACGAACTTGAGGAAAACGCTGATGCGATTGCTCCGGTTGTTATTCCTGGCATGATGAACCGTGACTACCGAACGATTGTTGTTGCTGAAGAAGGTGCTGGTAAGTCGCTCTTGCTACGAACCATTGCTATGTCGGCTTCGCAGGGCTTCCACCCGTTTAGCCACCAGCGCATTGACCCAGTTCGTTGCCTGATTGTTGACCTTGAAAACCCTACACAGGCTATTACGCAGACCGGTGTTCCCTACATGAACATGCTGAAGAGCAAAGACCCAGACAACTTTGACAGTGAGCGTTTGAAGTTCTGGCGTCGTCCTGGCGGTATCGAGATTCGTCGTTTGTCGGACAAGGCTGAACTACAGCGAGAGATTGCATCTCACCGACCAGAACTTGTTTGCATCGGACCGATTTACAAGATGTATCGCCGTGGAGCAAACGAATCATACGAAGATTCAGCGGACGAAGCGATGGCTGTTCTTGACGACCTTCGCACCAAGTACGACTTTGCGCTTGTTATGGAACACCACGCGGCTAAGGGTAAGGCTGGAGAAAAGAGAGACCTTTCGCCAATGGGTTCACAGCGATGGATGGCTTGGCCTGAATCTGGTATATCCTTGTACAAGGATTCGATGGACCCAACAATGCTTCATGTTAAGCGTTACCGTGGAGACCGTCTTCAGGGGATTGATTGGCCTAGCCGTTTGATACGAGACCGAGAGTGGCTCATCAGCGGAGTTTGGGATTGATATGACCGTTTTAGCCGCTTACACATCACCTGATGGTTGCTACATGTCATTTGACTCGGCAGCGTCTGATGGTGAAACAATTTACCGAACCACAACCGACAAGGCTTTCATTCATTCTGGCAACGGCATCATTGGAGCCGCAGGTTCGTGGCGAATTATAAATCTTCTTGCGAAGTTAAAAGGTCGCAAGTGCTCTCCGCAGATGATTGTGGAGATGCTAAAGAACGTCAAGGGTGAAGAAGAAGCAGTCAAGGAGACTGAAATTCTTTGCGCTTGGCCAAATCGCCCTCTTGTCATCATTCAAGGTGACTTAGCGGTGATTGAAATGGAACAGCCCTTTATGGCTGTTGGCTCAGGAGCCGCTTATGCGCTTGGTTATTTAGAAGCCTGCGAAGAAGTCGGCGCTCTTGAACTTGATTGCGCAGTGGAAGTAGCAATTCAATACTCCACTGACGTAATTGGCCCAGTAAAAAGTCTTTACTGCGGGTCGAAGTAGAAAGGTACTGATGAAGTATCTAGCCATTGTTTGTTTGTCCGTTGCGTTCGTTAGCACCGGAGGAAGTACGTCTTCCCATCCGCCAGTGGCGGAGCAAACTACAACTACGACAAACACAACAACAAGTACATTGTGGAATCCACCAGCCCTTTCGGGTCCAGTGGCTAAACCACAAACAAAGATAGTAACCGCAAAGCAGATTGTTGCTACTGAGCCAAGCCCAGAGTTGGCTAGTGAAACTCAGTGGGACACACAATCTACTGACCCAACAGCGTATTGGCCTAGCGAGGGAAGTCCTATTAACTCGCTACCAATCTCTGCGCAGATTACATTCGCTTGCATTCGATACCACGAAAGTCGGAATCACCTGACAAGCGTTAATGTTTATTCTGGCGACGGTGGTCTCTACCAATTCTCTTCGCTAATTTGGCAAGCGTATGGTGGATTGCAATATGCACCAAAACCTGAACAAGCAACTGGGAATGAACAAGACCAGGTTGCAGTAAATGTGTATAATCACAACGGCGGATTTTACCCTGAGTGGTCTGCCGACAATTGTTGAAATTGAAAGGAACAGCAATGAATTTTGAAGAATGGTTCAAGTATGGGCTTGAAAATGGATTTTGTAGTGAGCAGTTTTGCAACACTCACGACGCCTATCCGATGCACGAAACTGAAGAACGAGCATGGGAAGAAGGTGGAGACCCGTGCGCACACATGGTTCGATTAGGAATGCCTTCCGACTGGGCTTTGCCAGAATGGTGGTTTAACAACTAATGTCTTGGCGCATGGAAGCATCATGTCGGGGTGCAGATGTAAGTTTGTTTTACCTTCAAGGGGTAGCAAGAAAAGAAGTAGTCCAGATGTGCGAGCAATGTCCTGTTTTGCAACAGTGTGCAAAGCACGCACTTCACAACGAAGCCTTTGGCTATCAGGGCGGTATGACCGAAAAAGAGCGTTACTATTTGCGCAAGGAACTTGGCATTCCAGAACCTGAAAAGAATGACGACATGCGCAGAACCATACATCGTCGCAAGGGTGGCATTGGTCTTCACTCTAATGACATTGTTCATGGAACACGCAAGGGTTATTTGCAAGAAGTACGAATGAACGCACCAACTTGTGAAGAATGCAAACAAGCAAATAACGAGTTTATGAGAAACTACAAGGCGAAGAGAAGGGCGGCGGCATGACAGACGAAGAAGTTTGGTCAGAAAACTTCCCTGATAGAAAGATTCCTGGAAGCGCAGAACCTGAGGACGGAAAGTGCGGTGCAAAACTTCGCAACAAAGAACTCAAGGAACTCGGTTTGGTTCGATATTGCGCCAAGACCAGCGGCATGGGCACATCGCACTTTGGAGAAGGCGCGTGCAAGTGGCATCTTGGTAACACAATGAACCACGTCAAGGGCGCTGTTCAAGTTCAGATGCAAAAGGAACTTGTTTCTATTGCGGAGAAACTTGGCGAACCAGAACCAATGGGACCACCAGAAGTAGAGGCTTTTAAATTGGCTTCCAAAATGAAGCAGTGGACGTTGATTCTTGAAGACAAGATGGGCGAACTAAACGGCATTCTGGAAGTGACTGACAAGGCTGGAGTGGAACACGTCCGTGCTTTGATTGAAGTCATGGAGCGTGCCTGGGAGCGTTATCAAGGCGCTCTGGAGTTTATGCTTAAGTTCGACCTACACAAAAGAATTGTTGAATTAGAAGAACGTCAAGCAAACTTGATTGGTAGCGCCTTTATGGCAATCATTTTGAGCCAAGACCTTAAGTTGTCTGAAGCACAGATTGACATTGCTCGCCAAATGTTTGCAGACAGAATGACCGAACTTGGTGGAGAGATGGAACCAAGTTGGGCTTCTGGAATTATCGACGCAGAAATCGTTGATTAAGAGTCAGTCAGCCAAGAGGAAAGCCCCAGCCGAAAGGCTGGGGCTTTTCCTTTTAACCGTCCGACACGGAGATTAAGCGTTGGCGTACTCTCGGTTTTCGCCAACATAACGGACATAAATGTCCCATTTGCGTTGTTCGTTCAAACGGGCTGTTGCCTCGTATGGCAACTTGTAACGCAGTTCCTTAGTCAGGCTGTTCAGCCCGCTAAGTGTGCGCAAAGCCTGTCCGGTGTCTCCACCAGTGTTTGAATCCTTCTTCCATACAAACCACTGTCCAGGGTTCTCCTGAAGTTGTGTACGACGAGCAATCGTCTTTGCTGATGGACCTCGACCAGCAATTGAATTGCGTGGACGTGGGCTCTCTGCTACAAGTGGCTTAATGTTTTCTGTAATTTCATTCATATAATTTCCTTTCTCAAAGTTTTTTTAAAAATTGCGTAGGCAGCGCCTACATGTGCGAGGGGTGATGCAAAGGCGCCGGTTCTCTCCAACGACGCCTTTGCATTGCTAGGCACATTGGGGGAACGCACCTAACAAACTTTATTAAGAATCACGTTTGGATTTGGCAGCCTCTCGCTCCGCCAGTCCATCCTTGACTAAATACAATCCACGCTTTACTTTGGAGAAATAGTCGGTGTTCTTAACCAGTTTTAAAGCAACTGAATTCGATACCTTCATCATACTTTGTATTTCCGGTACTGTCAACTCTAAAGTTGCATTAACTCTTGCCCATTCAGGCAATTCCTTGTTAATGTCTCGACGCTGTGCCTTGCGGTCAACAAGAACCTCTTTGCCGGTCAATTCTTCAATCAAAGTTTTGCTGACAAAGTGATTAACGAGCGTTTCGACAACGTTCAAGCCTTCACGTTCCGCCTTGCTGATGATAGCCAAAGCACGTCCACGCTCGCTTCTTTCAAAAACTGCGTGGTAGTCAACAGGCGAATCCAATTTAATCCTCCAAAAGGCTGTGAACTGCCTCTGTCAGAACTTGACCAATGAAAACTCCTATAGAGAATCCTCTTTCAAATGTTGAATCGGCCATCATGGCAATCTCTTCTAACTTGTCTTCAGACACGGCAACAATCGCTTTGTTCCCGTCCAAAAGTTCAATCAGTTCATAACCAATCTGCTTGTCATGGATGGCATCATTTGGAACATGAACCGCCGTAACCTGCAAACCACCGTAAAGAACGGTAGTAATTGCATTCTCCATTGGTGGTTCCTCTGTGCGAAAACTGTTTCCCTTAAATCCTTTCAAACCCACTCCTTTCAATAATCTGTCTATGTACTATAGCACATCAGTAGGGGTAATGTCAAATGCTCTAAACTTACCCTGTGCCTCAAGTACATTCCAATCTATGTCTTCCAGGTCGTAACCTTCGTCCAACTCAACCTCTGCTACTAGCCGGTAAGTTGAAACGTTACGACTTTTATAATCCTCAACGCATTTTTTTAAAGATTCAACGTCCCATAGGACTGTAGCCAGCACCCTGTTTGTTGAATCCATAAGACGAACCTCGTAAGCCGGTACTTCTTCTTCTCCGGCATCAAGAACCATCAACGCTCGTTCAACCGCTTGCCAAGTTGGAAGTGCGTTGCACATCTCGGCAAACAACTCAAAAACCTCTACTCTTGTTGCTTCATCTTCGAAGAAAACGCCAATTTCTGTGTACGCTCTGCCACGCTTTTCATACATAGCAATCGTCCACTTATTCACATCTTCATAGTAAAAATTAAACATTATTTTTCCTCACAGGAATTTTTTAAAAACTACGAAGGCTCGTCTTCGGAGACGTACTCTTCACAGTCTGAATCAACTATCATTCCCCAAGCATCATACCTGGTGCATTCCTTACAACCTAAAAGTTCTAAGTCTTTTTCACCTTCGGGGTTCTGATTTATGTCCCACAAGTGGTACTCGTAATCACAACCACAACGGCAATAGGGCATCTCAATTGTCGTCAACGTCGTCCCATCCGTTCTCTTCGCACAGAATCAACAAAGCAGTGGCGCTGTCAATGGAACAACTGTCCAAAGGGAAAGCCTTCTTTGCGTCTTCGGTGAACTTGTAATACATCTCGTCTTTTCGATACTTTGTAATGCCGGTAGATGCGTTGTAAGCCACCGCAATCTCTTCGCCGTCCGTATGGACAACATAGCCAAGCCAGTTGCCGTTGTCGTTCACTACATCCATAACAAAGTAGTAATTCTCCAAAACCGAAACGTCAAACGGCATAAGCAAATCTGCTTCTAGGTCATCCATCTCGTCAATCATTCTGTCAATGTGAATCACTCGTTACCACCAATGTATCGAACGTAGATTCGGCGCAGTTTCTTGCCGTTCTCGGTGTAATTACGATACGCTCGCTCGTATTCCTTACCGCCAAAAATAGGTGGCACAGCGGCGTAACTAACGCCTTCTGCAATCAAAGCCCACTTGCCAGGGTTTTTGCGCAACTCAACGTCAATCTTCTGCAAACGTCCAGTTCCACGCCTCCCCTTGCCGGTCTCTGATACTGGCGGTTCTTGCCAAATAATCTCTGTAGTCATAATAAGTCCTTTCTCCTTCTAACTAATGTCAATCAACAAATCTCTGTCTTCTTCAGACCAGGGATTCTCGGTAAAGTAATAACCAACTGCATTCACAATCTTTCTGCCAGCAATCAATTGTTCGTTGTCTAATAGTGTCCATACAAATTGACTGTCAAGTTCTGAAACGTACTTGAACTCTTCGCCGTAGGTTTCAAACTTTACGTCGTCCCAAGCGTTGTATGGGTTAAATGTAGGCTTGTATTTTTCTGCCCAGTCTTCCCACTTCATGCCAACTCCAACTCTCTGTCTGTAATTGGCTTTTCGGTGATTTCTAGTGCATTAATAAAAGCAATAATGTCGTAACTGTCTGTTGGAGTATCACCCCAACTCATTCCGCCGGTGATGTAGTAGTGCCTACCTTCCAGAACAAGTATTGCTGTGTCACTGAGATTCCAACCACTTTCAAAAAAATTAAAAACCTCGTTAGCCTTTTCAGAAACAAAAGAATCAAAGTCTTCTCCGTCGTAATAGATTCCACAATCTTCAAGGTTTGACAAAACTTCTTCACGGTCAATTTTTAAAAAACGTTGCTTTATTACGCTAGCGACAGTGAACCCGCTGAACAAAACGTCTCCATCTCCGGTGTATGGAATACGGCAAATCGAATAAATGAAGTCTGCACCCATTTTAAATCCTTTCTGTTAATCACCACCACTTTTTGGTGATGAACCATTGTACCACATTAAACTTAGTTTGTCAAATCCTAAAAGTGAAAGTCCACTGCAACAAGATACTGCTGAGTAGGGTTCTTTTCAATTCGACCCTTGACGTACTTGTCGCTCGTTCCGCCATCTGTAAGGTCGTAGAAATAACTGTCGGGCTTTGAATAACCGCTTGCAACCTCTAGCGCCGTTGCCAGTCGGTAAGCGTCCATACCTAGTTTGCCGAAACCAAACTCTTCGCCGTTGTATTCCTTCAAAGATTGCAACACTCCTTCAATGTCCGCCCTCTCCATCAAACTCTGAACTTCAATGGCTCGGTTTTCTTTTGCCTTATTAAGGAGTTCATTAAACTTCTCTGGGTTCTCGGCGTAATTTACAACAGTGAATTCGTCATCCCAACGACCACCAACTACTGCCCAATCAGACCAACTAAAAAATCCATTTTCAATGTGGTCTTCTACTTCAATTTTGGCATCTGAAATGCTCTCTGCCTCTACTGCGATACGGTGCATAATGTGCATTATTTAATCCCTTTCTCTTAATACCGCTTTTCGGTATGTAACCAGTGTAGCACACAAAATCTATTTTGTCAAGTCAGTCAATCAAAAAATCTAAGTCTGCTCCGTCAGCAACAACAATCTGACTGATTCCTTCGGGGGAATCCCAACTTAGAAAGTAGTTGTTGTAATCGTCACTGCCCACAACTCGGCATTCTCCAAGTTGCTCGGCATCAATCCATCTCTGCTTTGTTTCGCCACCGTCACCCACATAGGCGGTAACGCTAATTGAATCTTCACCTCGTACTTTTGCCCTAAGCATTGTTCTTCCCCTTGCAATTGTGCCTTTCAAATGCTCGTCGCATTGAACGGGCATCCCCTAGAGGAAACAACTTGTCGCAGTAAGGGCAACAGGTCGCTTTAATGTTGGTGGTAAGTGTCTCGGCGTAATTTTTCTTAGCCATTAGTTTCTCCCAATCAATTCTGCCAGCAAGTTTTCATTTTGCTGGTAAATCTCCAGTTCGATTTCTTCAAGTGGTAGAAATTCGTCAGCATCCGTGTCGTAGATGCCATTTTCCATCCAGTCTTCCAGTTGCCATTTTTTAGATTCGGCGTCGTAGTAGACGGTGTATCGGTATTGTTTAGCCATTAGTCCACCTTCTTCGCTGTGAAGAAAGCGTCCTTAATTGGATACCAAACGTTAAGCCACTGTTGCAACTTCTCGGAAGAATTAAAACGCTTCTTCTGAACGGTGTCCATAACGTGCTTACTCAGTTCTCGAAACTGCTCTGGGGTCAATTCAAGTGTGTATGTTGCCACATTTATTCCTTTCAACTAGCAGGGCTTTTCCCTGATGCTATCCAGTATAGCACATAAAACTTAGTTTGTCAAGTCCATTCTTTTTGGCGCTGACCAAATCTCGTAAGAACCACAATCGGGGCATTTTGTAGGTAGTCCGAATACGCTGTAATCCCCTACTTTCAAGCACCCATAGCACTCCAACAGCGTCCAAGACTTTTCTTCCGTCTTCATTAGTTATCCCACTTTCTAATTGTTGCTTTCATTAGCCCCATACCTCATCTTCGTCCATACTGTTCATTTCTTCAACTGTAGTGCCAATGTACCAAAAGGCATTATTAAGGCTATCTACACAAGCCTCAATGTTGCCTTCCTCAAGACTTCCAAGCGCATACTTAATACACACGGCAACTTTTGTAACTTCGCCTGAAGTAAGTGCTTCAATACTCATTAGTTCACCTCTTCAACGTAGTAATCGTCGTACCAACCGTCCACCCATTCAGGCGTACCTTCTTCGGGTTCGGGGTCGTTCTCGTAAATGTGAGACCAGCCATCTTCAAAAGATTCAAAGGTCTTCCCCTTGAACAAGATGTTTCCCATCCAGTCTTTGATAATGAACTTAGCCATTAGTTCACCAGCGCCTTGTTCTTGTAGATAACAATTCCGTTCTCACTGGCAGTTACTTCCAACTTTGCGCCGGTCATGTCCAACTCGTTAATGCGTTCGTTGGTAATGAAACGGTCAGTGGAAAACGCAATAAGGCTAGGAAGGTCAAGCGGATAGTCATCCATCCACTGCTCGTAGTTTTCTCGAAACTCTGGCTCGTTAGTGTCGTATTCGACTGTGTAGTTCATTCGGATAATCATTATTTTCCTTTCGGTTAATCACCAACGCTTTTCGTTGATGTTATCTAGTATAGCACATCAAATCTATTTTGTCAAGTCACTAATCGCAACTTGAATAACGAGTTGTCTCCACAATGTAGGTCTCGTCAATCTTAAAAATCTTGTAATCGGGCGAGTAGACAAAAGGCCAAGTTTTTACAAACTCCTTGCCGAAAGCCTCTGCTTCTGCCTCGGTTTCAAACTTGTTTTGCTGACTGGTTTTTGACATTCTGTTCCTTTCGGTATTTCACAAGGCGTTTCCTTGATGACAACACTATAACACAAACAGAATAAAAAGTCAAGTCATTTGACTTAAAAAAAATTACTCGCTATACTGATTAACGAGTAGCCCACTCTGCTCATTGCATTACCCTTCCTTTCAAGCAGGTTCGGGGAGTGCTTCGGTAGCCGTAGAGATACGACCTACCGAAGACTCCCTACCTTGCTAAGAAACTTTGTTCTTGCGTCGCTTCTCTGATGCTCTGACACGGGCGCAATTAGAGCAAACAATGTCGCACTTTTCCATCTCTTCAATGACAAGCATTGTGTCCTTGTAGCAAGCCTCGTACATACCAAACGATTTCTTGCCTCTGACGTGGAAAAACTCCATAGCGAAGACGTGGAAACTTCCCTTGCAATCCATACAGGGAACGTTCTTGCAACTCTCAATGAATTGCTTTCGGCTCTCAATCAGACGAACTCGGTGTGGCTTCCTCTTCCCCTTGCGCTTTGCGGTTCTTGCTCGGTGGCAGTTAGAGCAAATAACGTCGCACTTGGCAATCTCTTCGACCAACTGCTCCGCCGTCATCTTTGAAAGCGAACTAACGTCGCAAAGTTTCACGCCTCGAACGTGGTCAAAGTCCATAGAGCAAGCCGGAAAACTTTTACCACAATCAGCGCAGGGTCGGTTCTTCGCTTCACGATAAATCTTCTTCTTTGAAACTCTTGGCTCGACTTTTTCCAGTTTTTTCTCAGGTCGCACGATACCCATTGCAAGGGCTTGGTTGTATCTGGTGGTAAACTGAATGTGGTCACGATTCTCTTCGTAGTATTTCTTGGCATAATCGGGATTACGTTCACGCCATTGACGGTTCCACTCATTGTGCTTTGCTTTGTCTTTGTAGGGCATTTGCTTTTTACCTTTCAATGTGATAAGATACTCTGGCATTGTAGCAGGTACTTTTAAAGTACCCAGTGTTTCCAATGTTTTTTGTCGAAGAATTCTTATACCCCTAAACAGGTCAAGGAAAGTTTCTTTCGACGACAGGATTGGTACTTGACACAGTGCGTTTTATCTGATACAATTACTGAAAACCAAAAAGGAAGGGGAACAAAATGGCTTATCTATCATTGGCGTTTCCGCTAATCTTTTTCATTGCGGTTGGATTCTTCGCTTACCGTTGGAACAAGGCAGTCAAGGCTGGCATTTTCCAAAAGGGAGTTTTGAAGACGGTTCTAACCAAGAAGATTAAGTAGGCAGGAAAATGACAACAGAAGAAATTAATGACGAACAGGTGGAAGCACTTGTCGAACAGAAATACAATGAAACGACAGAGTTTCTAGTCGGGCTTACAATCGAACAGCAGAACGAGGTTTATCGGGAAGCAATGCTGGCTTTTGTTTATCACCTAAGCAATATGTCGGAATTCCCTGAGATGCAGTTCAAGGTTCTGTTTAGCAGTGCAGTTGATACTGGCGCAATCCGTGCCGGATTGAAGGAGAAAACCAATGAGTGATGAACAGCAGGAACTAGACCTTACGTTGATAGCGCAGATGATTCTTCAGGGTATCTTTACCTTGATGCTCCGTGCCGGTCTTACGGAACAGGAACTCAGCAAGGCTCTTTCAGCCTCGCTCGGCAATCCAACTGAATGAGTAGCAACCCTTGCAACGATTTTTTGCGGGGGGAACTACTGAGAATGAAGGCAGGTCTCTACGGTCTTAAACTCCTAGCAGAAACCAACTCAGGCATTGAATGGGTTGGCTATGCTGGAGCCGTAGTGGACGTGATGGCAATTATTGATGAAAGGATAGGGCAGTTAAATGATTAACGCAACCCCAACAGAGGACAGAGTAATCCTCAAACTAGACCACAGCGACAAGAAGACCGAATCAGGTTTCATTGTCCCTAACCGCACAATCCCAAACCAGGGTGAAGTGATGGCAGTCGGCCCTGGAAGGCACACCGAAAGCGGAATCCACATTCCAATGGACGTTAAGGTAGGCGACATTGTGGTCTTTGAAAAGTCAATGGCTTACGGAATCACGCTCGAAGGCGAGAAGTACGTTACAGTGCCAAGCCTGGGAATCCTAGCGATTCTGGAGGACGACTAATGCCAGAGTTCAAGTGTACGACAGACGACATTGGCTTGATGGTGGGGACACCAGAAGGCAATCAGCAAGTAATCAGCCTGACTGAACTACTGAGCAACTTTATGGCTCGCATTACCACTCTCGAATCAGCAGTCAATGCCAATTCGACGGGGGGAGCGCAAGAAGAATCAAAGAAGCGTCACCCATCTTCACAGTCTGTAGACGAAAACCGTTCAAAGGTACAGTACGTTCAAAGAATGATGGAGAGCATTGAAGGGCATGTTGTTCACGACGTATTGACCGAAGACGAATCAATCTACATTAAATATTCATTAGACCAAGTTATCGAAACCCTCGAATACATCTTGGAACAGTTGGAGACGCTATGAGCAAGAACGAATTGAAGAAGGAACTCGAAGGTATCAACAACATCTTGCGAGTACACGACAACGTTATTGATACCTTAGACAGCGACTTTGAGAAACTCACTGACTACGTTGCCAGGAATGAACGGAACAACGATAGGGAACTCAATCGCCTATCGGAGCGTCTGCTTAACCTAGAGAACCGTCTCAATTTTTTGGCGGGGGGAACAACAGCCTCAGAGGGAAGCCTCAACGAAGTAAAACGACGAGTACGAGAACTATTAGAGAATACAGAGAGTAAGAAGACCTTGATGAGTTTATCGACAGGCTACTCAGAAGCATTAAGGGTTGTAATGAGTATCCTGGATGAGTATTAATGGCTCTGCTCATTTGCGCTCTGATTGCCTTGTGGCTTTTATTGTTCAACGACAATAGACCCAGAACATAATGATTGAGTGGATAATTGGCGCTATGTTCTTGATTGTGATTGTGCTGGGCTTGACTGATTCAGAAGCACGACGTTAGGCAGGATGTTGCAGGCTTGGTGCGGTATACTGTCGTTTGTATTTCTTTTAAATCATTGGTACTTAGTACGAAAGTGATGCCTTACTTAGTACGAAAGTGAGTAGTAAATTTCCTTTGTTTTATTGGAGATACAACTCAAAGTGATGCCTATCCCCCCGTCTAAACACACATTTCCGTGCGTATGTGTACCATAATCCCTGATTAAAAGCGATAAACGTACCAAAACTGTACCAAAAAGTATTAAAAAACACCGAGAAAATAAAAAAAGTACACGAAAAACTTTTTAAAAATTGCCAGAAGTCTCCCAAAATGTTCTTTTCGTCACGCGACTTTTTTTAAAAATTACCAAAGTCCTCGCGTATTTTTTTAAGATTTTCGTGGGTATCGTGTGTATCACGCGATGCAGCAACTACGTTGAACCCTGGAGAGCCGTTTTACTGCGTTTTTTACTACAGGGTACAGCGAAGGTACTACTAAGGGTTAGACTGCCGAGAATGGCAATCTAGGTGGCTCTCCAGGGATTCTAACGGACTACCTAGAACGGTTCGTCACACAGGTCACAGACATCTATGTAGTCGGCTTCCTCTGGTACTCGCATTTCGTGCCAGTTATCAGGTACTGGCTGACCTTCTAGCCAAACGTGGTCTTGGACACAGACTGCGCATACTGTCTTTGGTCTCTTGCCACAGCCAAAGGTGCAATAGCCGTCCTCTTGGCAATCGTAACTGAAATACCCTCGGACTTCCATAACGGCACAGTCGTCACAGTGCCATACATTGAAGCCGTTGATTAGGTACTCAGTAGTGGGCTTTTCTAGTCCGCAACTGTCACAGTAGGTCATTAGTATCTCTCTTCTACTAATCCACCAAAGTCTCTTGGACTAGGCGTATTGGCTAGAAACTCGGTGTATGCCAACTCTTCGGCGGTTTCCCCGTCCTCTGCTTCAACAACATAGGAGTAGGTAAAGATTACGTTGTACTCAGCCATTATTCCTCTCCCTCTTCAGTGTCTGGCTCTGGTGTAATGTCGGTGACGTTGATACTATCAACCCTGTCATAGCCGTTGTAGTTGCTGTAGTTCCAGCCCTCTTCCTCGGCTTCTTCCCAACTGTCTGCTTCGACCTCGAACTTGTAAGTAACCTGAACTTCTAAGTAGTACAATCCCATAACTTTTCCTTTCACTCGGCAACGGCTTTTCCGTTACTCAACTAGTATAGCACATAAACTTCATCTTGTCAAGTCAGTCCTGCAATTTGTTTCATCATCTCGGTATTCTCAAAGTATTCTTGTGGCGTGGTAAGGGTTCCAGGTGAATCTATTACCAAGTTGCAGTTCTTCGGCTCAATGCGTTCCAGCGCCCAAAGGTACATACTCTGTCCGGAGTTCTTAGCCTCGTTAAACTCGCTGAAATCCCCGACCTCATCTTCAGTTAGTAGTATCATTCCCAATGCAATGCCAGCATTACCGAATGCATCTACATAGTAGAGTTCCTTGCTCATAGTGTCCTTTCGTTAGTAGAGTTGGACATTATAGCACACTCAAGTTTTTCTTGCAAATTTTATCGTGCCCGCGATAAAAAACTCATACGCAAAATTTTTTAAAAATTCCCTATGCTTCGCGCGTATTACGCGATGCAGGGCTGAGGTTATCCCTCAGCCTCCAGTTCTAGTAGGCGTTCGACTACTTGTAGCGCATCTTGCGGACGGTCTGTGTAAATCTTTAGCGCATCTGCCAGGTAGTCCAGTTCCAAATAACCCAGGGTAACGTTGCCCCAGTTGTACATACCCGAACCGTAGTTCTCTTCACTCCAGCCGATAAGGTCTAGAAATGCCGTGAACGGTGTCTGCCCAGCCTCAAAGTTCAGCGACCAGTGGTACAGGTGAACAATGTCCTTAAATGCACCTTCCTGATTAGCCTCAATGTAATCCCAAATAGTCTCACTCATTAGTCAATAACCTTTCCTTCGTAGTTGGATAAATCGTAGTCCGGCAGTGCCAGGTTGGCGTAGTAAATGGCATCTTCATCATTATCTGCCATCACCTGAACGTCTACCACATAGCGAACCGTTTTCCACTCTGTACCGTCAGTGTCAAATCCCATTAGTTACCTTTCGTCATTGGTGCGTTTCACCAATACAAACACTCTAGCACATCAAATCTGTTTTGTCAAGTCACTTTCCAACAATTATTGACTTAGGGTTACTCTCTAGTAATTCAATGAAGTTAGCGACGTCGCTACCAATAAACTTGCTAAGGGTAGGCTCAAGTTTTGCGGGCTTAATGGTAGTAGTCGGCTCGGTCTCCCAAACTGCCTGCTCGACGTTAAACACCGTGAAGTAGTGCATCAACTCAATGTCGCTCTTCAGTCGCTTATAGAGTACGATTAGCGTTCCCTTAGAACCTCGGACGACGTTTCCGCCTCGCTCCATAATCTGCCTATAGGTTCCCCAAACAGGACTCTCGTATCCGTTGCTTAATGCGGACAAGGACAGCAGAAACCGGTTCAGGTCTCCATAGTCTGCGCCACTGCCCAAAGATACTGGCGAGTAACTATGCTCTCGCCAATCATCTTCCCAGTTCTCTAGGTGCTTCTTAACAGACTGCGCCACAATTTCGTAGGCGTTCTTCGACATTCATTCTCCTTGCTTATACGGCGTTTCCGTAAGTCCGACATTGTAGCACACCTGGCGAGAAATGTCAAGTTTATTTTCTTTCCACGCGAGATTTTTTAAAAAATACCAACACATCGCGTGTATTACGCGACGTACCGCCTTTCAGCAGTAAATACATTGTCCAAACAGTGCGTACTGAAGAACGTAGTCGGCGCAACAAGTGTCCCAATCGTCAAGGTGCATTGGTACTGGCTCCCCACAGTGGTACAGCCCGTCCGTCAGAACCTGCTTATAGGCGTTAAGAAGGGTGTACTTGCTCACCATCTTGGTCAGAACTCCCTCGCCATCGGGGTTCTCGTAAGTTACCGGCACAATCTCGTTCAACCCACCGTATGCGTACTCCACAATCCAGGGACTACTAGCACGCCAAAGGTTGTCAAACACTGCTGAGAGAATCTCGTTCTCATTGACCTCTATTGGTAAAAGTAACTTCATAACTTCCTTTCGTCTAGGGCATTTCCTTAACTCAAACAGTGTAGCACACTTTCAACCAAATGTCAAGTCTATTTTTTCTCTCGCGAAATTTTTTAAAAATTCCCTGTTTCTTCGCGTGTATTACGCGATAAGCCCTCCCCTTCTTCAGGTTCGGGTTGTTCCTGCTTCCAGGCTTCCCAGGCTTCATAGGTGAGGTCGGTCACTTGCTCACCAGCCAACTGTGAACGTCGCCACGCATCGAAACGGGGATACAGTCCTCGTCAATTCCACCCAGATACCCACCACAACTCTCCACGTCAAGCCATTCAACGTGCTGGCAGTGTTCGCAAGTCTTAGCCTTCCATAGGTCGTATCGGTAAACATTGCCCTCGGCATAGTCGGAGTAGTTATCAACCTCGTTCTTCAATATTCCCCTAATGTCTTCCTCGGTGGCGCTACTCAGTTCGCTTCTCCAGTAGTACATCAAATCATTCATCTTTTCTTCGGTGGCGTAAATAAACCCAACCTGACCACTATCCCAACGGTCGTTGAACGGTGTGGTGCTGAACTTCACGCCGGAGTGGTTGAACATAAAGACTGGCAACAGTACGCCAGACTGCTCGCTCCACCACTCTAGAAAGTCTTCGGGTGTCTTAAACTCGTTCTTGTCTG